>Ga0105099_10001734_pt1 | contig 13364 bp, 14 predicted proteins | sample PPLLak3cmMay2015_2_FD_79138 | JGI IMG/M metagenome (GOLD analysis project Ga0105099, IMG submission 79138) | Freshwater sediment microbial communities from Prairie Pothole Lake near Jamestown, North Dakota, USA - PPLs Lake P8 Core (1) Depth... | ecosystem: Environmental > Aquatic > Freshwater >...
TATATATAATTTTATATATAATGCATTCGCTCCCCGACGTCAACTCCGCTTTTTTATGACGAATTTTGTGCTACTGGGGGATAAAAAATTGCCTGGCACCTAAATTCTCTGGCAGCCAAATTTCTATTTATGACAATAAGCCGATAATTTCATTTTTATGTCTTTCTACGGCCAGGGTCAGTGCTGTATGGCCGTGTTTGGTTTTAATTGTCTGATCGGCACCTTTTTCGATAAGCATCCTGACAATATTGACATGACCATTCATGACCGCCCGACTGAGCGGAGTGTAGCCATCGTACTCAATGGCATTGACTTTTGCCTGAGCGTCCAGAAGAATTTTGACAATGTTTTCTTTTCCATCCTGTGCAGCCCGAGTCAGGGCCGTAGCACCCCACTGGGTGGCACTGTTTATATTGGCGCCCCCATTTATCAGTATTTCCAGTATTTCTGCATTCCCACTGAGTGCTACCATCATTAATGGAGTGTATCCTCCTTCATCTCTTTTATCCAAGGGCACACCGGCTACGATAATGGCTTTGAGGTCTGCAATATCATTATCCAGAGCAGCCTTCAGGACATCCTTTGAAGAGACCAGGGAGAGGGCTTCTGCCCTTAAAGATACGGCCTCACTTTTGTGTTTTTCTGATGGTAACCGAGCATAAGCCTTCTTTCTTTGCTCTTTATTTTTGGAGTAGGCGGCCACTCTTGTACACAATTTCACAGCATTATCATCTTTGACTGTTGCGATAGCCTCATCTGATAATTTATTTACGGCCAGGATAATAATTTTTTTGTCTGCCCCATCTTCCAGGGCAATTTTTTTAAAAAGTTCACTATCCTGCAAATTCTCCAGGCATATTGCCTTTATTTCAGAGTTATTGGTTTCCAGGGCAAACTTTTTCAGCATTTCCTTGTCGCTCATCGCCTCGGCAGCTATTTTGATGATGGCTTTATCCGATATCTGGGACATGACATGAAGCAACGATTTGTCGTCCTTTATTCTGCTGATGGCTGATTTCTTCATTTCCTGATTTTTATCTTTTATTACAATTTCTGTTAAGACAGAATTCGATTGAACTTTATTGACTGCTGTCAAGCGAATCCCGTCAACGGGATCATTGAGAGCCAATTCCTCTAAAAATTGGACATCATTGAGATTCTTTACAGCCTGAATGCGGATCTCCTGATTATTATTCTGCTGGACGATGTTTTTCATAAATTCCTGATCCTGAATTTTTTTCACTATTTCTTTCTGAAATGACAGATCAGCTGTTTTCCATAGCAATTCTTTTAAAACATCCTGATCCTTGATGGCTTTAATAGCATTACGAGACACCTTGGAAGACTTATCCTGAAGAAAGATCTGCTTTATCTCCAACGGATTGTTTAACAGACTCACTGCCTTCGCACGGATGTTTTCATCTGCTCGTGATGAGCCATCATGGATATTATTTTTTCATCCTTAATTTCCTTCAATGCATTCATGCGAACATCCTTATCAGAATGCTTCCACTTGGGTTTAAATAGGTTCAAAAAAGCCATTTCTCCCTCCTTTTTTTGTTTTGACAAACTTTTCTTACTGCCCCATATAAACTATCATTTCCTGAAGCGGATCCTTACCCTGGCGGGGATCACGAACCCGCTCATCAATATTGGGCAAGGGGTACCCCACCTGGAAGAAAGTGGCCGGCACATAGACTTCGCCTCTCTTCAGGGCCACCAACAACGCTTCCCGCATCGGACGGTTGAGATCCTTGCTGCGCATGGCTTCCAGACCATATTTAAGTCCGTCACGAAGCAGTTTGGTTTTATGTACTTCTTTATGGATCATTTCCACTCGTACCTGAGGCTGGTTTTCTCCAGCTTTGAGTTCCTTTTCAAGACAAGCTAAACGTTCATCAAGATCTGAGATGAAAAGCGCAGTCAGTTCATCCTTGGCCAGATCCATCGGGCCAGTCTTGACCACTCCCGACAAGCCCAAGCCCCTGGCCGCCAGTGCCAGATGGTCCGTATAAAACCCCGCATCGATGAACTCTTCACCCACATCGGGAAGATATATCCCATACTTGTTGAGTGTTTCGGTCATCAGGGAGGTGTAATGCCATTTTCGGAAAACAACGATCAGATAGGGATGGGTATTTTTGAATTTCAGAAAGAACGTACCCATGCCCTTGGCAAAGGTGATGTCATTGCGCAAAAGGTGTTTGATGGAAAATTCATCTCCACTGCTGCCATCGTTTTGACGCAGGAAGTAATGACCCTTGTTATAGATTACCTTATTGCGCTCCAGCAGTTTGGCGGCAGTTTGCGGTAATTCATGAAGAGGGGCTGGATACTCTTCAAAATGAAAAGAAGCAAACTTCTCTTCACTCATATCGATCAATTCCTGCAGGGAAAATTCAGGCAGAAAATTGGGGCTTTCCCGTTTCTTCTCCACAATATAGTTGCGGATGGAGATATTGGGCACGATTCGATCATACAGGGCCTTGTGCATCACTTCTCCGATTTTATCCATTGATGAATGCCCGGACTTGTATACCATGATGCGGGTCGGCTGCTCGTTGGTGGCGTTGGGCGCCCACTGCGCATATGACAGCAGCTTGAGCAGCATATCCAGTTCCAGGGGCCTGTTGGTATCGGCTACCCGTTCGGTGCGGCGCTGCAATAAGCCATCAAGCAGTCCCTCGTTGGGTTCAAAATAACGATCAAGGTCTCCATTGGGCTTGACTGTCCAAACATCACCGGATAACACCCCACCCAGTTTTGAGCCATCCACTTCAATGGCTTCCTCGCCCGCTTTGGCTTTTACAGCTGCCTTTTCAAGTCGTTTTTTCAATTCAGTCAACTGATTTCGAGCCAGTTCCCGGGTTTCTGTCGGCACCGGACTAATGGGCGGCCGTTCTTTTTCATTGATACTGCTGATAAAGTGTATTTTCTCTATGTCACTGATCAACTCAGGTTTTGACAAAAGGCACCTCCGGAATTCACCTCATGTATTTATTTGGGGAATTGACGCATTCTAACAAATGAAATCGGTGATGACAAGGTCGAAGTGCTTTCCTAGGAACGGAACAACACAGACTCCTTATTAAACCAATGGGTACAAAACAAAAGGGCCACTGTTGCCAGGATAAGGGAAGAGCCATAAACAATCGCCAGCAATCCCGCATCCGCATTGCCCATCATCAGCTGTTTGGTGGCCAGAGAGACATTGAGAATGGGTATCCAGGCTGTCATCATGTCCAATTTCACCCCTGGCAACATTCCAATGAAAGCGGGAATGATGACAATGAAATTCATCGGGCCGATCAGGTTTTGAGCCTCTTTAAAGGATTTGGCAAAGATGGATATGGCAAGCATGATGGCGGCAAAAAGAACCGATAAAGGAATCAGCAGTAAGAGAATGGAAATCAGGGTTATCGGTTCAATACTGGTGAGAAAAGCACCAATAAACTCCTCAGGTATTTCGCTCATACTTTTGATTGAAAAGAACAAACCGACAAAGGAGAGAACAACCGAGAACAGTCCGGCGGCAACCACAATGGCGAACTTACCAAAGACTATCGTCATCCGGCCAATCGGAGCGACCAACAGGGTTTCAATAGTACCCCGTTCCTTCTCTCCGGCAGCCAGATCAATGGCTGGATACATACTCCCCAGAAAGCAGAAAATAATAAACAGGTAGGGAATCAAGCCCCCGATTTTTTCGCCGATTTTTTCTTTCATGGTGGCCACATCACGATGGACAATGTTTAAGCCACTGGCAATATTTCGTTCCAGGCCCAAACGGCCAAACCGCTCATTAAGAATCTCTTCTTCATACTGTTCAAGAAGGGCATCTATTCGCTTCTTGGTCATCTCTCCTTCATCAGATCCTTTATAATAGAATTGTAGAGTTCCGGGCTTGTTGGCACTGAGTTCTTCATTGAATTCTGGCGATAGAACCAAACCGAAATCGACTCTTCCGTTTTCTATTCCGGTTTTGATTTCTTTTTCGCTGATATCAGTTCGCAGATCAAACAGGCTCTCTCCTTTCAATTTTGTCAACAAAGCGCTGTTTGGAATGGATTCAATGTAGGCGACCACCAAACGCTTTTCCATTGTTTTTTTTACCTGAGCACTGGTGACTGATGTGACAATCTTCATCATCAGCGGAAATGCCAGCAGTGGGATGAGAACCATGACCAATAAAGTGCGACGATCGCGCAGGGTATCAATCATCTCCTTTCGGAATACAATCCAGAACTTAGTCATTTAACCACCTCCCCATTGACGGTATTGATAAATGCATCCTCCAGAGAAACCCCGCTATGGGCCCTCTTAAAATCATCAAAATGACCGTTGTAACATAATTTTCCTTCATGAATAATGGCCAAATCATCGGCCAGCAGACTGACTTCACCCATAATGTGAGTCGAAAAAATCACGGTTTTTCCTTCTTTTTTACAAGAGCGGATCAAATCCATGATGTTGCGGGAGGTGATGACATCGAGGCCCGTTGTCGGTTCATCAAATACGACCACGGGTGGATTGTGGACAATAGTGCGAACAATTGAGACTTTCTGTTTCATCCCGGTAGAAAGTTTTTCTATTCTTTTGTCGGCAAAGTCCCATATTCCAAGCAAATCGAAGTAAATCTTTTGACGTTCTTCAATTTCCTTTAGACTCAAGCCATGCAATTGCCCGTAATAACGGATGATTTCACGAGGGGTCAAACGTCCGTATAATCCAGTTGTCCCGGTCAGAAAGCCAATGTGTGCCCGTACGGACTCTGATTCTTTGACGGTATCAAAACCCGCTACCCGGATTGTACCCTTCGTTGGACGCAACATCGTGGCAATCATACGCAGGGTGGTGGTCTTTCCAGCACCATTGGGTCCAAGCAGAGTAAAGATCCGACCTGGCTGGCATGAAAAGTTGATTCCGTCAACCGCATTTTCACTGACCTTTTTTTCGGCTTGAATCAGGGATTTTTTCTGTTTGCGGCTCAGATCGAATCGTTTTGTCAAATCAATCACTTCGATCATTTCATTTTCTCCTTTAACAATGCGTTCCATCCATATAGTACGCACTAGAGCTGATCATGGTTTTTCATACCAGAAAGCATCAATGCATTTTTATCATTTTCTGCTATTCTTTTCAAGGATCTTTTCTTTTTTGCACCCTATATATCAGGGTTTATGGGGGAATGTAGGGCTCCAGCCCTACTCCCCATCACTCTCAAGAGGTCGCAGTAAAGCAGGATTATATAAGTGGCTCGGTTTCTTATATTAGGGAGTGACTCTGTTCCTTCGTAATATGTGTTTATCTTGAAAAGATGGTACCTGTGTTAAAATGGCGCATGACCCAAAAACAGTCCTTTGTTATTTTTGCCTCCCTTTGTTTTATCTGGGGAACCACCTGGCTGGCCATCCGAGTCACTGTTGCCGAGCTCTCCCCCCTGACTGGAGCCAGCCTTCGTTTTATACTGGCCACAATCTGCGTACTGCTCTATGCCCGATACAAAAGAATCAGCCTGTCCTTGCCTTCACGTACACTCTATTTCTGGATGATCTTATGTGCCCTACTTACCTATGTGATTGATTATGGATTGATCTACTGGGCTGAGCAATATCTTTCTGCGGGCGTCACGGCCATTTTTTTCGCCACCTTCCCTCTTTTCACTGCCCTGTTTGGGTTCTGGCTGCTGCCAGACCGTGAACTCAGCTCCGGGGGAACTTTGGGGGTTGTACTGGGTTTTGCTGGCGTCATTATTGTCTTTCTTGACCAACTGCTTTCAACCCGATTTGAGAAAACAGTTCTGTTGGCATCCCTGGCAATCATCCTGGCTGCCATGGCAGCCGCCCTCTCAACTGTACTGGTCAAAAAAGTTGCCACCGGTATTTCATCCGCAGCAGTGACCTTTCATCAATTAATCTGGGGCACCTTTGGTTTACTTCTGCTGGCCATTATCTTTGAACCGCTGCCAGCCCATATTCCTGAAATAACCACTATTTCAGCCATTATTTATTTGGGTATTATTGGCACAGCATTGACCTTCATCCTGTATTACAGATTACTTCAGGATAAAACCGCTGCCTCCATGTCAACCATCGGTTACATCACGCCACTTGTTGCAGTAATTATTGATTTTTTTATCTTTGGTTATCTTCTCCCCATAAGGACCTGGTTGGGTCTGTTAATCGTTTTCTCTGGTATTTACCTGATCAACAAAAAACCAAAGCAAATCATTCAAAAGGAACAAATCTGAATTGTCCTTCCTTGAGCAAGTCGACCAGAATAGGGCTCAGAAAACCGGGATTCCATCCCGGGGCAGTTGTTTCCACGGGGAGAAACCTCCCGTAGTTGTCGGCATAAATAGAAGACATTCCGGGTAATTGCGGTCTTTGAATCAATAAAATTGAGTGAGCCACACCTTTCCCATCAATCAAAGCCAGTCCAAGCCGACCCTCTTGCTGATGCCTGGATGTTAACAGATCAGCCAAAAGAACCGCCTTACTGTCACAGTCTCCATAGCCTTCAGACAAACACAAGGGAGGAACAAAAAAGCCATTAATATAACGCTTATGAAAAATATCGGGGGGTTGCCGATAGGGAATCTGTTGCACAAAAGTCAAAAAAGAAAGTAAGGGATCTTTATCTGTTTGGAGTGAAACGGCAGTTGCAATTCCTTCAGCATAGGATTTCATTTTCTCCTTAAATTTTAAAAAAACGGCATTATAGTCAATGCACAGCCTGATGTGCTCCGTTAACTGACCACTTCCTCTATCAATACTGTGACGTCTGTCAACCACCTTATAGCCTCCCCTTAGCAAAAAGGAAGTATTATTTCGATGGACAGACTGGACGCCGAAAGATTCCAAGGCCTCCTTTAGTAATTCATCAGTAAAAATGAATATCGTCTCAAGCAAACGACCATCTGCTTCCAACCACCGATAGGCCTTTTTTTTGAATATGGGGTCTGGCTTATCCGAGGGGAAGCCCGATGACCATGATGGTTTGAAAACAGTGTCGCCTTTTGCTGGTGCGAAAAAAAGTGACATCACCAGAAGAGTCGCCAGAAAAAATGCTGAAAAAACCAGGGACTCTGAGCAATTCTTCTTCATTTTTCCCTAGACACCAAACAGGTTGACCACCATATAACTTACCACTGACTGAAAGAACAGTCCGACTAAAATGACTGTCACCGCCATAACTATGGCCACAGCCGTGTTGCCCCCTTTTATTTCTTCCCATTCATTGATGTCACGATTGATCACCATCAAAACCTTTAATGCCATCATGACTGTAAATGCGCCGATAAGCAGCGCCAGCATCATGGCACCGAACACCTTGCCGATAAATGCACCCAACCCAGCCAGTTGAACACCATCAGTGAAAAAACCATACCAGGCATTCATGATGGGCTTGATCGTTTCCAAAGCCATCAAGCCAATGGTCCAGATGAAAGAGGCCAACACCAAAGCGATTCCTATATTACAATTCTGGACAATCTCCTCTTTGACATCAATGCGTCTGCGGGTCAGAAAACGGATCAACACCAGACTGCCCATAACCGCCACAATGACTGACACAAAAATCAGGAAAAGATAGAAGAGACTTGAACTCCAATGAAGACTGGGTGTCTTAAACATGATCCCTTCCTTCGCCAATTGATTTCACCAGACGAAAACCGATGAACACATCCCGAACATGTGGTGAGAAATACATGCGGTTAGTGGGTCGCAGAAAATACTCAGTTTTTGACCAATCCCCGCCTCTGGTCATCTTTTTATTACCATATCTGGGTCCTTGGGGATCACACAAAGGAGATCGCTTGTAGTAATTTCGGGCATACCAGTCAGAGCACCACTCGTTGACATTGCCCTGCATATCGAATAGACCCCATGGATTTGGGCGTTTCAATGCCACCGCATGTGGGTAATGTTCCTGACTTCGAAATGCATTCTCGTAAAACCAGGCCAGATCTCTGAGATCATCATTCCAATCTCCGGCCCTGGCGGCATATTCCCACTCCGCTTCTGTAGGCAGGCGGAAAACTGCCCTGGAACTTTGATTCAGTCGACTGATAAATCGGGCAACATCATAGTAATTAACATTCACAGCCGGGTAGTCGTCCCCTTCTCGAACGAAGCGTTTCCTTGCCCATGGTCTGTCACCCATCACTATTTGCCATTGTTTCTGAGTCACCAAAGTTTTCATCAGCTTAAACTCATCGATCATCACATTGTGAATAGGAAACTCATCATCTCCACCCCGATCACTTCCCATCAAAAAATGCCCTTGGGGTATATCAACCATTAAATTTTCAATATCAAACAGTGCTTCATGAACTCCCTTTTTCTGTTTGGAAACACCAAAAAGAAGTCGATCTAAAATTGAGATCATCTCTTTTTTTCCTCGCAAAATGTTTTTGTATGAACTCTTCCTATTCAATATGGTGAGGGTTAACGTCGAAATCAACAAGATTTTAAAATTGAACCATATTATTTCTAAGGTGAGCTTCGCCCACAACCCTAAGTCAGTGACTGGTGACGAGTGACCAGTGACAAGTGCCAAAGTGTCTTTTATCTGATCAGAAACAACTGCGTACAGCCCAGATTCTCCATCACTCCTCGAATTCAGTTCATAGTTGATCCAGTTTTACTATTCTGATTTACAGCAATCTCTCGGTTTTTTGGGGGGTGGGGCTTTACCCCGCAACCCTAATTCAAGGATTAGGGATTAGTGACATGTGTCTTATGTGAGGGTTAAATTGCCTGTATTTCTTTCAAAAAAACATCTAACTCTTCAAGGGTATTGTAATAATGAACAGAAGCCCTCACCAATGAATCCAAGCCTCTTTTGTTCATGTCAATCAGGGTGTACCGGGCAGGCGAGACGCTGGTGTTAATGCGCAGCTGATGAAGTTTTTCCACAATCTCTTTCGGATCAACCGCATCTTTACGGAAGGTAACAATGCCAGATTTCATCACCCCCAGGTCCAAAAGATGGATTCCTTTTATTTCCTGCATTCGCTGACGAAGGTAATCAGCCAGATAACGGATTCGGGTCACTATCTTATCCATCCCCAAGTTGAGAGCATACTTTACAGATTCAGAAAGAGCCAACTTTGAAGCCACATTGTGCTCCCACATTTCAAAACATTTACCATCTGGACGAATATGCATTCGATCAATGGCTGTCCAGGTGGCAGAATGCAGGTCGAGCATGGGTGGTTCAATACTTCCCAGTGCCCGGTGACTGACATATAAAAAGCCGGTCCCACGAGGCCCACGCAGGTATTTCCTGCCAGTCCCTGAGAGAAAATCACACGCAATCTTTTGTACGTCAATCTCCAGCTGACCCACCGATTGACATGCATCAACCAGATAAAATGATTCACTGCCAGACAAGGCCTGTCCTATTTCTTCTATCGGGTTGATTAAACCCCCATTGGTCGGCATATGGGTGACTGACACCAGTTTGACCCGTTCATCCATCATTTTTCGCAATTTCTCAACGGATAAGCCCCCTGACTCATCCGAAGGCACAATTTCAAGTTTCAGGCCAATCCGTCTGGCCAGTTGCAGGTAAGCGATGTAATTACTGGCATACTCATTTTCGCAAGTCAGGATTCTGTCCCCCATCTGAAATGGAATGCTGTAAAAAGCCATAGCCCAGGCTCTGCTGGCACTATCCAATATGGCGATTTCATCTTGTCGGCAGTTGATTAATGTGGCCAAGTGACTGTAGACAAGATTTTCCTCTTCTCTTACAGCATCTTCCGCTTCATACCCCCCAATCATGGCTTCTGAATCCAAATGCTGTTTATAACGGTCCAATACCGGTCTTGGCATAAGCGAGGCCCCAGCATTGTTGAGATGAATCACTTCCTCCACTCCAGGTGTGTCATCACGGGTTTGTTGCCAATTCATCGTGTCCTTTCCTTTTATTCATATTTTCACTAGATTGCCCAATCATTCATGAATACGAAATACTACACCTTTTTGTTTTTTATAAATGCCTCTCTACATCATAATCTAACGTGAACTTCGCCCACAAGCCTGGATCAGGGGTCAGAGATCAGGGTTTAGCAGCTTGGTTTACCGATCTCTTTTCAGCTCTTGAAATACTGACCAGATGTGCTATCTTATCGATACTTTCCAAAGAAGAAAACTATTGAAACTTTTATCAGATTCAAGGCATCTCAGTGTATGCACTTAGAACAGAATGGAGATATGATTTCTGTGGATATGCCGAAGCAGGATAGTGAACTGGTTAATGATCCATCTCATAAAGGGGAAAGTCCTGTTCATTTTCGGGAAAAAGTGCTTATTCTCTCTGTTTTGCTGCATATCCTTTTTTTTCTCATCTGGGAAAATGCGACTCGTTTAGGCATCTTTCAAACTGTGCCCCCAGCTGTGACTCAAAGCGAACCGATCGTTGTGGATCTTCAACAAGGCACTACCAAAAATCAGAAACGGGTCATAGAAACAACACCCGATGCCGAAATTCCCAAACCACCGGAAAAAGCCGATTTTTTTTCAGACCGCAACGCCAAAGCTCGTAATCCGGAGGCAGACACATCCAAAGTATTAAGTGACGCCCCGTTCAATAAAGGAGATATGGACAGCCAATCACTCCCTCCTACACCCAGGCCCGCCCCCCAAACTTCACCTCAAGTGGAACCCCAGCCACCCCAATATACAAACCTGCTCAATACGGAAAAATACGTTCGAGAAAATTTTCAAAAAGAGTTGCGAGAAAACGAGCAAACCAACTCTTCCGAGCGAGAACGCATCGGTATCAGCCATCAGGAACTGGCAAAACGGGTCAAGGATATGGGCGGTTTGTCGTTTAACACCTACAACTGGGATTTTGCCCCATATATGCTCAGACTCAAAGCGCTGATTGAACAAAACATTCATCCCCCACATGCCTTCACCCATCTGGGCATGATCAGTGGTGTCACCCTGCTGCGCTTCAAGATCTATCCCAACGGAGAACTTCGTGATCTGGAGGTTCTGGATTACAACGGACACAAAACGTTAATGGAGACCAGCACTTCTGCCGTGCAGATCTCCGCTCCATTCCCCGACCTCCCTAAAAATTTTCCGCAACCTTTCCTGGAAGTCACAGGAAAATTTATCTACATGATCAGACAAGAATAAGAGAGGATAAAGACATGCAACATGTTTGGGAATACTTCAACAAAGGGGGCATCATCATGTATCCCCTGCTGCTCTGCTCCATTATTGGCATCACCATCGTTATTGAGAAACTCTATACCCTGAGGCGCAAACGGATTATTGTGCCGGCTGTGGTAAAAGTTGCGCAAGGCATCAATCACCCGGATGATATTAAAACCGCCACTTACATCTGCAGCCAAAGCCCAGGCCCCTTCAGCGCCATAATCAACATCACCCTGCAACATCACCAGGAAGATAAAGAAGCCATTAAAGAAGCCCTGAACGATCAGGGACGACAAGAAGTCCATCGCCTTGAAAAAGGCCTGGTTATCCTGGAAACCATTGCCGGTATAGCTCCACTGCTCGGACTCCTGGGCACAGTGCTGGGGATACTGAGGGTCTTCAATATTATCAGCGCCATGGGCATAGGACAGGCAGAAGCCCTGGCTGGTGGGATCTCGGAAGCACTAATCACCACAATCGCCGGCCTGTTTATTGGAATTCCGGCCGTTGTGGCCTACAACTACTTCACACAAAAGGCAGAAAGCCTTGTTTTGGAGATTGAACGACATTCCAATGCCTTGCTGAGTAAAATTACCCGTCTCAGCCAGCAGCAGAATCAGGAGTGAATATGCAACTCAGCACCCGGTTGAAACGTAAGCCGTTGATTAACATCACTTCTCTTATTGATGTCCTGTTCCTGCTGTTACTCTTTGTTCTGGTTTCTTCAAGTTTCATAGAAAAGCCCGGTATTAAGGTCGATTTACCGGGCACTCAAAATGCTGATGCCGTTAAAATGGAGAACTTCACTCTCTACGTGGATAAAGAGGGGCAACTATTCCTTAATGAACAGAGACTTGAAGAAAAAGCGCTGCAAGAAGCACTTGAAAAAGTTTTACCACAGATGAAAGAGGAGTCTCTTACCCTCAATGTTGACGAGACAGTCCAGCATGGTCTGGTGGTCAGATTGATGGATATTGCCAAAAAGAGTGGTATCAAAAAACTGGTGATTGGCACTGAAAAGCGCTAAAAAAGTGAGCCAGTCTCACATTTCTGATTTACAGTAATCTCGGCGTTGAATTATTCAGCAGCGCCGTATTGACAGTAATATTCATCAATACGGGCCTTCATGGCATCATCAATCAGTATACGACCTGCCAGCGGACGATTCAACAGATACTCTACCACTTCCGCCATGGTGACGATGGCTCCGGTAACAAAGTCATACTTCCCCCTCAGTTCATCAAGAGCTGATTTTGAACCTTGTCCCTTTTCCATTCTGTCTACCGCAATGATGAGACCAATCACACTGACATTCCCCCTGCTTTTAATAACCGGCATCGTCTCAGCAATCGATGTACCGGCAGTAGTAACATCTTCAATAATAACGACCCGGTCACCATCTATCAGTTTATGCCCCATGAGAATTCCTGTATCCCCGTGATCTTTTATTTCCTTGCGATTGGAACAATAGGCAACTTCTATACCGTACAATTTAGAAAAAGCCATGGCTGTAGCCACACTTAAAGGAATACCTTTATATGCCGGGCCAAACAACACATCAAAGGAATCAGCAAAACGGGCATGCAATGCCTGAGCATAATACTCCCCCAAACGGGATAATTGAGTACCCGTATTGAAGTTTCCGGCATTGATAAAAAAAGGCGTTTTTCGCCCACTTTTGGTGACGAAATCACCAAATAAAAGGGCTCCTGACTCAACCATGAATTCAATGAACTCTTGCTTGTAACGTTCCATAATCGCTCCATTTCTCAAGGTCCTGTCATTATAGGTAAATGGGACGCCTCTTTCAAGATTAAAGAATAACAACAAATATATCTGGCTCGCTTGTTATCATGATTCATAAAAAAAATCCGATTAGTAAGTATCCGACAAAGGCTAACCCAGCTGAAATGAGTGTATAGGGTAATTGAGTCAAGGCATGAGACATCAGGCTGCAGCCAGAACCCTGTGCTGACAGTACGGTAGAATCACTGTAAAAACATGCCTGACTACCAAAGGAACTGGCAGAAAGCAATGCCCCGATAACCAGAGGAATACTTGCCCCGACAGAATGAGCAAGAGGCATAATAATAGGTATAGATACAGCAAAAATGCCCCACGATGATCCTGTCGTAAAGGCCAAAACAGCCATTGAAAGAAAAACAAGGGCAGGCAGCATGGCTGAAGTCA
>Ga0105099_10001736_pt1 | contig 13361 bp, 23 predicted proteins | sample PPLLak3cmMay2015_2_FD_79138 | JGI IMG/M metagenome (GOLD analysis project Ga0105099, IMG submission 79138) | Freshwater sediment microbial communities from Prairie Pothole Lake near Jamestown, North Dakota, USA - PPLs Lake P8 Core (1) Depth... | ecosystem: Environmental > Aquatic > Freshwater >...
ATGGCGTCCGGCGTCTCGGCCGCCATGACGGGCATCGAAAGGACGCCCGCAATGAACAACAGCATGGCTTTCATGGGTTTCCCCTTTCCGCCCCTTGGGGGCAAAGAAGCCTCTCTGCTTTATAGTAACGTGCGCGCGCACGTGATTTAGCTGACAGCAAAAGAATGCGCCCGTCGGGGCGCATGTTCATAGCTTAACTGTTGTTGCGCTTGAACAGGCAATTGGGATCATATTGCTTCCCGTCCAGCCAGAACGACCCGTCTTCCGTCTCGGGGATATCGTGCTCCACCCCTTTGATCTGAGAGTCCTCGCATTCATGCATGTGAACCGCAGTGGCACCGAGATCCATAACCTTCCTCCAGGCACGGAACTCACATTCGATAGCCTTCGGGAACAACATCGTGACGGCGACGAGGCAATTGAGACCCTTCATCGTCTTCCAACGACGAATGATCTCCGCTGCTTCCTCGTCACTGCAGCGGCAAACCCAGTAGCGGTACCCGTACTCTTCTTCGATGGCAAAAGTTCTCATTGGCGTCACCTCCCTTCGTGGCATGAGAAGCTTTCGAATCGTTAGGCATTACTGCTTCATTGTACCGCACCCCGGGCGCTGGTTTAGACGCTGGTCTTCTGGTTCTCACGGACCAGCTTGAACGTCGCCTGGCAGCGCTCGAACCCGGGGCACCACGTGTTGCCCATCGTCCGATGCCGCTCAGACCACCACTGCCACTCGGTGCCGCTCTGAGCATCCGAGTAGCTGCCGTCAATGTTGCAGAAGGCACCGATGTTGCCAGCAGGCAGGAAGTGTGCGCAGGTGCCGCAGCTGTCCAGCACCACCAAGCCTTCAGGCACGTCGGTGCCCACGGTTAGCTTGATCACCGGCTTGTTGCCCACGCGGCACCCCTTTCAGTTGTCGTCAGGCATCCTGGCCAGGTGCTGGTTGTGGCTGGTCACCAGCGTCTCCATGTAGCCAATGACCTTGGGCAGGTGCTCGGCGACCTCATCGCGCACCAGCAGCCTGGCTATGCCGCACAGGTAATCGCCCGTGCTGATCTCCTTGCCATCCTCCATGTCGATGATCCCGCCATGCAGGTTCTCGCCCAGGAACTGCAGGTTCTTAGCCGCCTCGACTATCAGCACCCTCGCGCCGGCCGAGTCAGGGCACGTCTGCGCCTTCTTCAGTGCATCCAGGATCTCGAGCTGCCACTTGTTCAGCTCCAGGTGCTCTTGCTTGGTCATTTGCCCTCCTTTCAGTCCTTGTAAGGCCACTTGGCGTCACACTTCGTTTCGAACTCCTTGCGGCGCGCGGCGCGCGCCTCCATGATCTCTTCGGTGACCATGGTTCCCATCTTCTCCTGCCTCTCCACGCGCATCATCCGCTCCTCCTCGCGTCTGATGCGTTCCTCGCGGTTCAGCGTGGCGTCCTTCAGCATCCGGCTCAGCGGCCTTGGCGCAGTGCGCTGACAACCTTCGCACAGCACGCTGTCAGTCTTCCGGTAGCGCCTGGCCTTGACGTTGGCCATGTGCGGGCTCTGACAGACGGGGCAGATGAACTCACGGTAGCTTTCCACGCAGATGAGCTCAAATGTCAGATTGCCACAGCCCAGGTTCAGGTCAGCGATCGCGCCTTCCAGCATCAACAGGTACCTGCGCATGCGCCGGGTGGAACCGCGGTACAACGTCTGATACAGCTGCACCGACTCGAAGACGTACTTTAGGAAGAAGTCATGATCCATGCCACGCCCGTTATGCAGGCTGGTGAGGTTGTCGGTGCGGTCGATGCACTTCAGGATCTTGGCCGTCTGGCTCACATCCCTGAGGTGATCACGATCGTACTTCTTGCGCTGCTCGCGGCTCATCTTGGCCAGCTCTTCCGGCGCCAGCTTCTTGGAGGCACTGGTCAACTCGTCTACCAGCATGGCCACGTCCTCGCCGAAGTTCTCCTTCAGCGTCGAGAAGTTGACGCCGCAGTCCTCGATCACGTCATGCAGGTAAGCGGCCGCCACGGCACCATCCTTCATCCCATCGCGCATCGCGACCTCGGCCACCCTCATCGGATGGACGATGTAGGGCGCGCCCTTCTCGCCCCACTTGCGTACTTGGCCCTTGTGACATTCAGTTGCGAATGCAAGGGCACGGTCAGTCAGTTCACTCATCGTCAATCTCCTCTCCGCCACTGAAGGCTAAATGAAAGGGCCCCAGCAATCAGCCAGGGCCCTTTCTACCAATGAAAGGCGTCTATTGTGGCCTTTGCCCGGTTAGACCGGCCCGAAGCGCTTGGCTCGGGGACGCCCCACGAATAAAGGTGTTCGGGGGGCTTACAAGGCCCCCGACTTTCGATGCCACAGTCAGGTATTAGGCAACGTCGCTCCGGCCCCTTGCAAGAGGGCCATCATCGCAACGGCGGGACTCTCACCCGCAAGGCTGCCGGCAGCTAGTCAGGTTTAACCAGCTCCTCCAGAACGCCGCAACGAAAGCAGACATCAGCATGTGTCCCTTGCGGCAATCATGGCCTTACCCTCCCGTGCTCTACTCGCGCCGCCCGGTCTGCCTTAGCGCGCTGTACCCCTGCTGCTCGGGGCACTGAGCCACGAACACCCATTCTCTATTCAGGATCGCAATACGGACAACGAATGTAACTCCCGTGCTGACTTCCGTGATGGCAGTCCTCGCCGACCGGCTTGGCGGACGCTTCCTCCTGATCCTCGGCCGCCTTCTCCGCCATGTGCTTCTCGACGATCTCATCCGTGAGCTCGTCGATCTGCTTCAGGATCGTCTGCACTTCCTCTTCCGTCAGATACCCGATCACGTCCGATGTGATGGGCGTGTCGTATGTCAAACAGCCGTTCTTGTTGAGCACGGCCAACTCGAATTTGCCCTCTTTGCCGCCGTAGGTGCCGAAGTTGCAGACTACTGAAGCGCCGTACCCGTTGGCGAACTTGAAGATACGCTGGATCCCACCGAGAGGATGGGGGTTGTTCTCACTTGGCGTGTACACCTCACAGCTCTCCTTTCGAAAGTAAAAGGGGACCGCGCCCTTGGCCTCCCACCCGATGGTACTAACCAGGTGCATGGCCCTCGCACCAGGCGTTCACCGAGACCGCGCCATCGTCCCCCAGCTCTGTATTACCGACAACCACACGGCCCCATTGCCGGCGGTCGTTCTTCGGAAGCGATAGCCATCTGGATCAGATACGTCGGATCCGCGTCCTTGGTGGTCTTGGCAACGAACCCACCGCGATGCGCGAACACGATGTCCTTCCGATCGGCGAGCTTGCTGAAGTCAACTCTGGGATGATCTTCTCTGCGGAACAAGCAGAACCCGTCGCCGCGATCGTCCTGCGTGACCGTGATACCGATCTTCACGCCATTGGCCTCTTCGTAGTCGCGGATGTATTGCTCGAGGCCCAATACGGGATTGTCCTTACGATCAACGGCCGAGAACAGGACGTGCACGCCATCATACTCCGCCACTGTCGATAATCGTTTCAGCACTGCCAGCCGTTCAGTTAGCTGGGCTATATACCGCAGCCAGCCCTTGCCCAACTCAGCCATCAGCATGGCCAGCGAGGAGTTCGCTTCGATAGAGGCACTCTGTTCGAACAGCATCAGGATCTGCGCTTCGATAGGGGACAGCGTTTTGGCGAACGCGTCTTTCGAGATTCCCAGCCACTCAGCCGTCCTGAACGGGCCGGTGCAATCCAGCCGCTCCGTGAATTCCAACCAGACGAAGATCTTTCTCGCCATAGCCAGCAGGCCGAGCTTCTCCAGGACGTACGTCAACGCACACCCCTCCGGGGCGCCCTTCTGATGGTGATCGAAGTTGTTGAGCGCCGGGACGAACTGGGCACCGACATCGACAACAACGACTTCCGGGTCAGCCAACTCTTCGGGCGTGGGATCGCGGCGAAACACCGGCACCTGGCCCATCGACGCCAACAGCAAGCAGACCGAAATGAACTCGTCGCGGTGGGCTCCCCCACCATGGGTCACGATTGACTTCATTTGCATTTCCCTCCGTTGCCTTGGATCTCATCGCATTCACCCAGGTTCGCGCGAACCAAAAGGTGATCGCTCACATCCTATAGTAACGCGCATGAGGGGCTGGATTTAGGTGCCTGGGCGGGGTATCAGTTAGGCATGGGAATGAAACCAGCAATCACGCCACCGCTGTTGCCGCTGAAACAAGGCGATCTCGCTTTTGACATAGGTGCCAATATCGGCAATCACGCAATGGGCATGGCCATCCTGGGCTGCAAAGTCGTAGCTTTGGAGCCGAATCCCAGCACTTACACCGAGCTCTATTACAGGGTCAAACGCTACAAACAGGTCAAATGCATCTGCGCGGCCTGCGGTAACAAGACGGGCAAGACGATAATTCATGTCACAGGAGGAGATGGCCAAGGCGATTGGATCGCGTCAGAGTATCAGTGCAACCACGGATGCATCGGGCAAGCCGAGTGCAAGGTGGTCACGCTGGATGAACTAATCGCCAAGTATGGCAAACCGCGCGCCGTGAAGATTGACGTAGAAGGGTTCGAGCCTTTCGTGCTCGCCGGACTGAGCCAGCCGATAGAGTTCATATCGTTCGAGCTGATAAAGCGCACACCATGGAAGACGCCGGCGTGTATGACCCAGCTGGCCAGGCTGGGCAGATACGAATTCAACTTCAGGGGATGGGGAGACCACTACTACATGGACAAGTGGATCGGCCCCGAAGCATTTGTTGAGTGGTGGGGCGTCAGCGCCGGAGAAGGCGACGCCCACGCTCGGCTGATCCGATAGCAAAAGAAAGCGCCCTGCGCGGGCGCTTTCCTTCCTACCCCAACTTGGTAGTGCCACCGCAATCGTTGCAGATCCACCGGTGCTTGTCGTGCATGATGTCGTGCTCGTACGTACTGCCTGATGCCTTCGCACACGAGCACAGCCACTCATCGCCCCGGTTGACTGCATCCAACTGCGCCTCGCTTATCTCCCCCTTCCCTCTGCAGGTAAGGCACTGGATCGTCACGTCAACTTCGATCTTCACGACGTGCGAGCCAGTACCGTTGCATTTGGGACACTTGACCATGTGCTGAACCTTTCAACTGGATGACTACGGGCGTTTGTGCTTCTTGCCAGCCAATCGCCACGCCGTCATGCCATTGCTCTTGATGAGCTTCAGTTCGTGTTCGATATCCTTGTAAGGAATACCGCCAACCGAGTTCATCAACGTAACGCAAACTTTGAGCACCTGTTTGACAGCACTGGTGATCCTGCGGTGCGTCTGAGCAGGAGTGGGTGGTCGCCTTCTGGGCATGCTACGTTCCTTTCTGTTGTGGACTGAATCGAAGGGGCGCCCGGCCGTCAGAACCGGGCGCCCCCGCAGCAACCTACCAAGGCTGCCGCTGCTTGGGATTGGCTATGAGCTCGTTGATCACGTTGAGCTCATAAACCTCTTTATCAACCGTATCCTGTACCCTTTGGATCATGCGATCGACCAGGGCCTTGGGATCCTTGTCGTACTGGCTGTCACGCTCGGTGAAGCGAGGATCCCCTGTGCCGGGACTGCTATCATCGAACGTGAACATGCAGAAGAACCCGCCGTCGCTACCAGGGAACATCGTGAGCAGACCCTTGTGGAACACGAGATGGTAGATGTAACCCATTCCCATGGGGTCGCTGTTGTTGCTGGTGATAACGGGCTGCCAGTTCTTGTTGTCGAGCAGCGCCATGACCTTCAACGCTGCCTTGTGAGCCTGCCGCTTCGTGCGGTACATCACTTGACGCGCTTGCCACGCAGACGGCGCTTCAGCCTGACGTCACTGGCTTTGCCTTTGCGCACATAGACACCGCGCTCAAAGTCGCCACTGATGTTGCGTTTGCGCCTGATCGCGCCATCCGCGCGCAGACTGTCCATGATGGTACACGCGTTGCCATCGTCGACGTTGAACATGCTCTTGACCTGCTTCGACGTGATCAGCGCACCCTTGGGGACGTCCAGGATCCACAACCGAACCTTGTTGATCAGGGTGTCGCGCTTCACGCGGATCTTCGGCTTGACCGGCTTGATTGTACCCTCGAGCCCGGGAAAGCCCTTGGGCACGTCACCAGACAGACCATCGAAGAGCTCAACCGGCTCTTTGGATTCGGCCGGCGCTTCGATCGTCGCAGGACCGCGGCAGATGGCCGGCTTGATCTTCTTGACCGGCGTCATCACCTGCTCGGCATCCGAAGCCTCCGCGCGCTGCAGGAGCTCCTTGACCTGGCTGTGCTTCCCGTTGGTACTGCCAAGGGAATCCAGGATCTTGCCGAAGTCGCTGAGGCTGAGATCGTAGTTGTCGGTGTTGAAGTCGGTGCTCGTCTCGGTGAGGCTGCGCGCCACGCAAGCGCGCACGCTGTTGCTGATCGACTTGAGCTCACGGTCGAGACGCAGCTGAAACGCGACGATGACCAAAGCCTTCTTGGCCAAAGGCGTGTCAGCCAAACGGTTCAACTCGAGCACGAAATCCAGACTGCTCTTACCCATCTTCATCTCTCCTTCTCAATGGCCAATCCTCCTGGATCAGCCGTTCCTTGCTCTCCTTGGAGAGCTTCTTGATCCAGCGCTCCGCACACATTGCATTGCGCTGGCTACCCGCCATCATGGACCACACCAGCGTCACGGGACGCCGGCTGCGCGTGTACTTCGCGCCTTGGCCTGTATTGTGTCTGTGGACACGCCTGACAACATCCTTGGCTATGCCACAGTAAAGGGAACCATCCCGGCATCGAACCAGGTACAGGTACCACACAGGGATAGGAATCATCTCTTGTGATACCTGGTGTGACCCACGTGCCACTGCTTGCAGAACAGGCAGCGGTACACATCCATTGGGCGAGAATCGACTCTGGCCAGAGCTCTGAGGTGAGCTTCAGCTGCTCCCATGCTGGGATGCCGGATCTTCCCGGCGCAGCACTTGGAGTGTTTGAGTATTGACAGTTTGCCGGCGACCGACACGCGGCGCCTCCTTTCTGAAAGCAAGAAGGGCGCGCCCCACGCGCGTCCTTCTCACAGCCAGCAAACTACTTCGTCTTGACCCCGCGCTTGTAGAACTTGGTGACAGCCTTGTGGAACTCCCTGAGCGCAGCTTCGTGCTCGAGATCCAGGCCGCCGTGCCTGAGCAACCAGACGAAGTGCTCATCCATCTCACGGCAATGGGTGAGAATGCTGCAGGCCCGCAGGTAGCGGTCCTGGAACATCTTATCATCGCCTTTGGTCATAGAGCTGGAGACGACCGTATTGACTTCCAGATCCTTGGCGATCACAGGCTGCGCTGCTTTGACTGCCGCCGCCTTGCGATCTTTGTACAGCGCCTCCGTGAACGACTGCTCCTTGACTGGCGACGACTTCTTATCCGACATGCCAGGCGCGAAGCCAAGTCTTGCGAGCCTGACCATAATCTCGCAGTAGGACTTGAGGTCAGTGTTGTCCAGCGCCGTGGGCAGGACTTCTCTGCTACCGCTGGATTGATCCGCAGTGTTCCAGCTGAACAGCCGATAGCCCTTGGTAAGCCTGATGCACGGGTCATCGCCACGCTTGACCGTCCAGTTGTTGATCACGTCGGGGAAATCGGCTACGGCCAGAGAATCAGCCATCTGCGGCGAAAGCGACATGTAGCACCGCCTGTTGCCCTCATACTCGAAGAGCGTGAAGGGCTTGGCTTTCACGCGTCTACCAAGCAGCAGATCGTGGATGAGGTTGAGCTCGTCACACGCCTGCTTCGACCGCTTGCCTGTCAAGACTTCAACCAGGGCGCTGCCGTAGAAGCCGTGCAGCTGTCTGCTCCCGTCCAACGTGGCGGTGTAGCACGCGTACTGCGAACTCTTGTCCCCTGTCTTCGACTGGAAGACCCCGCTGTCGAACAGCCGGTCGAAATCGACCTTGGCGATGATGAGCCGGACGGAGGACGTCATTTCCATGCGTACCATATCGCCAACTCTTGCGTTGCTGATCAGGCCGATCATTTCCTTTCTCCTTTCAACTGGCCCGTTACCCACAGCCAAATCAGGCAGATGAGTAACGGGCCGATTCCCAGCGGTGGCATCATCAGGACGACTCCAATCGTCTTGATCAGGCACCACGTTGCAACCGTGCAGGTTTCGAGAATGAACACGCGCGCCTCCTTTCATGAATGAGGTGTCATCTCAATTCATGATAACGCTCGGAGGGGCACATATTTAGCGGCAGGCTATACAGCAGTTCTTGCAAACGGGACCAGGGGTGCATCCTGGCGGTGATACTTCGGCGCCGCACTTGCGGCACCACTGTGGATCGGACCCTGCAAGGCTGATCTGGAACCTGCCATCACCCTTACAGAGCAGCATGACCCCATCCTTCTCGTAGGCCAACAGGAACTTCTTTCCTAAGAACTCGGCGAAGAGGATGTTGTTGACCATCAAGTAGTCGCTACAGCACATCCTGAACGTCGACAACTCCAGGCGTTGCTGACAAACGTAAAGCTCGAGCTCGCCTTCCTTACTGATTTGCCCCTGGTTGCCATTCCTGAACCTGTGGATCTCTACGAGCTGCTTGCCGGGCTCGTACTTAGGCATAGGCACCAGCTGACCTTTCACGGCATCAATCATCGCGCCCAGGTCACCGTGGAGATGCCATTCCTTGTTTGCCAGCTTCATCTGGATGAGTACGTCCGAACGACGACTGTACTCCTTGTCGGCTCCGACGAAGACCGGGCGCATCGCATTGATTCCGTACCGCCCGTACTCGAACAGCGTCATCGGGCTATCGCTGCCTTTGGCAAACCAGAAGACCAGAATGTTGGCCTTCTGCAGATGATCGAACTCCCACCTAATCTGATCCTCAGCGGAGACGAAGTCTTTGTCCGATCCGCAGCGGGGGTTGAAGATCAGTACCTTGTAGCCCTTCAGCCGTTCGATCACCTCGGCGCGCCAGTCAGGCACGCCGGTGACATTGCCTGACAGAAACACCGTCTTGTAGGTACACGATGCCTCAATGTTGCGTTGTGGGGCAGTCAGCACTATTGACATCTTCAGCCTCCAGCTCCTGGCTCTCGGCGTAGCTGAACAAGATGTGGGGCCAGTAAGCCACGATCCTGCGACCCAGCGAATCGGTGCGCATGCCTTTGAGCACACCGTTGCCCAGTTCCTCCTTTATCTTCATCACGAACTCGATCGCGCAGTCCACGTCCACCGTGTAGAGCGACAGGCACTCCTTGTTCATGCCGCGCCCGACGTACGGATGGATGTCGTACTTGTCGCCCGTCTCCTCGTGCATCTGCTTCGCGATACGCCTGCAAACCTTGGCTATGTCGTTCATTGACCCTCCATGATGCTGCGCCGCGCAGCGTCCACGAGCAATCCGCCGAACTTCTCCTCCAGCCGGTGCCGGAGGTCGGCGATCGTCAGATCACTCAGGTTGTCATTGGCCAGGATGGCAAGCGTCTCCGCGTGCACATCCTCGACCGTGTACGCAACAGGCTCATACGTCTTCTCAAAGATCTCGTTCTTGCAGGGATACAACTCGCCAACCACTCCTCGGATCAGCCAGTCGCCAATGTTGCCTCTCATGACGCCTTCAAGCGTTTCAATGAGCAGGTGGTCGGGCTCGTACGTCACACCGGTTATCGATTCCTGGGCACCGATCATCGCTTGCGAGATTCGTTCAGCCTCAATGACAACCGGCTTCTTCTTGAACTTCCTCATGGCAGGTTCACTCCCCAAATGAGATGGTAAGTCAGCATGGCCAGGGCCATCAGGCCCAGGAGCAACAGAAAGTCGCTGAGACAACCGCGGGTCTCGGGCTGTCGATACGCATCAGCAGCCCACCAGAAGAGCCAGATCATATGTCCAGCTCCTTGCGAACCGGGCGCATGCGCACGGCCAGGTACTTGATGAACTCCTTACGAGCGTCCTCGAGCGTGCGTTGGCATCCAAGAGAACCGCCGTAGTCATAGTACAGTCCGGGGCTCGGATGGTCGGCAGGGTAGTAAGCCTTGATTGTGAACCCGTAGCTCCCACTGGAAGTCCAGAACTGCAGCTCCGTGTCGTTCTCCTTGACCATGTCATCGCACAACCGAACGGTTTTACTGCGATCCGAATGATGCGCAGCCAGGCATTCGCGTACTTCAAGCCACATGGCCCAGATCGGTTCGAACAGCCTGCGACATGCCTCCTTGCGACGGGCTTCTTCCACCTCCGCGGCCTTAACGGCGGCATCTTCGCCGTCAAGCTGCGCCTTGACCAGCTCCAGCGTCAAACTTGTCCTTTCCCTCGCTGCCTTCTTCACCATCGGGCTTCTCCTGTTTGGGGTTCAGTTGCCTGTTCAATCGATTCTTCTCTTCGTCCGCTTCGTACTGCAGCATGCGCTCGGCTTTATCCATTACCATGCGACCGAGCTTCTTGGTGTACTTGATTCGTGATGCCATGGGGAACACATTGGTCTCCAGGCCGATGTGCTCGCGCACGTCGCCTTCGCAGATGTAGCGGGGCTCTTCCGGCTGCTTGCCCTTCTTCTTCTTGCCGTAGATCAGCATCGGGCCATTGGCCAGTTCGTATGCGCGCAGCCTGGCGGCAAACTCGCGCGCGTTCTTGGCGGTGATCTTCCCCATGTCAGCGAACATGGTGAAGAAGATCAGTGCTTCGGTGAGCGGGTGGATCTTGAACCCGCCTTTGACTTTGGTGAAGCAGAGTTTCTTGTGGTCTGCGATCTTGCTCAGATCGTAGTTCAACGACATGGTCGTCTCCTTGATCACTTACGGTAGGAAATATACTGCCACACCCAGGCAGACGGGAACTTGTGCCCGGCCAGCCCTTCCATAAGCCTGTTGGCGCTCAACTGAGAGAAGAGCGTGTGTTGGCTGCAGCGCTGGTCCACTTCGAGCCTGACATTGTGTTTGTCGAACTGCAACTTGAACGGGAACAGCCGGCATTCCAGCGGCCGGCGGTCGTAGATAGCGCAACGGCAGTTCTCGTCGAGGAAGATGCAATGGCCGGTCTTGCGCCGGCGTATGACGAAGATCTTCCCTTTCCTGTCAACCAGACCGAAGAACTGGTCAGGCGTTTCCCACGGCATCAAGACTGGTCGGCAATGCGGCAACAGACCGCAGCAGTGCACCTGGCACCGCGAGCAGTCCATCGATACGGCGAGGTCCATCATCAGGATCCCTCCGCCCCCACACAAAATGGCCTAACAACATGACGCTACGGCGCTGGCGGTGCTGCGGCAGCCTGTTCGATTGGCGACTTCTTCAACTGCACGAGTGCAGCGTCCCGCTCCTTCTTGAGCGTCTCGATGAGCCTGCTCTGCACCGAGCTTTCGCTCATCATGGTGAGGATCTTCGTCCTCAGCTCACGGTTGTCGTTCCTGAGGTTCTCAACGGCTGGATCAACCGGCCTGATCAGACTCTTGACGCGCCCGTTGAGCTGGGTGATGAGCTCATTCTTGGCCTTCAGCATTTGCTCCAGCTTGAACACCTTGCCGGCAGTCGCCTTCATCTCGACCTTCAGCTCCTCCAACTGCTTGCGCGTTTCCAACAGTTCGTCAACCTTGAGCTTCCCCATTCGGTCCTCCTGGCGCCTTGCGCCTAAACGGCCGCCATGCTACTCTTTAGGCATGGGCAGCGACACGGTTGTGTTCATGTACCACTGGGACGGCGTGGACGAGAAGGTCTTCGACCACCACTTCCAGGCGCTCACCAAAAGCAATCCCGCTCTAGACATCGTGCGTTTCAGCCACAAAGATACGCAGGATCCGCGCTGGAACAAGATCAAGTACAATCGCAAACTGGCTTACTCCAACTGCGACCTGGTCATCTACGACTTCTACCGGCAGCATCCCAACTATAAGCGCTACATGTACCTGGAGTGGGATACGTACTGCACCATGGACCTGCACAAAATCCTCGATCCTGCCATGCCGTTTCATCTCACCAGCTACAGGTCCTTCCATCCCGGGTACGATGAACCCATAAACCCATGGTTGACTAGCCGAAGCAAAGCACTGCCACCCGAGATGCGAAAGCTGGCCATGTTGGCGACGTCACTGAACGGGATCTCATGCAGCAACGAGCTCCTAAGCCAAATCTCAAAACCACATCTCCTGCACACCCTCAACATTTGGTGCGAGATGCGAATTGCAGTTTTGGCCAGGCTCCACGGTTTCGAACCCGCGCACTACCCGCTGTGCCCCAGATCAATGGACGGATTCCCTGGCGTGAAAGGACAGCTCATAGTCGGCGAGGGCTTATGGCATCCGGTCAAACGCCGAACTCTGACTGCCTACACGCCACCCAGCAACTGCCCTGCAATTGGCCTGTGGCTGGGCTCTCATCCAAACTGGATAGCCGTCATATCGCTGCAAGCCAACGGCCGCATACTACAGAACGGCAGGGACGCTGGCCGCTGGGTCTACTTCGACGACGGAGAACTGACTCTGATGTGGGATAACTACGCCCCTGAACGGCTGAAACGTACGGATGACGGCTTCGCCGAAGGCGGATTCTCCCTCGCCCACCTTGACAGTGCAACTTCGCCCATCACTGTCACTGAGGAGAAACTGATCACCTACGGACCGTTGCTTCCCGACACCGCATTCAAAGCCATCGTCGACAAGCTATCGGTGCGCAAGAGCTGGTACTTCTATCAGGCACACGGCAATCTGGGCGACCAGCTCATCGCGCGTGGCACACATCGGTTCTTCCGTGAACTCGGACTGAACGTGATCCTGAACCCGCTCCCGGAACGCTGGGATCCGACTGAAGTGGGCATCATCTTCTCGGGCGGCGGCAACCTTGGGATATACGAGAACGTGGTCGCCGCCAGAGAACAGGTGTTGAACAAGGTGCGCGGATCCAGCACACCAGTTGTCGTGTTGCCACAGAGCGGCGTCAAGAAGCTTGCATTCTCTGACGTCACGACGCTGTTCGCACGAGAAGCGGCGACCAAAGCGTTGTACCCTGACTCCATACTGGCGCCCGACATGGCGCTCTTCGCAACGATCGGCGCGCCGGAAGTCACACCACACCGAAAGTTCGGCATCTTCCTGCGGAACGACGTTGAAGGCGTCATCTCCACCAAGCGCGGCCGTGATCCGTACGACATGTTCGGTACGCCTGAAGAGGCCGCTCGAGCAATACTGCAGCACCAGACGATCGTCACCGATCGGCTGCACTTTGCCATCCTGGCGATGATGCTGAAGCGCGAAACCTTCCTGCTGCCCAACAGCTACCACAAGAACAAGTCCATGTACGAAACCTGGCTCAAGGATCTGGGTTGCAAGTGGGCTGATGACGCTTTCGAATGGACAGGCGAACGGGTGTTCAAGCGTCCCGCGAAACCTGACAAACCCGTCACCAAATAGCTGA
>Ga0105099_10001738_pt1 | contig 13352 bp, 20 predicted proteins | sample PPLLak3cmMay2015_2_FD_79138 | JGI IMG/M metagenome (GOLD analysis project Ga0105099, IMG submission 79138) | Freshwater sediment microbial communities from Prairie Pothole Lake near Jamestown, North Dakota, USA - PPLs Lake P8 Core (1) Depth... | ecosystem: Environmental > Aquatic > Freshwater >...
CGGGGGGCTGTGCATTTTTGTACATTTCTGTTCGGTTTTGCTGTTTTTTGTATATTTTTGTGCATTCTGAGGGGGGTTTACCCAATTTTAGGTAACTACTCGTTTTTGAGTTACCAATTTTTGAGTAGTTACTAATTTTTTTGTTACTCAAATTTTGGTAGTTACCAATTAATGGGGGTTTCCCACAAAATTCCCACAGTGGGAAAAATGTGGGAAATTCCCTTTATGAACAAAATGCGATGGGGTTTATAAATGTAACGTACGCGCAAACGACCTTGTACGAATATATACACACACACACACACACACACGTGTACGCGCAAAAGTTCTGCGCGTACGTTAAATTTATATATACATTTAGAATATATAAAAAGGTGATTGCATAAACCATATATGGTGGTTAATTTGACCGACGAAGAATTGGAATATACCTCTGCGCGCGTGAAAAAGGCGACTGTTGACAGGGTGTCTAAATTTGGGCGTTATGGCGACTCTTTTGATGAGATTTTGAATAAGATGTGTGATTCGCTTGAAACGAAGGCAAAACGATGAATACGACGGAGATAATCTCCAAGATGGCGTTTTTGTCTTATTCGTCCGCTTTCGTGAAAAGCTTGACGATTGAGGAACCCGAAGGGGATTATTGCACTCGCGGTGTTATCCATCTGTTTCTCCGAGCCGAGACTGGAAGCGTCAAGACGACCATATTGAGTGAAATCTCAAGGAATTTCAAGAGTAAAATCGTCCCGGATATAACAAGCCCGGGTCTTGTTGGGACTATTGACAAAAACCAAAATGTGATTCCCGGTGCTTGCTGGGAGTCCAGGAAAAGCTTGCTTTTGCTTGATGAGTTTTCGACTAACGGAAATTCAAATTGTGTCGATGCGTTGCTCCCGCTGTTGGACCCTCAGGAATATTCAAAGCGATTCGGGAGGAGTGCGATGCCGAAGAAAGAGAAAGATGGGAATCTTTTTTTCAATGTGGATTCTGGGAAAATGGACATAAAGACCCGCTTTTCGTGCATAATTGCATCGATGAAGGATATGCATAAGAGCCGAAGCAAGGCGGTTGAGGCTCTTGTCTCGCGGTGCATTACGATAAAATACGCGCTGACTGAGGATGAGCTGGAAGCGATTCTTGACGGGAAAAAACTTATGAAGTTCGATAAATGCGGGATAAAAAAGTCTTATGACGCGAGGATTTCTTTGAGTGATTATAAGGAAATCCGGGATTGTGTGAAGTCATATCCCGGCCTTGACAAGCAAAAGCATTATCTCAGGACAGTTGGGGATTGTTGCCGTGCTTTCGCGGTTCTCGGGAAACATGACCCGCAAGTGTATTTTATGATTACAAAATTGCACCAGGAGGCATGAACATGAAACATGACATCAAGAAGATACCCCGAAGATTCCGCAAGAAATCGAAGCAGGCGAAGCGGTTCACCTTCAAGGCTCTCCGTGAGAGGGAGGCCAACAAGGCGAGCGTGGGATAGCGATAGGTTTATAAATATATAATGTATAATGTTATACGGTGTTTGAATGGTTGTAACATCAATGCAGAAATACGGGAACTCCTACGCGGTGCATATCCCAAGCGAGATTTTCGATAAAGTCCCGTTCGTCCCTGATGAATTGCTGGAAATCAAAATCAGAGGAGACCGGGTAACAATAAAAACCAAGAGGTGAAGGTGTATGTCGGAATGGTTGAAGAGAGAAGCAGGAAGGGTCAAGGAAGAGGAAGCGAAGCGGAAAGCCAGCTCAACGGCGGGCCAATGGCTCAAAGTCGAGGAAGGCGTTCTAACTGTGAAAGTTGACCTTGAGAGGGAGCCATCGCTGAAACAGTCAAGGTTCGGCCCCCAGCACGTCTTTGAGACGGTGGACCCGGAGGGGAAACAGGTCGGCATGACCCGCGCCCTTTATGAGGAGTTCATAAAGGCAGTCGAGGGCCATAAGGGAATCGTGAAAGTCAACATTGTGAGGACAGGGACAGGCAGGACTGATACCAAGTATAAGGTGAAAGTAGTCTCTTGAGCGTGCACGCATGGGTGGGGGGGCTATGACCATCCTCGACCCCCACTCATGTTTTTATATGATGGGATGGATAGTTGATTGGTGGTTCATTGGCTAAACGCAAATATTTTGTAGTCAATAAGGCCGGGGTTATTTCGGATCGCCCTATGGGAAGGCCGACTCCCAGGAAGGGATTTTCCAAAGTGGGGCAGATAAAAGGAAGGAATGTTTATGCCAAGCGTGATGGGTCGTTCAAGTCAAGAAAATACAAATTAAGCAGGACCAGGCCTATAAGCCCGGTTGTCAGGGAACTCCCGCATGAACGGCAAAGAGGATTAGTTGAGGTCAAGGGGCTAGTGAGCGTCTCTTATGAATCGAAGCGCAAGAGCTTTCATGCGGAGATGCTTTTCTTTTGGTATGGTCCCGTTGGCTTTGATGAGCAAAAGCTTTTGGATAACGCGGTCCAGGTGCTTATAGATACTCTCCCGGAAATCGAGCGGATACCTTTTGAGCTTGCGTTCCAAGTGTCCGCTGATTTCGATAGGCGGGGCATTGAGTCAGTCAATCCTTATAGCAGTCAGCGCGAGAATGAGATGGATTTTGAGATTTACATCCCAAGGGCGGGGTATGGCAGAGCCTTGCTTGTCGGGAATGCACGGGTGGTCGCATGATTAGATATCCTGTAGTGTGGACTTGCGGAGAATGCCATAATCCAATGGAAAAATGCACGTGCAAGCCAATACACATAACTCCAGAACAGGAGCGCGCAATAAGTGAGCGAGTGAAGGAACAGTTAAGGGCGAATGGATACAACGTGCCATGACGCTTGTCTCTATGAGCTTGGTCGCTTTGCAGACAAGATGCCGGGGAGCAAATGAGAGGGCGGTCCGTGCCTTGCGGACACGTATCCATCATCTCTCCCGCTATGCTCCCCGGCTTTATATTTGAGGTGTTCACATGGAAATATTGAAGATGGACTTGGACATTCGGGACTTTGAGAAGGTCGCGGATATAGTGTCAAAGCGGTGCGGAGCGGTTCTTAACATCCTGAAAATCAAGCCTGCTGGAGTTACCGTCCGCTCGACTGCAAGGGGATACCACATTTATCTTGAGGTTGAAGGCGAATACACGAGCTTTGATTTATCCTTCTTGCAGATGGCGTTAGGCTCCGACTATAAGCGCGAGGTTTTCAATTATATGCGCTTCAAGGATTCGCTCTCAAAGGATTGGAACGTCATGTTTTCCAAGAAGATGGACGCTAATGGAACTATCCTATCCCAGGAAAAGGATGAGCCGGAGCTTTCAAGCCGTCTCTGGGCAAAAATCCGGGAGCGGGTTGGATGCTAAATGAGACTGGCTCTTTAATCAGTGATGCCGCGCAAGGCCGGATACTCATTGCGTGCCAGGGGGCGTGTGATTGCAGGCTATCCATCATTGATTGCCTCTTGATTATGCTTTTTGGGATATTGGCATTCGAAGGGTCGCGATGGCTTATGATTGACAAGCGGACAGGAAAATACAGGTGGGAAAAATGAAGCTTCGATGGGTTATTGAAGTTATCGGGATTGTCCTGGTATCCGTGACCGTCTCAAACGTTGCCTGGGATACCTCTTGTGGGTGGGAGCCGGGGATGAATAGCGTAATATGCACAACTGGGGAGGCCAAGAAAGCATTCGCCATGAATACAGTTTCAGTTCTGGCAATATGCCTTCTTGCCGTGGAACTTCTCGCTTTGTGTGGTCCTGGGATGAAGATATAGTTCTCATCGCTTGCGCTGACGGCCTGGCGACGGTTAAAAGAGTCGGGCATCGTGTGAAAAGGCTTAAATACTCCAGTCTTCAATCATTAACTGGTGTTTTCATGGGTTATGCTAGATTAATAGTCATCCTATTTCTCCTGTTGCCATTCCTTTATGCTGTCGAGGATTCTGATAATTCGAGATATTGTGCATTGATGATGGGTATCTATGGGAGCTGCTCGGAGGAGCTTATCTCCAATTATCTTATGATGACTGCCCGTCCAGTAATGCATCGTCAAGTGATACGTGAGTATTCCGGAGAAGCGAGCGCAGTAATAATTCCAGTGGTTAATGGGACCATAAATGGTTCAGATGTGCCAACAGTAAATCAGTCACAATGCTGGTATCACACGCCTTGGGGATGGAAACAATGCAGACTATTAAGTTAACGTGTATCCTGGCGTCACTTCTTTTTTTATGCGGTATGTTAAACGCTAATGTTGGGCTTAGCTATGACCAAGCGACTGGAGTTTATAACTTGACCAATGATTACCACAACTTTTATGTGAACTCATCTTCGGGGCTCCAGATGTCCAACGTGCCATCTGAATGGTGGTCTCATAACTTGATGTGTTTCAGGATTAAATTTGGGACTGCTTGGCATGAACGGTGTACTGATGCACTTCCTTTGACTTGGGTGAACTCGACTGATAATTCCACCTATGCGGACTTGAACGGAACTGCGTCCTGGACATTTTTCGTTGGGCGGACGGTTACCATGAATGTCAATTACCATCTGGATAATAATGACTCCAGGATGCGCATGACGCAGGAAGTCCGTTATATCGGTTCCCGGAGTATTGAGGGTTATCTGATATGGAGGGTCCATGACATCAAGATGAATAATGACTATGAAAATGACTACATCGTGGTTTATGACAATAGCTTGTACCAGGAATACCTTCTTAATGATTCGCTCAACCTCTCCTTCTCCTCGTTAAATGACACGTGGTATCACCTGAAGGATGAGGACTCGGGAGCCTGGGCAGCCACGTGGTGGAATGATACGTCGTATGTATTGACAGTCAAGAAAAACTCCAGTGAATATAACTCTGTCGTAGATTTGGAAAAACCATTTATACTCACGACAGGGCAGAGTGTGTCCAGGACGCTTTGGTGGGAGGATGCTATCTGTTCCTGGTCTTGCAGTCTGGCCGCTCCAACATCCCAAGTTGATATATACGAAGGGGAAACGTTTAACTTGAATGTCACCCCTTCCTGGTCCGGGACCTGCTCGGGGGCAGGGAGCTATATAACTGCTCAGTTCTCCAATGGCTCGTGGTATGATATGTCGGGGTCATCTAATTTGTCCACCCCTAATCCTACGGAGTGGTTCTTGAGGAATGGTTATACCTATAGATTCGTGGTCACTGGAGAGGATGCATGGTCAACTCTATACCAGACGCGCGGGAAGTGCTATTTCAACCTTCAGACCAAATATTCTGGTTCGGCTAATGTGAATGTGACGGACGCCCCCCAGATGGTATGCACCGCTTTAGCTACAAGCAAGACATTGACTGCAAGCGAGAATAAGTGTTACTACTTCACTGCAAATAACATTGTGTTTGATTGCAATGGATATACTCTGTATGGTGACAATGACAATTACGGGATTAGCACGTATGGCAGGAATAATACTATCATCAAGAATTGCAAATTTGAGAACTTCACAACAACTGTCCATGTCAACCAATCCATGAATACGAGTGTCTATAACCATACCATGTCGGGGAACAGTTATTCCACCCCCAGTTTCAAAGCTAACACTTATGGTGTGTTCGTGGATAATTCAAGGAATACGTTGATTGAGAATGTGACACAATGGAATTTCACGGTTGATAGGGGGGGGACTTTGAGTGCGGGTGGGTGGGGGATGTTCATAGGCCTTAAGCAGTCGAACAATACGATAATCAATAATACGAGGACTGAGAATAACACGGGGGATTATCACTCAGGGGGAGGTGACCCCCAGACAAATGATTTTGGGTATGGCATATTTGCCACTTTTTCTCCGTATAACGTCAGGAACCTGACAATAAACAATTTCACCTCCAGAAATCAGGAGTATGCTGACATTTATTTTTATCAGGTGACTACAGCGGAACAGGTTGTTATCAATAACGTGCGGTCTGAATACAGCGACTTTCCGATATCCCTTTATCAGCCTGTCAACATGCACAATATTACTGTTATATCCAATGGTGCGGGTTATGGCTTGCAACTTCAGGACTATGCGCATTATTCTAATATCTCGAATCTTAACATAAGCGGTTCTCATCGAAATGGGTTGGCTGCGTATGGAGTGGATTACGTCACTCTTGAGAATGTGTCGATAACTAACACGACTGCGCCTGATAGCAACTATCAATCCATAAGGATTTACGAAGGTTCGGTGGGATGGAGGATAAAGAACGTCACCATATCGGATTCCACTTATGCCGTTCTCCTATGGGCAGACCATATGCTTATTGAGGATATGCACATAGGCAGTTGTAATGAAAGCATGGAGCTGGTCTTGTCCAATAACATAACGATTAAGAATAGCGTTGTCGAGGATGCGTCGTATCGGACATTATATCTGCTCGCTTCAGTCAACACTTACTTCATAAACACGACTGCCAACTACTCAAACATCACGTATGGGGGCGGGACGTCTAACTTCACTGTCCAGTGGTATGCGCGGGTGAACGTTACGACCTCTGGGGGCTCAGCACTCGAAGCAACAATCAACGATACTGACAGCCAAAGTAACACAGCTTTTTATGGATTCGATGACTTGACCCCCTGGTTCGTGGTGAACGACACCAAATACTCAAATGGCGGGAACGTTTATTACAGCAACCACACAATCACGGCGAACAGGTCAAGCTACTATAACAATCAGTCAAGCTGGAACTTCACAAACGCACAGGACTGGACAATCAATGTTACGATGTACCTTGAAAGTGTTCCTCCAGTTGTTGTAGGCGTGTTGCCCGAAAACGTTATAAACCTCCCGACATATATTCGATTGTGTCCATCGTTGTTTGTTTCCAGAAAAGGGATTATCCTCCCGGTTCAGGTGGTTGAGTGGATAAAACAATATTGGTTTTTGCCTTCTTGATTATACTAGCTGGACCCTTATTTGCAGATAGCGATAGCACTGGCCTTATAGCGGGTTCAAATGAAAATTTGATTCTTGCATTATCAAATTCATCTGGGCATTTTGATTCTGAATCAAACTGTTCTATCATAATCTATGCGGGAACAGTGCTAACACTGAACTACTCTTTGATGGCTAATATCGGGGACGGTCGGCATCTCTATGCTTGGACGGTTCCTGATGAATTAGGAGTGTATCAGATACTCTTTAATTGCACGACGTTGTCAGGTGAAAACTATACTGCGGGGGGTTCAGCTTATGTCGTGAGAAAATCACTCAAAAAAGTCATTGAAAACGCGGTGGTCTCCGAGGCTGGCTATGGTGGTGTCGATGACATATGGTGGAATAGGCCGGAGTATATGTTGATTGTAGGAGTTGTAGTGTTGTGTTTGTTGCTAGTGATAGCAAAGCTTATAAACTATGGCGGGAAAAGGAGTTAATAGTTATATTCATTATACGGCGTGCGGAGGTGAAGGAGAATGACTAATTTGACTTTCGATGAGCTGCCTGATGCAGTAGCGAGCGCAGTCGGGAACATATTCTACGGAATCAGTGACAACGCGACACTAATCGTCACCGCGATGGTGTTGCTTATTGTTGTCGGAGCTGCAAGTGGGGCCTTCGGTGCAATAGGCAAGATGATAAATGGCTTCAAGATGAGGTAGGGGAGCAACATGACGAAACTAGGCCTAGTCAAGTCTCTCCTCCCGCTCTTCTTCTTATTTTTTATTTTGCCTAACGTGGATTACGCAGTATTTTCTGGGATTGCATATCATGTCAACGCGTCAAGCTCGATAGTCTTTCAGCCTGAGACGCATTCTGCGAGTATTACAATTCTGGCTTCAAATGCTCGTGAAAACCAGGGATATGATGACAGAGTGATTCATCCAGGTTATAATTACTGGGTGAACTTTTCCTGGTATAATGTGAGTACTCTTAACTGGTTCAGGTCCCAGGATTTCCAGTTCAGTTGTTATGGGGGACCGAATAACCTTGACTTTTGCGTTGCAAATCTCGTTATCACAAATATAACTGCGTTTGGATGCAATGAACCATTGGCAAAGCATCATGTAATTGCTGATGGCGTTAGCGCGCCTTTCAAGTGCATAAATGTGTTTGGTCCTATATGGTCTCCTCTTGGGACCTATCGTCTTTTGCTTGATAATGGCACTGGGAGAGGGTCAAGTGGATTGGATTTAAGTGCTGGTGCTTATAATAGGATTCTTTGCGCTCCAAATGTCATAAATGATAGTGGGTTTTATTTTTTCAATAGAGATAACGAGGATTGCTTAGCTTGCGCAGATGGGGAGGTTAAATGTGATGATAGGGGAAATGAACTTGTTTGTATTAGCAATGAATGGGTCATCCGTGTTCCGTGCATAAACGGAGGGTGGGAGCGATGCGGGTTGGAGAACGATGATTCATGCCCAGGGATAAACGCATTCGAGCTTCTTGTCGCAAACAAAGAAAGGCAAATTGATAGAATCTCCATAACTGACCAGTATGGAAGGAATCTCCAATCAAGTGAGATGGACAACGGGACTGTTTATTACTCAATGTTTGAAACTCAAAAAATACACGAAATAGCGTTCAGACTCCTCTCGAATTGGACGCATAAGGACTGGATTATCAAGCCGACTGACACGGTGTCTGTTGAACTGCTTTGGAACGTAACCGAAGCATTGTGTATAAAGGAAACGGGGGTCACTGGGTCGAGTGGCGTGATGTCTTACTACTATGACCAGGCGAAGTATAATTGTTCCCTCATGGATGGATATCTTAGTTCCAACATGACTGTTCAGGTGAATGCGACACTGACAAGTGAGGGGGGAATGGTGCTTGCCAATCCAGTGATATCTCGCTCTTTCACGGTGGAACTTGTTGAGGATTCCGCTTTGCTTGATAACTTCCAGATTGTATGGCTTAATGAGACGACTGGTGCAGTAAGCGGTCATATCATTAGGTTAAGTGACTTGGTGGACATCCAAGAATCAAAGAACCCTTTCGCTTATGTGGATGCCGGGTTTTACAGCAAGTATAACAGCATCTACATTTCAGGATTCTCGTCTGGACAACTCAATGCGACTGACTTGAATTACCTTTATTGGGAATTCGACGCATCCACCATAAACCCAAATGATGTGTTCTTTGCGAATGTGACGGTTGGAGCTGATGGCTTCGCAAATTCATCTTATTCAGAGGTATACGGGAAAGTTGCGGAACAGAGGATACTCTACTTCAAGTGCTGGAACGACCCCAGGAATACGTCTATTCTCAACTCTGAAAAGCTGAACACTAGTCCAGTTTCTTTTGTGTGCTCGTACCAGCTCGCGGACACATCTGGGGTCTCAATGGCCGAATTAGTCACAAATACGACTGTTGAGAAGATGTCCGACCTCGGATTCGGCATTGGGGCGAATGAGGATTATATTGATATCATCACTGGGAGGGAATATAGGCCTGCGATATGGTACTCTGTTCCCTATTCCTCCAGTTCTGGGTATGTCCTCACTTATCGCCTTAATGAGACATCTTATAGATACCGGGACACGTTGGGAACTCCGCAAGAGATAACGCCATCGCGGTATGTTGGGGAATGGGGAAAACTTGACAACTCTCTGTTCCCAGGTGTGATGACACACGTCGATTTATACGTGGACACGACGGACTTTGAACGGTTCATCCTGTTCGAACCAAGTTTCGACCAGGTGACTTATTATGAGAATGATACCGCCGTGTTCATAGCGATGTATTATGACCCAGACAACTTGGTTCGCGACTGGTCGTTTAGGATATACACTGATTCAAGTCATTCATATGCGCTTGATTACCGGGACACCCAGCCTGGCGGGGCGTGCTATTTCAACTCATCCGGGTGCATAGGTTACGAAATCCTCCCGATTGGGATGGGGGTGACTGAGTTAAGATTCTGGGTCGCTGGGGTGCAAAGCTGCAAGAGGGTTTCTAATGTCTCCGGGTTATGCACTGGCGGGTACAATTATAAATTCCTGGACGGAAAGGAAAAGGGTACCCTATACGGAACTCTCACTGTCTATAAAGCGTCTGATTATATGAGTGAAGAGAGCCAAACAGCAGAAGCGACGCTTATAGTCTCAAAGACTGGAGACTTGTTAGGGTCCCTGACTAAGGGTTGGCCGTGGTGGCTATGGCTTATCGTTATTATCCTGGGGTTGATTGCGATATTGATATTGATAAAGATGGCAACAAAGTGATTGAATGGTTAACGTGCTTGGGACGGGGATAGATTTAAGGGAGATAATGGCATTCATGACAGCGTTGACTTTTTTTATCATCCTGTTGTCCTGCGTTGAGTCGGTCCCGGGCCAGCCGTTTAATTTTAGGTATGACCTGATTCCTGAGAAAACAATCTATATATTCAACCTGATGTATATTGATGACTTTAACTTTTTCAACTCCGAAAAGAAAGGGACCTGTCTGGGGCTGGCAGATGAGCTAAGCGTCTATGCGTCAGGTGCGACTAATCCAAGTTTTCAGGAACTTTTAACTTTCATGATTGAATGGCCAGGGAGGGCGGTGTTTGGTTGTGGTTTGCGTGGTCTCGGGCTGATAGTGGGCTTGTCGATAATCGCCTATTGGACGCTTGAACTCGTCAAGGTGTCAGGGTCCTTTATGCAGTTGCTCGACCCGGTGTTTAGATTGATGGGATGGATAATCAAGTGAGGTGCGTTTATGGACATGAAGATGATTATAATTCTGCTCGCTTTGCTGTTAGGGTCTGGCATCGTGATAATGGCCCTCACTAATAACATCTTCCTGTTTTTCATGGTCCTTTTCGCTGCACTCGCCATATTTTTCTATCTCGAATGGAAGAACGGGCAGAAAAGGGAATCTTCCCCATATACAGAGCTGGTTATCCGCCTTCAGCGCGCCATAATTCAATGTAATCCTCGCACGTTGGGATACTTGATTTTGCGCGGTGATTCCGATTTTCAGCGTATAACATTGGGGAAGATGGTTGGAATAATCGAGATGAACCTGGATAGCGGGATTGGCGATGGGAAAGACAACGGGAGCAAAAGCAAGAAAGCGATTAGCAAGAATCCTGACTTGGATGGCAAAGGATGGGATAAAATGCTCGTGATTGGGTACAAAGAGAAATATGGTGGGATATGGAACCTCCCGATAATAAGCTCGCTTGTCCCAATCCAGATGTTCGCAGTCGCGCATCATCAGTTATGGGACAAGCCGGGAGTAGGGGACTTAAGAGTTAAAGGGGTATCGATAGAGCCAGTCTATTGTTTCATGATGCTGAACGCTGTTGACTTGGAAAAGGATTACATCGCAAAGACGTTATCAAGTGAAGTGGAGCGGGTAACGTTGGAGCAGTACTTTAATAAACTCCCAAGTCTAATTGATAATGCAGTGAAAAGCGATGGATTCCAGCTCAAAGTCAAGGAGCTTGTCGGTGACAAGAATAAAACAAACACGGGGATTGTCACATGAACGAAATAAGAAGGATTGAATCCGAAGATGTCAATGAGCACACCGAAAGGAGGAGGGCGGGGCGGAATCTTTCAGTTGTCCGCTTTATCCTTATGGTCGCGTGCCTGGTCGCGTCAATCATCTGTTTTGTGAATGCTGATGGCGCGTTCAATTACAACATCTCGCTGAATGCCCCAGACAAGACAATCGGGATAGGGGAGACGCTAGTCATTGATGCGTACGTATCTTTCAATGGGAATCCAGTGAGGGAATACCCCTGCATCCTGACGTTCTATGATTATTTGGACAATCGTTCCCTGATATCCAAACGGGAATACACGGATGAACTCGGGCAGTTCCACCATGTGATGACAGTTGATGACACATTCAGGTATGAGACTAATTACACTTATGACTTAAAATGCTCCAATGTGACTGAGGCCGGGAGCATCTACACCCGGACAAGCAACTCCCAGAACTGGTTTTATAACTATTTGACCTACACGAATACCGAAGCGTCACTAATCGTGATAATCGGGACCGTTCTCCTGACTGTCCTGGTAATCGCTTGGATGTGGGCAAAAGCAATATGGAGAGCTTAACCATGCTTGACGTCAACAAGCTCCGCCTTACGCATTCCCCCCTAATCAACAAGCTCCACCTCTTTGAATGGACAGTTGACCCGCGCCTTCAGACTCTCCTCAATGTGGACAAGGGGAACAATTTCACAAACACATTCATTGAGGACATGGAGTGGAGGGCGAATAATGGCCACAACATCGTGATAGATATTAAGGGGATACGTGGCTCAGGGAAGAGTTATCTTGCTCGGGGAATCAAGGGATTGACTGACAAGATACGCGGGGTGAAAAGCCATATCGAGGACATAGTGTTCACACGGGCAGAATACATGGATTGTTACTCAACAGCGAGAGCAGGCCAGACATTTGTCATCGACGAGGATTTCGGGTTCCAGACCCAGACCGGGTCATTGAGAATCAGGGAATCGATGATGCTTGCAGAACAGACATTCAGGATTGAGGAAGTCTCAACAATCGCCTGTTCAGTCGCCCCGTCCTACTCGCACTTATATGACTTTTATCTCCTTGCGTATGACTATGACGTCGAGCATGGAATCAACCGCGCAATAGTGTTTAATACGTCCCAGCTCGGCGGGATGATGGCGCGCCCAATAGGTTACATCCTGTTCCCAACGAAAAAGTATTTAAACCCGTCAATCGAAAAGGCATATCAGGAAAAGAAAAAGGTATTCACTACGAAAGTCAAGAAGGGACTAGTCAGGACGCTCCAAGAGGATTATGACAGGTACGCATCCGACTGCGTCAAGAAGTTCGGGTGGGACAAGTCCAGGCCAACGGAGAGAATGGTGAAGGTGTATCTCAGGCGCGAATACCCGCAGATGGCAAACACTGAGCGGGATGACATCCTTGACACATTGATTGTCAAGCTCTATGAGATACACGGCTCCAAGAAAGGGAAGAAAGAGGAACGGGGTGAATGAGCATGAACGGCAACAAGCCAAAGACAGCAATGGGAATGTATAAAGGGAGAGTCGCTATGTTCTACAAGTCAGCGAAATCCAACCACTATTACAAGGTCCCTGCGGACAAGAAGAAAAGAAAGGCATTGCAGGAGCTGATGAACCGCGAGGCCAGCGATTACTCCAAAGTAAGGGCATACCAAAAGAATAAATAGCGATGACTCCTCCATCCTGGAAAAGGCGAGCGTCCAGGTTCCGCTGCCCGCACTGTTCTTCACGCATTTTTATCCCTACTTTTAAAAAAACAAAGTGTGCAAAGTGCGGAAGGCGTATTTAAAGGAGCGCGATTTCCGCAAATAACGCAATTTCTTGCAAAAAAAGCACAAAAACTAGCATATTAGCGTTTTCTGCAGTAGTAGTAAAGTATATAAATAAGAC
>Ga0105099_10001739_pt1 | contig 13351 bp, 14 predicted proteins | sample PPLLak3cmMay2015_2_FD_79138 | JGI IMG/M metagenome (GOLD analysis project Ga0105099, IMG submission 79138) | Freshwater sediment microbial communities from Prairie Pothole Lake near Jamestown, North Dakota, USA - PPLs Lake P8 Core (1) Depth... | ecosystem: Environmental > Aquatic > Freshwater >...
CGTAGTATACATAGAGGGGCCTGAGTGGATACTCGGCTGAGGCCATTTCATCCTTGCCGTGCAACGGATGATGTGGCCGTGCCGACTGCAGGGCTTGGAGGCCGGACAATTGCATCGCAACGTCTAATGCAGGGCGCTGTTTTTTGCCTATAATCAATAGTCCATAGCCAACTGCAAAAAATAGCGCCCCTGCATTTGTTAGGCGATGTTGGGTTCGGGCTCTCTTCTACCTTTCCGCACGCCTCTTCGTTATTTCCATTGCCCAATTTAGTGCTTTTTTCCATTCTTGATATAATTCTTGTACCGAACCAAATCGATCATTTCTGTTTGGCATTGTTGCCGTTTGTGCGATTTTAAAGAGTGCCTCTGGCCCTTCCCATTTCTCCAGATTCCGATTCAGTTCATCACCGATAAGACTGAATGCTATTGCACCCATATTAAATACGTTTGTTCGCTCATCAAGAATAACTCCTTTGATATAATCTTCAGGAGCTTTGAATCTTTCGCTTCCCCAACACATTGTATTTACGTATGGTTTTTTTGCATAAAAGTCTATATCACAAATTTTAAGTTCATTTCTTTCAAAATTGAAAAGTAAGCTTCCATCATAAAAATCTACCGCCTGATATCCTTTTTGTTCAACATAACAATGGAATGAAAAAATTTTATCTAATGCATCCAACCGAGTTCTTATAGGTAATCTTCTGAATTTATAAAATGGTGAATTAGGATTTTCATATTTTGCAGGAGGAGGATAAATCCAATGTGGATGCATATTTTCACCATCAAACCATTCAAAAATTGCAACAAAGCCATTAGCTGTTTCAAATGAGTCCTTGTATTCTATCAGAACTTCGTGTTTCAAATCAATATAAGATTGAATCGCAGACTTAAGGCATCCAATCGCTTCTAAAATATTTCCATTAAAATCCGTTGTTTTAGCTCCGGCATACTTTACAAATATTCTCCGGCCATTATTTTCCACTCCAAAACACAGATTTCCTGAATCTTGTTGGTCAAATACAACGAATGGTTTTCCTATCTCATTTAGCCAATTAAAATCATGCATTTCTTTTAGTTTAAATTTTATTTCATCTGCTTTTATCTCAATTTCTTCGCTCATTCTTTTTTCTTCTTTTCCGGCGCGCGGTCTTATGTTTTGTATCTTTGAGTCCGAACCCAATTTTGCCTAACGTCAAGCAAGGCTGAAGTTGCGGCCTAGTAGTACATTCAACAGTCCGCCAGTGCTGCCGCAATTTGGGCGGAGTCTTCGAAGCCAGCCTTGCTGTTGTTGGCCGAAGTTTTTGCGTTGCTACTATAATGTATGTTTTCCGCCGCCTTTCTTTCTGGCTTAATGGCGCATAATACTGTAATTGCGCATGGATGCGCTAAACAATTCAATCAATTAGGCATCCTAATCCGAAATTAGGTTGAATAGCATTTGACGAAATTAATACTTTATTGTCAAAAATGTATTTTCTATAATCCATTTTTTGCTTTCTCTTCGAAGAACTGAATAATAAATTCCTCCGCAAAGCCTTCCACATATAAAATTGTATCCGGTAACGGCGCGAGTAAAATCTGAATTATAACCTATTTGGAAAAATTGCAGATTTCCGTAAGATTTTTTGCTTTTACCTGAAGGCTGGTTGCAAATGCTCATTTGAATTTCGGTTTTCATGCTGTCCCTAATATTTCGGGAAATGTTGGGTCTTTCAAAAAAGCTATTAAAGAGATCATCGCCAATTTGACTTTTATGATATCCCAAGTATGTTTTGTTTGTATCCAAAAGGACGGAATCCTCAATACTTATGCTTTCAAGAGTATCGTAAACCGTTTTTTTGAAAAACAGCAAATAATCAATCCTATTTTTCTCTATTTTATAAGGATAATTTGCATTTATAACTGCAGAATAGATTTTTGCATTTTCATTTTCTGCCTTTAAAATGACACTGCAACAAAGGATAAAAAAGGACAGCAATATAGCTTTTCCCTTCAGAATGCCTCCAACAAAATGAAAGAATGAGGTCTCAAGTAGTCTTCTTTTTGCTGCCACGATGGCAGCGGTCTTTAAATGCGCCATTATTTTCAATTCCTTTTTTGTCTTTCGGCGGCGGCTATTAATTCATTCAACGCAAAAATTTTGGCCAGCGTTTGCGCAACGGGTGCTGTGCCCGCCAATAATAATCGCCGGAGTGCCGTGAAGCGAGTGGACGGTGCCTTGAGGCTTTGCGAAAGGACACCGCCCGAGCGAAACGGACACGTAGGCGCTACCCCTTGTCAAAGCGGGCATGGCATCCCTTGCGCTGTTGGTTGTCTGTTGCAAATCGGCCCTCTTCTGTTCTCGCGCGCATTTTCCTATCTTTTGGATCATATTTGGCGAAAAGCGATTATCTATTCTATAAACTTTATTGACTTAACAATGGAATCAATTTCGTCAAGATCATTCTTCTTTGCTTTTTGAGGAAAACCCATCCCAAATTGATACATAAAGCTTCCTTTAAGCGATAGAATCATTTTTGATTGACACTTATACTTTTTCCCATCTTGTGTTTCTAATGTATAACTAATTTCAATTTCGGATGCTTTCTTGTCTGATAGTTCAATCTCATGAGCGCTCTTTAATAGTTTAAAATCCTTAAAAGCTTTTTCAAGCCCAGGCAACATCAATGTCCAAAGCTCTGTTTCAGTTTTCCCCTCAAGTTTTCCAAGTGGACGTACCAATATTTGAAAGCTAGGATTAATTCCGTCATATGGTTCTGGGTATTTCATTATCGCAATAATCGGAGCATTAGAATTCTTAACTGCTGCATCGATTTTCTCATCCTGCAATTTTATTTTGTCCTTGTTTTCTTTGACGGCATCAAGCCCCATAAAGTGCCATTGAGCTGGCTTGGTCACTTGAATTCCGGCCGTCTGACTTATGAATGTATTTGTATCAGCTTGTTGTCCAAAGCAAATACTTGAAAGAATTATACTGACAATCATTACTTTCTTCATAAAACCTCCATCAGATGAATTGTTGACTGATACAAAATATGAAATATTTCATTTTCGCTTTCTTTTTTTTGCGCGCGATGATTTTTCTTGTCTTGGGCCGGTTTGCAATTGCAACCAACGTATTAAGGTGTAACCAAAACAAAAAAAGCAAAATGTACCTGAATGGTTACACCTTTGGTATACAACAGCGCAATTGTTTTACTTAAATCCTTGTTTATGGTTACACATTTGTTTTTTTCAACCTTTGTTTTCCTTAAGATTAATGTTGCTGATCGGGCTTTTAATTTTTTGAATCATAAACAATCGCTTGATTCAACTTTCAAAAAACCTCATCTTCACCTGGAAACATTGAACCTTTACACTTCTCTTCCCGCAAATTATACTTTCAATCCTGTTTTCCATTTATCCTTTGTCTCAATACCAATATAATAAAATACCCCCATAAAGAGAAGCAAATGGCAGATTACTTTTCTGATGTATTGCCTTGTCGGATTGTAATTTGAAGAGGTGTGAGCGTTGCTTTTTCTTTCGCATCTCTTTTTTTTGTGTCCTATTGGTTCAAGTCCTCTCCGTCCGTTCCGTCATTTTCCGCATCCTGTTGTTTTGCCCGAAGTTTGCCTTTATTCCGGTGCATTCTGCGGTATTCGCTCTCGTAGACTTTTCGTTTTTCGGGGTTATGGCGGAAGGCGTGTTTGCCTATTGGGTGATGGAGATTCTTTATTGGCTTTTCATTCGATCATGACATACAATTTTTCATGTAAGCTGCCCATACCTCGTCTCGCGAATCATCTTCTGAATCCTGAATCTTGGCACGGACATTAACAAGATCGTCTTTATCAAAATCAGCGACTGATGTTCCTTCATTTCGCATTATTCAATCAGTATCACCAAACCATTTCGTGATACTGATAATCGTATCATGATGCGATTATCACATCACCAAACCATTTCGTGATATGATTACCACATCATGTGGTGATTCACGAAATTTTCTCCCATTCGGCATCCGGGCCGCGACCCAGGCACCGGATGACTTTCTTGTTTCGTAATTCAACGAGCGCGCGCTGCAGGGTCGGATAACTCACCGCTGGGCATGCTCGTCGCAGATCAGCTATGGTGAAACGTCCTGCGAATCGTTTGACGGCATTCATTACCATCTCACGCTTTGCGCCCCTGGTGCTGGTGATCGTCCCCACCCGTTCCTCGAATTCCTTGTATGCGGCCGTCAGCATGCCGATAAAATAGTTCCACCATGGCCGCAGATCGTGTTCGCCTTCGTGCCATTTCCGCGAGCTTTTGTTGAGCGCTTCGTAGTAGCTTTCCTTGCTTTCTTCAACGATTCGTTCAAGGCTGATATATCTGCCCACTTCGTAACCTGCCGTATACAAAAGGTACAGCGTCAACAGGCGGCCAATCCTGCCGTTCCCGTCCATGAACGGGTGAATACATTCGAAATCGAGAATGCATGATGCTATGAGAAGCAATTGATCCGATTTATTGGCATCGGTGAACCGGGAATAATAAGCGATAAGCTTCTTTATATATTCAGGCGTGGCAAGAGCGGATACCGTCTTGAACCGGACGACGGCGCGTCCATCGGGCCGGATCTCAAGAACCGCATTGTCCTTGGGTTTCCAGATCCCGCCCTTTTCCTTGGAATATTTGCTGATCATACCATGCCATTGAAGAAGGATGTCCGTTGAAAAATCCATTCGTGCGTGGTTGACATGTATCAAATTAAGCACATCGCGATATCCTGCAATCTCCTGCTCAGAACGGTCTTGAGGTTTTACTTTACCAAGAACGAGCTTTTCAATGCGGCCATGTCCGGCGGTGATCCCCTCAATACGGTTTGAAGACTCGGTGCTCTGGATGATCGCGGCGCGCTTGAGCGTGTCCAGGACCTCGGGCGATTGCTCGCTGTAGAGCGTTTGACGGCCTCGATACTCGCCGATCATCCTGACGCTCGAAAGAAGCTGATGTGAAATAGGCGTATCAAGCAGATAGTCATGTTCGAATGATTTCATTGTGGCTTTTCTCCATAGAGTTGCTGGTCTTCCCGCACCTGCATCGGTTTTGAAAGCGCGTCTACATTCAGATAATAATGTTCGACCTTTCACACTTCATGCCAATGCAGCCTGGCGGGATCGCGGATTGGTTCCTGTAATACCGGTTCAGAGCTGCAATTGGCTACGATATAGAGCCAGTAACAATCACGACGGTCTTGTGCTACATATGTATCCAGGGACGTATCCAGGACGGAGACAACGGATTAACCTAAATCTATACACCCTACCCCTCTCTTTTCAACCACTTTTTTCCCCTCGCGCGCCAATCGCCACACCCCCGCACTCGATATTCCAAGGTATTTCCAACCTCCGTTTTCATCTCCAAATTGACCCTTTTCGCTTGTATCCCGGCAAATTACACTTTCAATCCTTTTTTTATTTACAATACCAATATAATAAAATACCCCCCCAAAGAGAAGCAATTGGCAGATTACTTTTTCTGATGTATTGCCTTGTCGGATTGTTATTTGAAGAGGTGGGAGCGTTGCTTTTTCTTTCTTATCCGTCTTTTTTTATGTGTCCTATTGGTTCAATCTTATTATTTTTATTAAAATCGTGTGTTATTGGTTCAATTCCTCTTCGTTCGTTCCGCCATTTTCCGCATCCTGTTCCTTTACCCGCATTTTCCCTTTATTCCGGTGCATTCTCTGGTATTTGCTCTCGTAGACTTTTCGTTTTTCGGGGTTATGGCGGAAAGCGTGTTTGCCTGCTGCCGCTGGGCGAGAACATAGTAAATACGGGGCTTTCCTCTAAATACTGGGTAAAGGTATGCGGGTAATTAGAAGGTGTTCCCGTTTTATATTATTTCCAGAAACCAAAATTCAACAATAACCAACCTATCAGATCAGTCCAGGCCTTTGTAGACTGCGCTTCGGTGCCTGATAATGGTGATATCGATAAGGCGTTTGGTATCGTCTATGGAATAAACCACTCGATAATCGCCAATTCGGATTCTCCAGAGAGAATTCTGACCAGTAAGTTTTTTACATCCAGAGGGTCGCGGATTTGTTGGAAGGGATTCAATTTTTTTGAGTATTCGCAGTGAGATAGTTTTACTGATGCTCTCAAGCTCTTTGCGTGCCGAACGAGCGAAGGTAACCGTATAGGAAAGATTAATGCTTACCATTGCTAATAATCCGTCTTTTTACGGATTCAAGTGATTCACGAGGCTCGTGCTCACGCTTTTTAGTGATGGCAACATCATAGAAATCTTCCCATAATTCTCGATTTTTTTTCAAGTCGATCAGTACGGCGGTTTTTTCACCTTGTTCGTCAGTTACGTATTGAACGCCACGCATAGCTTTCTCCTGTTTAATCGTTAGTTACTTATTAAATATACAACTATTCTCTCAATTTTAACAAAAATATTGAATATGGTAACGTGAAGGTAAGCGGCGGGCAGTATGCTCACACAGCAGTCTGGGCAGTTTCTGTGATATCGCAATCGATGAACCGCTATTTCAAATAAACGGCGATCGCGAGTCGATCCCTGGGATACCTCCGGTTATAAAGGTAATAGCCATCCCCGCTGTAATCGATATACGGATTTATATTTGCAAGCGTGTGGGATTTAGTTTTCCCGGCTGTTTTGTTTTTTTTGTGGCTTATTAGTTTAATTCTTCTCCGTTTTGTTCGGCATTCTCCGCATTCTCCGCATCCTCCGCAGCCGCAGCAGCCATGATCTCACCCTCCTTCACCGCCTGATCCACCGGCATGTCCGGGTACCGGACCTCCTTTGCGCCAAGAGCCACAAACACCGGCAACAACTTCTCAAAATCCTTCTGGTCAGACATACTGACTCCTTTCAAGTGAGTGAATAAAATTGTGGCATGCCGGACAGTTAATTAAAGGCATGTCACTTCTGATTTTTAAAAAGCCTTTGCAAAGACATGCCGTGGCTGGAATAAGACTTCGGTCGAACGAGGAAAATATTATCCAAATGATTTTATTAATAGTATAATTTAGATACTGTAGGAAAATTTAATACGCGGCGAGCCTAGAAAATTTGACGTACAGTATCTTATTCTGCAGTTTTGCGTAAAAGGTTCCCTAAAGGGCAACAACTGGGGTTAATAAATTAACTACCAGTTGTTTGAAAGAATTTTAATCCTACGCTACGGTAAAATTTTTCCAAAAAAAGTAGGACTAAAGTGCCGGAAAGCCTATAATCACTTATTCAAAAGTTTGCTGCTTTGTCGGATTAGAATCGACAGGAATATTTTATACGTATAGAGCACATACTATTTTGGTATGACTAATTCTATTGACAGGCAATTTTCTGAAAAATGGTTCTCTGGCGGAATCATTTAAAAAAATGGCGGTCGTATTGATAACTGATTATCATCAAATCCTGCAAAAGCTCCTTGATGCATGTAAAAAAGAGGAGTATTGCGGTTACAACAAACATGACGGATTGTTGAGCCCGTCTCTGAACGCTCTTTTTGGCCGCTGGAAAGTGACGCGTCTTGCTGCAATCCAATTGATAATGCGCTCACCGGTAAATGTGCGTGGTTTTTTCTGCATTCCCAAAACAAGAAATCCCAAAGGCATAGGTCTGTTTGCGCATGCATATCTGGATTATTTTATGCTTTATAAGGATGAAGCATTTCTTGAACAAGCTATAAAGTTGCTATCATGGCTTGAGCAGCAAGCGTCAAAGGATTATGGCGGAGTTTCATGGGGTTATCAATATCCCTGGCAGGATGTGGGATTCTTTGCACCGGCGCATTTCCCCAACAGGGTTGTCACCTGCTGGATCGGTTTTTCGTTTTATAAGGCTTGGGAGATTACCAAAAAGGATTCATATCTCGAAATCTGCCGGGGAATATGCCGGTTTCTGCGTGAAGCTCCCAACCGGATAATTGATACGGCGGATGAGCTTTGTTTGAGTTATGTACCGGATGCATCGGTTACCTGGGCGGTTATGGACGTCAGCGCGCTTGCGGCAAAGATGTTTGCTTTAACGGGAGCTGCGATAAAAGATGAAGCATTGGTGTCAGACGCACACCGGTGTATGCGCTATATTATTAACCGGCAGACTGAATATGGCGCCTGGTATTATACCGACCCGCCCGAAGGCTCGCACATTACTCACGACAATTATCATACCGGCATTATCCTTGATTGCATCGATGACTATATGGCGGCTGTTAACAGCAGGGAATACGTTCAGCATTATGAAAAAGGCCTGCAATATTATACGGATAATCTGTTCCTGAAGAATGGTGCGCCCAAATGGATGAATAATAAGATATTTCCCCATGATATTCATGGGTCGGCGCAGGGAATAATAACCTTTTCAAAAGCATCGCAGACGTTTCCTGGATACTTAACATTGGCAGAAAAAATTCTTACATGGACAATGCAAAATCTCTATTCTGAAAAAAGCGGCCAGTTCTGGTATCAAAAAACAGGGTGGTATACGAAACGGTTCACGTTAATGCGCTGGTGCAACGCCTGGATGGCAGTTGCTTTGGCAGGTTTATTAACCCGCGAACAGGGAGTGACATGATAGGAAGAGAACATAGCGCAAATCCAAAGCTGGGTTTTCTTGAACGAAAATACATAAACGTTTTCGGGTATCCGGCGCTTGGACTTCATGTTCGGGCCAAGGCAATACTGCCGCTGCTTGCAGGCGTTAAAAATCCGATAAACGTGCTGGACGCAGGGTGCGGCAACGGTTCATTAACATTTGCCATGGCGCGACAGTACCGTGACGCCTCGATCACCGGGATTGACATGGAAAACGCACTCATACAAAATAATGCTGCTATTGCCGCCAGACTGAAACTGGTTAACTGTTCCTTTGTGTGCAAAGATGTTTTCGATATTACTCACATGAATCATTATGATCTTATACTATCCACTGACAATCTCGAACATGTTCAAAACGATGACGGGCTTTTACGACTGTTCCATCAGGCCCTGAAAAACAGTGGCGTCCTCATCCTGCATGTGCCGCATGTAACCCGCCATATTTTCGGATTGAGCAGGCCTAATTTCATGGAAATAGAGGGTCATAAAAGACCCGGATATACAAAGAATCAGCTTGAAGAGATGCTGCGTAGTGCAGGTTTTACTGTCAGTATATCACGGTATAATTACAACTCTTTTGAAACCTTGTTCAACGATATCTCATTTTTAATTACCGGTGGAAAAGAGAAAAACAGACATATCTATGCCATTGTATTTCCGTTTCTGTTACTATTAACGAAACTATTCTCCTGGACGCCGGGCCGTGTCGGCAGCGGCCTTATTATCAAAGCGGAAAAAAGACCATGAACGGGAAAATGCGATTACTTTTCAGGGAAGGTATGCAGTATATTCAGCAAAGTATGGCATACCGGACATCCCTGGTGCCGGCGCCGCTTGAAGCAGCGTTGTTTCTCACCCGGCGATGCAATTCACGCTGTACCATGTGCAATTTCTGGAAATACCCTGAAAAAAACGAAGAACTTTCTACAGAGCAGGTACTCGATATACTCGATACACTTGCGGAAATGGGCGTTGTCATTCTTTCGCTATCAGCAGAAGGGGAAATAACGCTTCGAAAAGATCTTTCGCAGATTATACAACGGGCGCATCAGCTCGGATTCTTATACTCCATTAACAGCAATTTTCTCAATATTTCGGATGAGATCATTGCCCTGTTTTCACAGTACCCACCCTATCAGGTTACCGTAGGATTGGATACAGTAGACAGTAAAAAATACGCATCAATACGGGGAATAGAAAATGGCGTCAATCGCGTACTTTCCTCAATAGAGAAGCTTCAGAAAACGGGTTATACCAATATCGTGCTGGGAACGGTTGTTCTTTCCGATAATGTCGATGATCTTGCAGAGCTCACAAAGTATGTTGTTGAAAAAGGTCTGCGGGGCATACGGTTCACTGCATTTCAACCCAGCGGCTTTGGCATGAAATGGTCTGAACAAGACCTGAAACGATATACCGACCCCCTATTTCAAAAAAAACTTTCAGAGGCCATTTCAACACTGATAACCATGAAAAAAAGCGGCGCCCCAATAATTAACTCCATTCCCTATTTAACATCCATACCGCAAACCTTTATGAATCCCGGCTTCTTCCCTGTCACCTGCCGCACTCCCACACGGCGCATTCATATTTACTCAAATGGGGATGTTTCATTGTGCCAGATAATGGCACAAAACGGCATTGTCGGGAATATAAAAAACAAAAGCCTGAAGACCCTTTGGCATTCAGAGAGCGCAAAGAAAATCAGGGAACTGGTAAAAAAGAAAAAGTGCGGCGGGTGCTGGCTTTCTTGCTATCAGGAGACGAACCTGCGGTTTTCTGTGCAGAAAGGACCGTTATTAATTATGGATGCTTTGATAAGGTTTTTTAGGCTATAGGAGGCTTGTTATATACGTTTTTAAAGAACAATGAAAAGAAAACAAGAATAGATAGTATTTTAATACAGTAGAGGTAAATATGAAAATGGACAGAAAAGATGTTGCTTTCACCGACCATAAGACTATACAAGAAGAAGATGAGATATATTGGGCACACGCTTCGGTAGAAGAGAAACTTGAAATGATTACCTATTTAAGGGAGTGTTTTTATGGGCCGGAAGCGACTACCGGACGACTTCAAGGATTTTTTGAATTCGTTGAACAAGAACAACGTTGAATATCTTTTACTTGGCGGTTGGGCTGTTGGAATTTATGGAGCGCCTCGGGCCACGGCAGATATGGACGTTTTTATTGCTATTGATGATGAAAATATAAGAAAACTTCAAAAAGCATTATTTGAATTTGGAGCCCCGACCGTCCCTGATGAGCATTTCAAGGAAATCGGCCGCATATTTAGAATGGGTAGATCTCCTATCCGGATTGAGCTATTGAATCAAGCGTCAGGTATTGATTTTAAAACCTGTTATAAAAAACGTAAGATTATTCCAGTTGATGGAATTGATATTTCAATTATATCTGCCGATGATTTATTGAAGAATAAAGCAGCTTCAGGAAGAGAAAAAGATGTAGCGGATTTAAGAAATCTTGAAGGAATTATAAAAAAGCAATTTTAATTGATTTCTATGCAGTACCTGAAGAGAATTCGGGACAAAGAAATTCTTTTGACACCTTTTCCCTTGTAGGGGGGCATCGTCACGATTTATCGAGGAAAGGCTGGGATGGGGGTATAGCTATTGCTTCACCACCCTCATCGCAATATCCTGCCCCCCTTTCAAAGCTGCTTTTACCAGATACATACCTGCATCCAAATTTGACAAATCCAGCCGATTTGAATTTCCGGTCAGAACCTGCTGTCCCCGGACAGTAAAAATTTTAATTTTTTCTATCTTGGTATACGAATGAATTGTCAGGATTCTGCCGTCGAACACGGGACAGGCAATGTTTCCCAGAGCCTGTTGTATATGGACTATAGCGGTATTTTGTGATTTTGCCTGCAGGTAGAGGGAGAGGGGGATGTTGCCCTCTTTGTTGACAAATTGAGCGTCCGGGACATGTATCATGAATGAGTGGGCGCCGGCAGCAAGGGGGCCTATATCGATGACACGGGTGGTGATAATGTCGCCGGGGCACCAGTTGCTGAATGATTGCCATTGAGCGTCTGTTTTTGGAGATGTCCCGTATATGCCATTCGATTGCGTATTAAAAACGCGAAAAGGCTCGCATGTCTGACGGCCCGGTTTATAGGTAAGTTTCAATACACCATCCAGATACACGTAATGATTTCTGCGGTTATACTCCTCACCACCGGTATTGGCGCCGTGATTGGAAGTGATGAGCGTAAGTTTTGCATTGGTGACCTGGTTACTTAACGAGAAGGGTATTGTTTTCCGGGTTTTTCCGATTGTATCTGTTGCGCCCGCCTGATAATTATTGAAATTCTGCTTCATTGCAAGAGGTAACAGGATATTGGCATCATATATCTGGCCGGAGTTGTCGGTGATAAAGGTTAAGGAGCCGAAGAACACATCGATTCTGCCGGCACAACCGGCAACCTGGGTCTGGGCTGCATACGGCACGCCGAACACTTCCAGTTCCACCCAGATGTCATAGACGGACAAAATATTCTGATCCTTCAGAACAGGCAGGATATTGTTTATTTCAAAATTATAGGGAACCGTATCCGGTTGCTTGTTTTTATTCATGAAAGGCGTTATAAAACGGGCTATTTCAAGCCGGTTTACTGAATCCGGTTTGTATATGGTGTCGCCTTTAGGTACAAAGGCCAGGTTGACATTTCCTATGCGGTCGTAATTATCGCACGAAGCTTTAATCGTCACATTTATTTTAAGGGTATTTTCAATGGATTGTAACTGTTCAGCGGTGAGTTTTTTGGCATATAAATCATTACGATGGCGAATCACACCGGCAGGTACGGGTTCAGATACGATCTGCGCATAGCCATCATAAAACAGAATTTTATCAAAAACCTTGATATTTGTGGCTGCAAAGGTATTCAGACTTAAAAAAAACAGAGAAAGAAATGGTATAAAATGCAGCGTCCGGCACATAATTTTCCCTCCAGTTGCCATGTATCGATACTGATTTGTCATTATAGACAATATACTTTATTTTTAGTGATTTTTTTCCAAAAATGCCTCAACATGACGCGAAATATTCTCCCCTTCAAGAAACGTCATGACATGAGTGCCTTTTTCGATCAGGGTTATTTCAGCCTGTGGTATAATCCGGGTTATCTGCGTAGTGTCTTTTACGGGAAAAAGCTCGTCGCGGGTTCCGAGGATAAATAAGACCGGGCAGGTGATACCGGAGGCATCGGTTGCAGCGTTGTATCCTGCTGTTGCGGAGACTGCCTGACGGTAAAAAGCCGGCGGCTTGATACGGAACAGCGGCAGGAGCTCTTTGCGTTTTTCACGGGGGAAATTTCTGATAAAACGATCGGTCATTTTCTCCATGACCCAGTAAACCTGGTAATCTTCAAGCCCGGCGACCCAGCGTGCAAGGCTCCGGCTCCTTTTCTGCTCTGCTGGTTTTGTTCCGGCGATGGTGCTTGACGCAAGAATAAGCGACCGGATTGTGTCCTTTTGTGCGCGAGCCGCAAAATGAATGGCCGTCACGCCGCCGAAAGATACTCCCATCACGTGTATGTTTTTCAGGCACAGGACGGTGATAAAGTCCTGCACCAGCGTGTCAAAGTCATCGAGGTTGCCGGTGTATAATGAACTTGAATCGGGAAAGTCATACGCAAGCAGGCGGTAGCCGGTTGCAAGAGACCGCAAGTGAATAAAGTTTCTGCCGTCCAGGTTGAGGCCGTGGAGCAAAAGCAGGACC
>Ga0105099_10001742_pt1 | contig 13342 bp, 10 predicted proteins | sample PPLLak3cmMay2015_2_FD_79138 | JGI IMG/M metagenome (GOLD analysis project Ga0105099, IMG submission 79138) | Freshwater sediment microbial communities from Prairie Pothole Lake near Jamestown, North Dakota, USA - PPLs Lake P8 Core (1) Depth... | ecosystem: Environmental > Aquatic > Freshwater >...
ATGAACACTCCGGGTCAGAATGCCAATGCCGGTGCCGAACTGGTGTTTGGATTGATGCTCAACCTGGCGCGGCGGGGGTATTCCGGCAAGGACGGGACCGAGCTCCGCGGGAAGAAGATCGGACTGCTCGCCTACGGCGCGGTAGGGAAATGTATGACCCCGATCGCCAACGGATTCGGAATGGAGGTCTTTGCGTTCGATCCCTTTGTTCAGGCCGATATTATAAAAAAGGATGGCGTTCACCCGGCTGCCTCCAAAGAAGAACTCTTTCAGAATTGCGACTATGTTTCCCTGCACATCCCCAAGACCAAGGAAACGGTCAACTCGATCAATTTCGATCTGCTGGCGAAGATGAAGAAGGGAGCTGCCCTGATCAACACCGCCCGCGCTGAGGTTGTGGATGAACCGTCGCTGCTGAAGATGTTCGCCGAACGATCCGATTTCCTGTATGGCGCCGATGTCGCCCCGTCCTGTGCTGCCGAAATCGCTGAAAAGTATCCGGGGCGGTTTTTCTTCACGGCCAAGAAATTGGGTGCTCAGACCGCTGAAGCCAATATCAATGCCGGCCTGGCCGCCGCCCGGCAGATCGTCGGCTTCCTGGAACGGGGGGACAAGACATTCCAGGTAAACAAATAGACGCGAGATCTTTTTCTGAAAGGACCGGTCGGAAATAACCGGCTTGATTTGTTGAAATTTTCAAGAGAATAAGGAACTGTGATATAATTTTATTTTGCTGCCGGAAAATACGAGGAAAGTGGTTTTATCGATGATGGAAAGGAAACGGGTATATCTGTTCATCACCTTATTGGTGGGAATCGTCCTCGGGTATGCTTCCTTCCGGTTTTTCATCCACCGAGCTCCATCTTTTCTCCGGCTTGACACTCACCTCTGGCGGTTCGACCCCCGGTTTCACCTTGACCGGGAGACCAGCCGCCTGGAGTTTGTCCGCGACGGCAATCGAACCCGTATTCCCGTCATTTCCAGCAATGAGATCCATCCGCTTTTTCTCCGCAATGAGGCCACCCTGCCGATCGATTGGCGCTTCCAAGGGAACAGCGGTTTTTTCAGCCATATCTATTTTGAAAGCCTCAACAAGCCGGGGAAAATCAGATTCGCCCTGATCCGGCAACGAGGAAGAGAACGAAAATGCCTGGAATACGTCGAAACGGAAAAAGCCGATTTTTCCCTCATGAAGCAACTCGATCTCCGCAAAGGGGATCGGCTCTATTTTCATTTTCAGGGATATGGTCTGGCTTATGTATCCCGTCCCGTTCAGTATCGGCTCCAGGCTCCCAAGAAGCAGAAACTGGTCATCCTGATCGGTGTTGATACCCTACGCGCCGATTGCATCGGCCGTACGGTCAACGGCCGGCCGCTTACACCCCATATCGACCGTTTTGCCGCCGAAAATGTCCGCTTTTCCCGGGCTTATGCCCAGAGCAGCTGGACCATCCCGTCATTTGCCTCGCTCTTTTCCGGCCTCTACGGCGACCATCACCAGGTCACCATTCAGAATCCCCTCTCCTTGAAAAAGCCGCATCTGGTGAAACCGCTCACCGAGAAATTTCTGACCTTTGGTATCCATGGCGGACTGGGACTCGACGGCCGCTGGGGGTTCGCCCGGAATTTCGATGATTACCAGGAGTTGCCGCAGACCGGTCCCCTGTATCCGCGTGGCGGCGAGTCGCTTTTTCAGAAGGCAATGGAGATGATCCGCGCGGGTCGTTTCCCCTCCTTGTTTCTCTTTCTGCATACCTACCAGGTGCATGCGCCCTATACCCCACCCAAGGAATACCTGTCGGCCATCGCCGGTCCCGGATTCCCGGAGTCGCGCCTGGATGTGGTCAACAGCGGTAAACCCGAATTGACCTATCTGCCGGTCGATGGGCAAAAGCGAGAGGCGCTGCAAACACTCTATTTTGCCGAGGTTCATGCCTTCGACGACTTTTTCGGCCGGTTTCTGGCCGAGCTGAAAACGACCGGTCTGTACGACCGGGCGATGATCGTTTTTCTCGGCGATCATGGTGAGGAATTTTTCGAGCATGGAGGATGGGCCCATTCTCACAGTCTCTACGAGGAGTTGATCCACGTTCCCCTGATCGTGAAGTTTCCGGGGGGCGAATTCTCGGGACGGACGATATCTGGTCTTTCCGGACTGATCGATATCCTGCCGACCATCCTCGATTACTGGGAGATCCCCCCCGATGCGAATATGAAGATCGATGGGGTCAGCCTGATGCCAGCCCTGCGGGAAAATCAGGACGCCCGCTCTCTATTGATTTCCTCAAACTCCTACTGCCGGTATATTGACGCCATTCCCCCGCGCTTCGCCTTGCTGCGGGGAATGGAGAAGTGTATTTTCAACTTCCCCTTTTCCCCGGCCGATATCGATTTTTTCCCTAGCGATGCGAAACCGCCGGCAGTTCTGGAAACGGAACTGTTCGCGCTGGATGGGGATCCGGCTGAACGGATCAACTTGGCTGCATCTGACACCGGTCGTCTGAACGCCTGGAAATCGCTTCTGCTCGAGTGGCAAAAGAAGGTCGGGAAAGCGATGCAGCGGAAGGCAAGGCAGGATGACGAGCAGACCGAGGAGAGTCGCAGAAAACTAAAGAGTCTCGGCTATATTTGAACCGGTTTTCGTCAAAAATCGAACCGGTGGGTCCACTTCACCATGAAGATGTTTTCCCCCGGAACCTTCCAGAGAGCAGTGAAATCACGCTTCAGATCGAAATCACCAGGATGCCCGGTATCGAGGCGGCGCTGGGTCCAAACCAAAAAAAGGCGGGAGCCGGGGCGGTACTCCCAGCGCAAAATGACGGTTCCCCGCACCGATTTACTGTTGAAATCGGGATCAGCGAACGAAAAGGGGTGAGCCGGTCCGGCTCCATCGGGATCGACAGTGTAGGTAGTTTCGTTCAGGGTGATCGTTGATCCGTTTTCGCCGTAATAATCGAAATCGAATGTCAGCGGCTCCTTGTATTCCTTGAAGGAAAAATAATTGCCGGTGCCGATATAGGGCTGGAGGTAAGCCTGCAGACTTAGCTTTGGTGTAAACGCCCAATTCAATCGAATTTCGATGGCAAGGATCTTTTGGTCGATATTGGAGAAGACATAGCGGATCCCGTTCGTTTTCAGCTTCAACGGGTCGGTGACCTGGCGGATCCATTGGCTTTCTGCGAAGCGGAACTGGTAACTGGGGGTAATGGAGAGGGAGAAATTGGCCTTCGGTTTCCAGGTCAATCCGCCTCCGGCCGATATGGTGTAACCACCGCTGGGATGATACCGGTAGTAGGTATTGAACTGGCCGATGAGATGTTTCCGGTCATCGCTGGCCAGTTTGATCTGGGCAGTCGCGCCGCTGGGGTAATAGGCCATTGGTCCGCCGCGGGTCAGATAGTGGCTGGTTTTGTCTGGTTCATAGTCGAGGCGCGCCGCCGCGGTCCAGTAATTGAGGAATTGGACCTCTCCGTCCAGAAAAATATATTCACCGATGCGGTGCCAACTGAAATCGTAATTCCGATAATAGGCGGTCGTGGCCTTCCAGCGGCGGAGGCTGCGGCTGGGGGTAAAAGACTGGTAACCGAATTCCAGGTGGCCGTTGATCAGGTCGCCCCGATTGTGAAAGCCGATGTCATTGGCTTCGAATCCCGGAGAGATCAGCCCGATCGCCGTGTTGAATATCAGGTTTCCCTTCTGCTTGTTGAGGTACAACCGGCCGGCATACCCGGAGAGGGAAGTGGTGGTTTCATCCACACGGAGATAGTCGGCGTCGGGTCGCTGAAAATAATGGAGGGGGGAGAGCTGCAATCGCGTCATGGCGAACGCGCTTCCAGCAACTGTCGTACCGCCGAACCATCCGGATAACGACCAGACCTTGTTGGAGTCGAGAACTGTCCAGCCGTCCAGGCCGAAAGCGAAGGCCGATCGGGACAATGATGCTTCGAGGGTTGGATTGGCTGGATCACGAACCATGGCGGTGGCTATGAACCCCAATCCGCTGTTCCCTTCCCGGAATTCCTGTACCCCCCGTACCACCCCATAAAAGGAAAGCGGCTCGATCTCCTCGCGCGTGCGGATTCCGGACTGGTCGATGACCGCATATTCCCGGCTGGTCAAAGCGCTGATCAGGCCGAGGTTGAAACCATTCCCTATTTTACCGGTCAGTTTGGCTGCTCCGAGTATCGTCGTCCAATCGGGTGTTTGAACAAAGCCATCGGTCACGGTATCCCCCTGGGGCGACCGGCCGATGCGCCGACTGTAGAAAAAAGCGGGGTCGGTCCAGCCATAGCTTTTGTATACATTGGGACCCCCGCGGCCGAAATTGAAGATGCTCGCCCCTTCGATGAAAAACGGACGCTTTTCCTGGTAATAGGTTTCCTGATCGCTGATATTGATCACCGCCGGGTCCACTTCGACCTGGCCGAAATCGGGGTTGGCGGTGGCGTCCAGGGTCAGGTTTGAGCGTAATCCGACCTTGAAATCGAATCCCAGGTTGGCCGCTTTTTCCAGGCCGGTCCGGAAGGGGTTACCGGCTTCGGCCGGATGAGTCTCCATGCTGGTCATGAGATAGGGGAGAAATTCGATCCGGCGAGTGGTGCGGATATTGCGGATCCCTTCGAGCAGGGCGAATCGGGAAACGAATCCATTCTCCGTCTTTGGTCTCCAGGAAAACCAAACGGTCTCGTTCTTCCGTTTGATGGTCCGCTGGAAATTTACCCCCCACTGGTATTCATCGCGGGATTTGAAACGCAGTTGCCCGAAGGGGATGCGCATCTCCACGGTCCATCCCTGGGAATCGATGCGCGTGGCGCTTTCCCAGATCCCGTCCCAGGTCAGGTCCCTTTCCTCGTCATTGAAGAGGGTACCGTCCAGAATCGAACCGGCCGGGTTGACGGCGAACAGGAATCCACTGCGAAAATCTAGATAGGGATCGACGGTGAAGGTGAACCAATCGGAATCGACCAACTCGTCCCGCCTGCCCAGGCGGCTGACGATCAGGTCAGGTCGGGAATCTCCCAGTCGGGCCGCGATATACACGGCATCCCTATCATAGGCGATCCAGACTTTTGTCGATTCGCTGGGAAGCTCGCCATCGATCGGGTCCGATTGCCTGAATTTGCCATCTCCTGGAGTCTGCCAGGCAGATTCGTCGAGGATCCCATCGATTTTTATGGATCCGGTTGAGGGGATCGCGGTGATGGTTTTTTTCTCCGGGAGTTGGGCAGGCCTGGGGGTGGAAAATATGAGTAGTGGACCCAGTACCAAAGTCGTCAGGGCACAAATCGAGGAATGCAACCGATGTGTTTGGGGGCTCACAAAATACTCCTTGCAGTCGGTCCGGTCTTTATTATACCGGATGGGATGCGATGGCACAATTGACTGTTAGCCAGGGGGAAAATCTTTCATGTTTCCGGTGGATATGGTAAAAGAGTTCCATGAAGATGTTCCGCATTGGCGAAGGGATTGGTATCCTGGTTTTTGTGGCGCCCATCCTCTTCTTTAGTTGTCTCCCGGCGCCGACCCTCATGACCCGATCGCCCGATATCCTGGCGGAACCGATCCAGAAAGCCCTCACAGTTGAACCGGTTTTCATTCTGGAAACCGAATACGGTCGGTTTTCGCTGATCCCCCGGTTCTCCTACCAAATCGGCGGCGTGGTCATCGGCGTCAGTCGCTATCGGTCGGGTTGGGAAGCATCCTTGTCGCCCGTTGATATCGCTTTATTATGGGGCCCCTGGGCGGAACGATCCGTCGAATTGATCCGTCAAATTTCCATGAAAAAAAGAGGGTATCAATTTGAGACTCATGCCATCATCACGCGGGGGATGGAGGAAGTTGTGACCCGGACCTCCAACAACCATCTGATCCCCGCTAATTCTCGGGTCCGCTTCGGTATCAGCAAAATCCGCCGCCATGACCGTGTACGGATAGAGGGTTTCCTGGTCGATGTCGCCGTCTCCGCCGAACGGGGCGATTTTTCATGGAAAACGAGCCTGGACCGTCAGGACAGTGGTCCCGGAGCGTGTGAATTGATTCTGGTCAAAAAGTTGCAGGTGAACCTGCAGGTCTTCCAAGACAGGAGCGAAGAATGAAAATTTCACGATGGATCACGATTGTTTTGTTGCTGGTTACGTTTCGGTTCATCAACCTGATTTCCCTCTATTTCCTCAATCACCTGGAAATCGGCGACCAGGCGAACGCCATCTACAGACCCATTGGGTTCACGACCGAGGCGGGAGCTCAGAAGAAGCTGGGCATCTTTCATGCGGAAATGGCGGCTGCCGATATCGTCCATGTGGTTTCCGGATTCGATCTTTGGAACTCTTTTGTATTCTACATCTACAACCCGGGTGCGATGACCTTTGTCGATTTTGGCGCCCTCAATGTCCGTGTAGAGAAAGGATTTTCGTCGATCGCTTTTTCCCCGCTGGAGGTGATTCGCCTGCGTGATACCCGGAATCGGACCCTGTATCGCTATGGAGGGATTTCGCTCGTTTCCCCGTTGATCGGAAAACAGGTTGATCGTCTGCAGGCGCATTCTGTGACCGGCCTGGTCAAGGGGTTTTCCTACATGGTCCGGCCCCTGGAAAAGAGCCGCTATCTCTATATCCTCTATATGGTTTATTTTTTTCTGCCCCTGATCATCATCCTCATCGCCGCTTTTACCGTCGATTTGAACCTGCTGGCCGCCCTGTTTTATTATGCGGGGTTGTTTGTCCTGTTCAATTTCAAGCAGGTGATGGTGGAATTGCCGTTCGGCTGGCTCTTCCGGCTGATCGGTTTCACTCCCGAAGCGGTGGTGTTGACCGCGATCGCCATCGCCTTCTTGGTGGTGTTCCTGTTCCTGGCCATTCGGGGGATCACCGGGGGGCTGTCCATATCTGAGAAAAAAATCGAGTGGCGGGGGGGGTTTATCTTCTTTTTCATGGCTCTTCCTCTGTTTTTACGATTTTAATGAAAAACACTTCCTTTTGTTTTGACTTTCCCGGTGTGACTATTGTATGATTGAGGGACTTACACGTGCACTCTGGAGTACGAGTTGAAAAAGGAAGTGAGAATTGTCGGGACGATGGATGAGCTCGAGCTTGAATTCCTGATCGAGCAAGTCAACCGATTCATCGAACAGTTGTACCTCGACATGAGCAACGGCTATCACTCCCGTGGTGGCGGATTCATCGACGAGATCACTGCTTTCCATTTTTTCCGCTCCAAAGAGCGGGTCGACAACCTTAAAATTCTCATGCAATACCTGGTCTATTTCGTCAAGGAAATATCGGTCCATTCCCTGGGAGAACATGACCTCGTCAAACCATACGAGCAGTTCAAGGAGTTCATCCGCAAACACATCGACATGATGGAGGAGGCCGACGTCCGCCAGGCCATCATGAGGGAGTACGTTCACGTGTTGCCCCTGGAGGACCATCTGCTGGAGACATTCGACAAGAAGATCATCGGTCAGCACCGGAAACTGATCCGGCTGATCGATACCGCCTCCCTGCCCACGGCCGATAATTTTTTCAAGCTGTTCGACTCGCTCCGGCTGTTCAGCCGGTTCTGGTTCGATCTGAAAAATCAGGACCACCGGCGCATCCGCCGTAGTGATTTCTATATCTACAAATTCTCCCGTTTCCTCATCGAAAAGTACATGGCCTGAGCCCCGCCCCCTCAGGGCGAATCGGCGACGGTCAAAATGTACCCGACCCCATGGATGGTTTCCAGAGAAATCCCCGGGTCGTGCCTCAGGTGCTTCCGCAGGCGGCTGATATACACGTCGAGGCTTCGAGCGGAGAAGAAATCGGATTCGTTCCAGATCTGTTCCAGGATCTTTTTTTTCTCGATCGCGGTACCAGGGGTTTTGGCCAGGATGGTCAAGATGTCTACTTCCCTCCTGCTGACATGAAAACTTCCCGCCGGGCCGGTCAATTTATGCTGCTCCCGGTTGAGCTGATAGCGCCCGATGGTCAGCAGGCTGGGCGGATGATCGCCGCTGCGGGAAAGGATATTACGGATGCGCAGGATGAGTTCTTCAGCTTCAAAGGGTTTGCAGATGTAGTCGGCGGCGCCGAGGCGCAATCCGGAGATCCGGTCTTCCTTGGCCGAGCGGGCGGTCAGAAACAGAAAGGGAGTCCCGGGCCTGGCTGTTTTCATGATTTTGGCCACCCGAAATCCATCCATTTTGGGGATCATCACATCGAGAATGCACAGCGAGTAGGTTTTTTTTACAAAGTGTCCCAGCCCCTCCTCGCCGGTCCGAGCCAGTGTGACTTCAAAGCCGTTGATCTCCAGGTATTGCTGGAGGACGTTGCCAAAATCGACCTCATCCTCGACCAACAGGATCGAGAGGAGACGGTCAGCCATCGCCCGTCTCCGCCAAGGGCAGAATGACCTGGAAGGTGGACCCTTGACCCCACTTGCTGCGGCAGATGATCCGGCCCCCGTGAGCCTTGATGATCGATGAGCTGAAAAACAATCCCAGGCCCAGCCCCTTCGCATCCAGGGAGGGATCGGCCGGAAGCCGGACAAATTGTTCGAATATCCTTTTCTGATCTCTTTTTTTTATGCCGATCCCGTTATCGGTGAGGGAGATTGTCAATTGCTGCCTGTCGCTGCTGGTCGTTAACTCCACCCGGGGCTGGGTCGGACTGTATTTGACTGCGTTGTCGAGGATGTTCTGCACGGCTGTTGTGAACTGGAATTCATCCAGGATAACGACATCATTTCCCGCGTCGAGATTCAGGGTGGTGCTCACCCGGTGTTCCCGGGTGCGGAAAGCAAAATCTTGAAAAATGGTCTTGAGCAACGGATGCGCGGCTTGACGGGCTAGTTTGAGGGCCGGGGCGGAGCGTTCTGTGGCGATGATTTCCAGGGTGCGCTGCACCAGGAGGTTCAGCCGCTGAATCTGCCGGTGGATGACCTCGATCGGTTCCCGGAGTTCGGGTGGGGCGGTTTCTCCAATCTTTTCTCTGATCAGGCTCAGGGCGACTGAGGTTGTCCCCAGCGGTGTCTTCAATTCGTGGCTGACGTGGGTGACAAAATCCCGGCGGACCTCGGTTATCTTTTTCTGGCGGAGGAGGGTCAGCACGGTGAAGGAGAAAATAGTCAAGACGATCAGCATGGTGATCGAAGAGATCGCCAGAAAGCCGGTGATGCGCCCGAGCAGGAATTTTGTCGGGCGGACATGGCGGATATAAACTTTGATTTGGATGTAGTAGCTGGAGTTGGTTAAAAAAAACGTGCTGTTCATCTCCTCCCGGGTGAAACCTTCCAGGTCTCCGAAGAGAAGGAGTTCGTCCTGGGGACGATTCCCCTGGATCACCGTAGAGGCGGTCCTCGCACCCGGGGAGAGGATGAAATCGCTGATCATGATGGCGGAATGGAAATCCGCGGCCATCTGGTCCCGGGCATAGCGCTCCCGGATCCTTTCCCCGGTGAACGCATAGTCGGCCAGGATGGAGCGGAGCCGGTCGCGGATGAAACCTGTATCGGTTCGGGCTTGCCGGTTTTCGCGCAATTCCTCGACGAAACGTGCGAGTTTGGGATAATCGGTTGCGGCTTGAAAGAAAGCGCTGGCAACATACTGCTGGGAGAAGAAGGTGAACCGGTTTCGCTCGAGTTGAAATCGCTGGATCAGAAGCAGGGCTTGAATGGCCAGAAAAAGGATCGAGCCGAGGCCCAGGAGGGAAATGGCTAGTGCCAGTCGGTCTTTTTTCATCACCGGTATTGTAAAGGAGAGCGGGTGATCTTTCCAGCATGTTAACCTTTTTTTAACGTTCCGTTAGTAGACCCAGCGAAGGGATGGAGAATACAATACCTGGAATGCGTGAGAAAAGGAGGCGAACTTGAGAAACAGAATGGTAGTAGTGGTCATGTTTTGGATTTGCCTGTCCCTGATCCCGGCGGATTTTGAAGCGGATCCTTCGAGAATCTGGTCGGAATTGAAGAAATTGGATGGGGAAAGCCTTTGGCCCGGTTTTTACGTCGGCGAGTATCCCCTGGCAGTCTTCATTTCCGGAGAAACCGTCCTGTTCGGGCATCCGCACCCTCCCGCAGGATTTTCGCCTCTGCCGGCTCTGCCGGGGGCCTGGAGGTGTGCCGGGAGATTTCCCGGGGTGGTTTCCAACTCGGTTGCAGAGATCGAAGGCGTGGTGACAGCCACTGTGGCGGTGGGCGCCGGGGACGGTGCCGGAGCCGCGGCGATCGCCGCCCACGAGATGTTTCATATATATGCCGAGACGAAATTTCCGCTTTGGAGCGCATCCGTGATGGCCGCGGCCGATTATCCCAAGTTCAGCGTCGACAACCTGGTCGGGGTGGGCTTGGAGAGGCTGGCGCTGGCCCGCGCCCTGGAGGCTGGAACGCGGCCGGCAGCGGTTTCCTGGATCGGTGCATTCCTGGAAATTCGCAGCCGCCGATTCGCTTCGCTTGACCCGGAACATCGAGAATTCGAGAGCCACAACGAGCTCCACGAGGGGATGGCGCATTACGTGGAAAAGAAAGTCCTGCGCAGGGAGGCGGCGACTGACGAGTTGCGGACGCCTCCCGCTCCCGACCAGGTCCGCCGCTGGGGCTACGCGAATGGAACGGCCCAGGCCGTCCTGTTGGATCGATTTTTTCCGGAATGGAAACTCCTGCTGGAGCGGTGGGGATACATCCCCTTGGAGATTCTCCTAGAGATGGCGGTCCACTCGACTACGGGACGTCCGAACGTGTTCGCTCCCGAAGAGATCGCCGGGGTACGGCGGGACTCTCTGGCGGCCATCGACCGGCTGAAAGCCTCTTTCCAAGCAATGCGGGAGAAGTATTCCCAGCCCGATTTCTGGGTGCTTTCCCTGGAGTTGATCGTTCCGCAGGGAGATTTCCAGTTGCAGTATGTCGATCCCATGAACATGCACATGATCGGGGAAAACGAGATCATCCACACCCATTCTCTTCGTCTGGGAAACGGGTCCGGTTCCCTGGTCCTGCTCAATCCCCGATGGCAGCCCGGTTCCGATTCCGGCCTGACGGCCCTCACCGTGAGCGCGGGACCCTGGAGGGTTTCGGCGGTGACCATCGCCGGGTTCACGGAGGAGCCGAAGGTATCGGCGGTGGAGGGTACGGTGAACCTTCAGATGGATGGGTTGAGCCTGGAATTCGCCGGAACTGAGGTCCGGCGGGAGGGGAAAAAGATCCGCTTACTCGTCGGAAAGTGAAGTGGGCGGTGCTCGCCGGTCAATCATTGGCGGGCCCTGGCCTTGCGGATCCAGTCCAAATCGGCGGCCAGGGCGCGGCCGACGCCGATGAAATCGGCATAGCCCTCGCGGAGAATCATCTCGGCCGTTTCGGGGCGGGTGACCCCTCCGGTGATGATCAGTGGCAGGCGTACGGTCTCCCGGACGGCCCGGGCAAAGGGGAGGAAATAGGCCTCGCCGGAGACATCCTTGGGACGGCTGCCGCACAGGCCGGCCGAGATGTCGAGCAGGTCGATCCGCGCCGACTCGAGCGAGCGGCAGACCTGCAGACCCTCCGCGATCGGGAGCCCTTCGGGAAAAAGGGTCAGTCCGGGGGGATTATCGCTCAGGCCAAGCCGAACCAACAGTAGAACCGTCTCGGGGAGTTGCCCCTTGATCTCCTCGACGACCTCCAAGAGGAATCGACTGCGGTTCTTCAAATCGCCGCCGTAGGCATCGCGGCGTTGGTTGGTGACCGGCGAGAGAAACTGGGAGAGGAGGTAGCCATGGGCCGAGTGGATCTCCACGGCGTCGTAGCCGGCTGCCGCGGCCCTGCGGGCGGCTTGGCCGAATTGCTCGATCAGGGTTTGGATCTCGGCGCGGGACAGTTCCCGCGCTGTCAGCCCCGAGGTCGGATGGAGTACGGCGCTGGCGCTGACCGCTTCGGTATAGGGCGTGAGCCGGTTGGCTCCGGAATGACTGATCTGCACGGCACTGGGGATGCCCCGGCCGCGCAGGAGGGTGGTCAGTTTTTTTTGACCGAGTAAAGCCCCGTCGTCGGCCAGCGAGAGTTGTTTTGCACTGACTTTCCCTTCAGGATCGATAAAATGGTGCTCGAGGATCAGGAGTCCCATGCCGGCGTCGGCGAGCCGCGTGTAGACGGCCAGGATTCCCTCGGTCACGTAGCCGGAGTCATCCCCTTTGTCATTGGCCATGGGGGGAAGGACGATGCGGTTGGCAAAGTGGATATGCTTGATCTCAATCGGGGTGAAAATCGTGGTCATGTCTCTTTTTCCTTTTTTTGAGCCCGCCGGTGGCGGAAAAACTCCCAGGCGGCGGGGATCATCGAAATGGCGATGATGGCAAAGATCACCAGTGAGAAATTCTTTTTGACAAAGGGGATGTTGCCGAAGAAGTGTCCGCCGAAGAGAAAGATGGCCACCCAGGCGATGCCGCCAACGATGTTATAGGCCAGAAACCGGCCGTAGCTCATCTTGCCGATGCCGGCCACGAAGGGAGCGAAGGTGCGGACGATGGGAACGAACCGGGCCAGAATGATCGTCTCGGCGCCGTATTTTTCGTAGAACTGGTGGGTGCGGTCGAGGTATTCTTTCTTGAAGATACGTGATTTTTCGCGGTTAAACACTTTTGGGCCGATTTTTTTTCCGATCCAGTAATTGGCCGTGTCGCCGAGGATAGCGGCCGCGGCCAGCAGGAAAAAGAGCCAGACGATCTTGATCGGGCTTCCCGGCAGCGCCGTCAGGGCGCCGGCGGCGAAGAGCAGGGAGTCGCCCGGCAGGAACGGGGTGACGACCAAACCGGTTTCGCAAAAGATGATCAGAAAGAGGATCAGGTAGGTCCAGGCCTGGTACTGGGAGACCAGGGTGGCGAGGTACTTGTCCAGATGCATGATGATATCGATCGCTTTGCGGATAGTGTCCATATTTGTCCTTGTTGATGATAATTTAGAGACAACTTTATAGTCTATTTGCCTCTCTTCTGTCAAGGTCAAGGGGCACAGGCCTGAGCAGAAGGGACGAATGGGGAAAAACCAATTGAATGGGAACTGCGTATCTGATCGATCACATTACCAAAAACAACTCGATTACTTTCGAAGGAGGAAAATATGGATCGCAAGCAATTCCTGAAAAACGCTTGGGGGCCGAGTCCATCTGGGACAAGGAGAAGTGAGCCATCACCATCACCGGCAAACCGGTGTCGGGGGTACTCAAACAATCGAAACTGAACGGGGCCAAGCGCTGCGTTTTTGAAGTCAAGTTGACTTGATTGTCTTTTTGACGGATCGGACTAGAAAAGGCCGTTTTTTACGTCGCGTAGTCCCACCAGGGTATAGAACCTGAATACAGTCGCGCTTGATATTTGAAGAACCCTACTCTTTTTCGGGTTTC
>Ga0105099_10001743_pt1:2500-13340 | contig 13340 bp, 10 predicted proteins | sample PPLLak3cmMay2015_2_FD_79138 | JGI IMG/M metagenome (GOLD analysis project Ga0105099, IMG submission 79138) | Freshwater sediment microbial communities from Prairie Pothole Lake near Jamestown, North Dakota, USA - PPLs Lake P8 Core (1) Depth... | ecosystem: Environmental > Aquatic >...
GAGCTTGTCCCCACTCACGCTGCAACTCACGCCCGACCAGAAGATTGAATTTCTGATCCGTCCCCCCAAGTTCAATGTCGGCCTTTAGGGCAACTGAGTCATAACCCTGAATCAAGGGATACAGGAATTCATGAATACTGATCGGTTGCTGATTTGCAAATCGATTATGAAAATCTTCTCGCTCAAGCATGCGGGCCACGGTATATTTTGCCGCCAAGGCAATCAGGTCTGATGCCTGCAACGGCGACAACCATTCGGAATTAAAAACTACCTTGGTTTTTTCCGGATCCAGAACCTTGAACACCTGTTCTTTGTAGGTTTCGGCATTGCGAAGGACGTCGTCGCGGGTCAGAGCTTTTCTGGTTTCACTCTTTCCAGTCGGGTCTCCGATCATGCCGGTAAAATCCCCAATCAGGAAATATACCTCATGACCCAGTTGCTGAAACTGTCGAAGCTTCTGCAGGAGAACGGTATGCCCGAAATGAAGATCTGGCGCAGTGGGGTCAAAACCGGCCTTAACCCGAAGAGGTACCCCGGTTTTCTCCGACCTCTCAAGCTTTTCTACCAGTTCTTTTTCGAGCAGGATTTCAACCGCTCCTCGACTGATTATTTCCAACTGCTCACTGACTGACATGACACCACAACACTCCCTCATCGGCAAGTAACCGATATCCGTTCAATACCGAGGGCCTTTCCCGAAATTTCATCAATCTCTATAGCAACACAGTTAATACGAAGATCTTTTTTGGCCACTTCAAATCTCACAGGCAATTGCGAGAGAAATTTCTCTACCGCCAACTCTTTTCGTATGCCAATGACAGAATCAAAACTTCCCGTCATTCCAACATCGGTAATATAAGCGGTTCCGCCAGGCAGCAACCTCTCATCAGCCGTCTGGACATGGGTATGGGTGCCGAGGACGGCGCTTACCCTTCCGTCCAGGTAAGTCCCTAACGCCATCTTTTCTGACGTAGCCTCCGCATGGAAGTCTACGAGAACAACTGGAGTAATCTTTCTCAGTCGCTCTAGTTCTTTGTCAGCCGACCTGAAGGGACATTCCAGCGGATTCATAAAAACCCTTCCCTCAAGATTCAGAACTGCAATGCTAATCCCTGATGCTGTCTGAATTACAGCGCTTCCACGGCCAGGGGCTCCTGCAGGATAATTTGCCGGACGGATAAGCTTCTCTTCACGATTGACATAATCGAGCGAATCTTTTTTATCCCAAATATGGTTGCCGCTGGTGAGAAGGTGGACCCCGTAGCCAAAGAGTTCTTTTGCTGTCTCCTCGGTAATTCCGAAACCACCGGCTGCATTTTCACCATTCGCAATAACAGTGTCTATCGTATAACGGTCTACCAGGCGATGCAGTTCCTGCGAAACCGCCTGTCGACCGGGTCTACCAACAATATCGGCAATAAATAAAACTTTAACGGGCATATTCTATTGCTCTCGTTTCCCGTATCACATTGACCTTTATCTGCCCTGGATAGGTCATCTCAGCCTCGATCTTCTTGGCAATGTCCTTGGCCAGGACTACCGCCCTTTCATCATTAACATCGTCGCTGGATACCATAACCCTGATTTCGCGGCCAGCCTGTATAGCGAAAGAACTCGTAACACCTCGGAATGAAGTGGCAATTTTCTCAAGATCGTCCAGACGCTTAACATACGTTTCCATCATCTCGCGTCGAGCCCCGGGCCTTGCCCCGGAAAGAGCATCTGCAGCCTGAACAAGAACAGCAAGCACAGATGAAGGCTTTTCGTCCTCATGATGTGCCATAAGGGCATGGACTATTTTGGGAGATTCTCCGTATTTTCTTGCCAATTCGGCACCAATTACTGCATGAGAACCCTCAACCTCGTGATCGACAGCCTTTCCGAGGTCGTGAAGAAGACCAGCCCGTTTGGCCTGCTTGACATTAACGCCCAGCTCCTCTGCCATAATTCCGCACAAAAATGCCACTTCCAGGGAATGCTGGTAGACATTTTGGCTGTAAGAGGTCCGGTACTTCAGGCGCCCGATCAGCTTCAAAATGTCAGGATGGATGCCGTACACGCCCAAATCGAAGGCCGCCTGCTCTCCTGCCTCTTTGATTGACTGCTCAACTTCCTCGGTCGACTTCGCAACGACCTCTTCAATCCGTCCGGGGTGGATACGACCATCGGCTATCAGCTTCTCAAGTGATAGCTTGGCAATTTCCCGGCGAATGGGGTTGAATCCCGAAAGAATCACGGCCTCAGGAGTGTCATCGATAATAAGATCGATACCGGTTGCCGCTTCCAGAGCGCGTATATTTCTGCCTTCGCGGCCAATGATACGACCTTTCATTTCATCGGAGGGAAGAGCAACGACGGAAACCGTCTTTTCCGCCACATACTCTCCGGCATATCTCTGGATGGCAAGAGAAAGTATCTCTTTCGATTTTTTGTCAGCAGTCTCGCGCGCTTCCTCCTCGATAGCCTTGATCCGCTTGGCCGCATCCTGTTTTGCCTCATTCTCAAGGGTTTCCATGAGAACCTTTTTGGCCTCTTCGGAGGTTAGCCCGGAAATTCTCTCGAGGGTTTGCCTCTCTTCTTCGATCATCTGATTAAGCTTTTCTTCCTTCTGGGCAAATGCCTGATCTCGGGCATTGAAACTCTGTTCCTTCTTGAAAAACTCTGCATCCCGCTGGTCGAAAAGAAGCACCTTCTTATCGAGGTTCTCCTCCTTCTGCTGAATTCTTCTTTCAAGTGACTGCAGGTCACGACGCTTGTCTTTTGATTCCCGCTCAAACTCGGCCTTTGCCTGATAGACTGCATCTTTTGCTTGTAACGAGGCTTCCTTCAGAATCGTTTCGGATTCGCGCCTCGCATCTTCAAGTATCCGCTCCGCCGAGTTTTCGGCCTTGGCCACCAGTGATCCGGAAAGTTTCTTCCGAAGGAAGTTCCCGACAAAAAAACCGACACCCAAAGCAACAAGTATTAATAATATGGCATATTGGAGTTCCACTTATTTTTCCTCCCTTTCTATGTATAATTCCTACCCTTAGATATCGCAGGTGCCTTCCCAGGACTATTCCTTACGATTCAGAAAAAATATCAGAAGGGTACGAATTCGTTATTGAAGATGCCAAAGGGCAAACAACCCTCTTTTCAGTAATAATCAAATCCATTGTAACATCATGTGCTTCAAAAAGGATCTCATCAACTAACTGAAAATCATAGCAAAGCCCGACAAGCTTGCCATGACCCTCAAGACGGTGAAGCGTCTTGTCATAATATCCTTTTCCGTACCCGATTCGGTGCCCCTTCAGATCAAAGGCAACTCCCGGCACAACAAGAACATCCGCTTCTTCAGGCGTAAAGACCGCCCCTGTCGCACAGGGTTCCATAATTCCGAAGGTCCCCTTTTTCAGGGCAGACGGGTCCTTCACTTCACAAAAAAACAGTTCATCACCAACGACAAAGGGGAAAGCGACCTTCTTGCCGGAATTCAGTGCACAACGCACAATTAATTCCGTATCAACCTCATGGTGAATCGGAGAGTATACGATAATACTCCGGGCACGCCTGAAGTTATCGGTGTCCAGAAAAGTTTTCTGGATATTCAGGCCGGCAGAACGCAACTCCTCAGGAGAAAGAGATTTGCGGTGCGCAAGCATACTGCGCCGGAGACTTCTCTTTGGCATGCGTTCTGCTCCTACAGTACAACGAGTAAGGGTACCACTGGTGACGGCAACTAGACAGGGATAAAAGAAGGCGAGCTCTCAGGAGAAGAAAGAGAAGGGGATGGAGAAAACGGGAAGCTAATGAAGTTACAGCCGCTCGACCGGCAGATTCTCTTGTAAGAAAGTTGAGAAATTTAGCGACTTTGAACCTTTCAACTGAAAATCGTGAGAGGGTAACTTATCAGCAAACAGTGCAGACTCTGCTTAACGGCAGGCCTGCCCCGTGGCAGTAGAAAATCTTCCAACCCGTAATCGGATCATTCAATCTATTTCTATATATTAAACAAATCTCCCTGAAGAGACCATTCTTGCTATTCTTGCAGCACAGCTTCATCTATATGTTTAGTCAAACGCGAGATCTTTTCGCGCACGAAATGCTCCTGCAGCAAACACTCCCGGGATTGCAGAAGAAAAGATTCTGCGATATTTAAAAGAGCCAACGTGGCAAGAATTTGGAAATCAGTGGTTTTCATCGAGGTCTGGACTTGAGCAATCGTATCATTTACATACGACTCAACTTCCCGCACATCTTCAGCTGACGCCGAGCTTCGAACCTGCACTTCTCTGCCAAACACCTTGACACGGTGCAAAGAGCTCACAGGACTAAACTCCTTCCATCTTCTTCAGTATGGCGTCAATCCGAGATTTGAAAACATCCCTCTCTGCCAGGAGCCTCTGATTTTCCTCTTTGAGAAGGGCATTCTCCTGCTTCATTGAGGAAAATTCCTTCAGTAGGATTTCTATCTTGCCCTCGAGGGCATCAAAAAGTTCTGCATCCATAAAACATCCTTAATGTGGCAGGCATAGTAGTGTATTAGCGGCCAAAAGTCAAGATTATTATCAGAAAAGGGCTTGCACAAACTGTTCCGGATCGAATTCCCGCAGATCCTCAATTCCTTCACCTATACCAATATACCTGACCGGTATTTTGAACTCGCTGCAAATTGCAACAATGATCCCACCCTTGGCAGTCCCGTCAAGTTTCGTCAGGGCAATACCGGTGACATCAGCTGCTTCTTTGAAGATTTTTGCCTGGGACATGGCATTCTGCCCGGTAGCGGCATCGAGGACGAGCAAAGTTTCATGGGGGCCTCCCGGGATTTCCCGGCCAACAACACGGCGGATCTTCTTCAGTTCTTCCATGAGGTTTACCTTGGTATGCAGCCGGCCCGCGGTATCGACAATCAGAATATCTGCCCGGCGGGCAACAGCAGCCTTGCATCCATCAAAGACAACGGCAGCCGGATCGGCGCCATGTTTATGTCGAATCACTTCAACACCGACCCTCTGTCCCCATATTTCCAGTTGCTCGACCGCTGCGGCACGGAACGTATCCGCGGCAACCAGCAGAACCTTCTTTCCTTCAGAAGTAAACTTACTGGCAAGCTTTCCGATTGTGGTAGTTTTACCCACCCCATTGACCCCGATCACCATGACTACAAACGGTGAAACGCTGTCCGTATCCAGGGTCGAGGTGGTAGCTTCCAAGCGCACAAGCATCTCTTCCTTCAAGGCAGCCTTTAATGCTTCCCCGTCCTGCAGCTCGTTTCTTTTTAGTCGCTGCTCCAGCGACCTGACAAGGTCTACGGTCGTAGCGAGGCCTATATCAGCCGTAATAAGGATCTCCTCCAACTCTTCAAGAGTTTCAGCATCAACCTTTTTCTTGCCAAGCAGCAATGTATCAATTCGCCCGACCAGGCTTTCATGAGTTTTGCTCAGCCCCTTCTTGAGCCTTTCAAAAAATCCCGGTTTTGCTGGTGCCTCTTGGTAATCGGTAAATCCATCAGCAGGAGGGGGAGGACTAGTTCCGGTAAACTTATCAACAAAGCTCTTGAAAAAACCTTTTTTCTCTTCCGACATCTAATAAATCTCCTTTTCCAGAAGCTTTATAGCCCGCTCCACACTCATAAGGGCTCGACCAACAAGAGCATTCCTCTCCAGGGTCGTCACCAGAGTGTAATCATTACCAATGGCTCCAAGAATCGCATGCAGTTGATCGGTGGTAATAACAGTATTGCTGACTGTCTGTGAGGGAACCCTTTGACGGATCTCCCGGATACGGTTAAAAATAATATTCTGATGGGCACCGAAGATCTTGATATCGAATTCATTGGCAGCAGGGGAATATAAATCCACTGCTTCACCTTCCCAATCGATCAGGATTGCCCCGGTAGCACCAGCCGTTGACTGAACCAAGTCTTGTAGAATTGATTTAAAGGGCACATATTCTCCTTAGCAGGCTATTAAAAATGTCTTCTGGAAGCCCCGGTACTCCGTACAAAACAACGGGCTTTTCCCCACTGCAATCGTACGCCGGCATTCAGTGAAGCCTTACAGACACCAGTTTCGAGACCCCCGGTTCCTCCATGGTTACCCCATACAGGCTATCAGCATTTGCCATCGACGCTTTACTGTGGGTGATCATTATAAACTGGGAAAAGGAACTCATTTCCCGAACCATTTCATTGAACCTGCCAATGTTTGCCTCATCCAAAGGAGCATCGACCTCATCCAGGAGGCAAAAGGGCGCAGGCCTGATAAGAAAAATTGCAAACATGAGAGCAACTGCAGTCAGAGCTTTTTCACCACCGGACAGCAAATTGACATTCTGCAGCTTTTTGCCCGGCGGCTGAATGATGATGTCAATTCCCGTTTCGAGAAGATTCTCTTCATCCGTCAGCTTCAGTTCCGCGCGACCACCACAGAAAAGTCGGGGAAAGATCTCCTGGAATTTCTCGTTTACAAGGGTAAAGGTATCAAGAAACTTTTTCCGCGTCGTCCTGTTGATCCTCTGAATGGCCTGCTGCAGACTTTGGAGCGACTCTTCCAGGTCTGATTTCTGGCCGGAAAGGAATTCAAACCTCTCCTCCAGTTCGCGGAACTCCTCTATAGCGGTGAGGTTAACCTCGCCTATGCCCTCAATGAGCCCCACCAGTTCTGCCTGGCGGGAGCGCATCTCGATTTCGTCAAAGTCACGGTGCGCATAGCGGGGAACAAGATCGGAAATCGCACAACGGTACTTTTCCGTTACCATCTCCTCAAGATTCCTCAACAACATCATGATCTCGGTCAGCTTGAGATTTTTGCTTCCCAATTCCTGAGAGAGCTGCTCACCACTACTGCGAAGTTCCTTCAGGAAAACCTCGCCCTTTTGCGCAATCGATGCCTCAAGCTCATACCGTATCCGGATTGCCCTGCATAATTCATCAGCCTGCCACTGCTTCTCCAGCAGGATTTTCAGCTCCTCATCGCTTTTGGTACGAGAGTCAGCAATCCCCTGCCGTTCCCGAATAGCATTTTGAAGTTCGGTTTCCAGACGCGCATGCCGTGCATGGAGATCCTGAATACTTTCATCGACCCTCTTCATGGCCCGCTGACCGGATTCTCGCTTCTCACGAAGAGCTGCCAACCTGACCTTGCGAGAAGTAAGATCATCCCGGACTTCACCGATTTCGCGCTGACGGTTATCCACCGCACCCTTCAGGACCGCCAGCTCTCCTTCAACAGCTGCCCGCCTGGTTTCGCGTAGTTCCCGTTCACGGTGCGAAACCCCTATTTCCGCCTCAAGGGACTCGAATTCTTCTCGCAACTGGTTGTCTTCCAGCTCTTTCAGTGCAAGCCGTTCCTCGATTCGCTGGAGCTCTTCCCGAAAACGCTGCAGATCCTTTTCGGTATTGACCAACTGAATTTCCAGCCGATGAAGCTCCTGCCGAGCCTCTTTCATGGCGTTATCGGTCGTGCGGACCTCTCCACGCAGGCGATCTCTCTCGGATTCCAGCTCCGCGACAAGGCCGGTGAGACCTTCAACAAGGGCGGACAATTCCTTTATCTGACGCTTCTTGTGAATAAGCCCCTGCTGAGCAGCCTCCATGGAGCCTCCATGAAGAATCCCTCCGCCGTTGACCATGTCGCCGTCTTTTGTCACAAAGGTCAGATGGGGATTAGCAGCAGCCAGCCTCAGAGCGGAATCAATACTATCCGTTACAAAGGTATAGGCCAAAAGGGTCTCGGCCATCCCACGGTTTTCTTCGGCCACCGATATCCGATCGAGAAAGCGTTCGGCTCCTTCTGGAGGGTCAGGAAGCCGGGAAAAGCTCAGAGCCCGCTGGATCAAGCTGCAGCGGCCACCTGAGGATTCCTTGAGAAAAGAAAGTGCTTCCTTGGCATCCCCTTCTCCGCTGCAGATTACATACTGCAGACGGTCGGCAAGGGCAGCTTCCAACGCCACCTCATATGCCTCCGAAACCTCCAGAATGTCCGCAATTACTCCCTTCAATCGCCCCTTGAAAGGCTCGGCAAGGCAGAGCGAGCGCACGCCTCGCCCATACCCGGCAAACTGGGCCTCAAGTTCCTGGAGCGAATGGAGACGTGAAGCATTTTTATTCAGACGGTCTTTCTCGGCAGAAAAGGAATGTTCAACCGCTTCGAGATTCTTCCTCAGCTCGACATCTCTGACGCGAAGTTCTTCCAGTTGAGCAACAAGCTCCTGCTTCTGAGCGGTCAAGGTTCGATGCAGGCCATCCAGCTCAGAGGCCCGGCCCTTTGCATCGTAAAGTTTTTCATGAAGACCAAGCCCTTCACGCCGGTTCCGTTCGAGTTGCTCACGAAGGGAATCCAGCCTCCGGGAAGCTGCGGTTGTCTGATTATTGAACTGGGATATTTCAGCGACTATCGCAAATAGATCGCGGCGGTGCTCCTCAAGCCGCGAGACGGCAACCCGCTCCTCTTCCGCCAATCGAGCCAGGACCTCTTCGGCGGAAACAAGTTCCTCTTCTTCCCGGGAAAGCTCCACAACAAGGGTTTTCTCCAGATCCTCCAGCTTACGCACTTCATCTTCTGACTCGGCTGTTCGAGTTCCAATGGTCGTCAATTCCTGGGCGTAACGAGCGATACGTTCCTCCAGGCCAGCCTGCTCCTTCCGCTCGAAACCAATTCGGCTTTCGCATCCGGCAATCTCTCCCTTGAGGCGATAGCTTTCCTCCTGGGCTTCGGCAAGCTTTTTTTCTTCCTCCAGAAGAACGAGTTTTCTTTCATCCAGGGAAAGGGCGGACGTTTCAATCTCCAGAGCCTTGGCAGCCGATCGGCCCTGCAGAGAAGCAATCTCCGCTTCGATGCCCGCTTGATCCGCCATCATTCGACAGTACCCTGTCACGGAAAAAAGCAGTTCGATCTCTTTCAGTTCCTCGCGGTATTCCCTGAATTTTTCAGCTTTTTTAGCTTGGCGTTGCAAGGCATTCATTTGCCGGCGGATTTCGGCGACAATATCCCCGATGCGCAGGAGATTCTGTCTGGTGACCTCGATTTTTTTCAAGGCTACCTGCTTTCGCGCCTTGAACTTGGTAACGCCAGCTGCCTCCTCGATGATCAACCTGCGCTCCTCCGGCTTGGAGCTGAGAATCATGCCGATTTTCCCCTGCTCGATAATCGAGTAGGCCTTTGCACCTGCTCCCGTGTCCATAAAAAGCTCAGAAATATCCATAAGCCGGCAGGGTGTGCCGTTCAACAGGTATTCACTCTCGCCGTCCCGGTAAAGACGCCGCGTTACTTGGATCTCGCTAAAATTGAGATACTTGGCGGGGACACGACCATCCTGGGTGGAAAAGAACAACGAAACTTCCGTCATCCCCAGCGGCTTGCGAAATTCACTCCCGCCGAAAATGGTATCTTCCATATTCTTGCCCCGCAGGGTTTTGGCGGACTGCTCCCCCATGACCCAGCGGATGGCATCAACAATATTCGATTTCCCGCAACCGTTCGGTCCCACAACAGCCGTTACCCCCTTCTGGAACCCGAGGGAAACCTTGTCGGCGAACGATTTGAAACCGTGTATTTCCAGTCGACTGATAATCATAGGCGAGGCAATAGTAACAAAGGGGAGCTTTTCTTGTAAAGGCAAAGATGAAGATGGCTGTGTACCGCCACTGAACCATTTTCACGTGGCAATCAGAACCATATTCCACAAATCGCGGTGCACCGGGCTGAGGAGGATTCAAAAAAAGGAAACCAGGGTTCCCGTTCAGACAGATTGCGGCTGAAAAGCCCTTGCATATTCCTTGACAAGCCGCGACCTCTCCCCGCCATCGATAGTATCCCAGGGAAGGGTTTCGTCCAGCGGTATCGTGCGAGTTACAAGAGATTCCGTATCAAGACGCAGCTCTTTGGCAGCCCTTTTCCAGTTTCCCTCCTGGAACGCTTTCACGAGAAAGGCGGCCAGTCTCCGATCTCCCCGGGAAAGGAGCGCCTGGAGAAAGGCCTCGCGGAGACTTTCCATCTGGATCTTGACATTGGAAAGGGAACCAACGGCACGACGCAGGTACCGGTACTTCTTTTCCAGAGAGGCAAGGTTTTCCATTCCACACCACTGGAGAGGCGTAAAGGGCTTGGGTACGAACGGATTGATGGAAAGCAGGACGGAACCGAGTCGCCGGTTTTTCTTCGCAGCGGCAATTACCCGCTGGCGGATCTTTTCAATCAACTGCACCATCTCAGCCAAATCCTGCTCCGTCTCGGTGGGAAGCCCAATAATAAAGTACAGTTTCAGATTGAGAATGTCCCGACCAATAAGGGTATCACATGCCCCCAGAATCTGCTCTTCGGTGATATCCTTTTTGATGAAATCCCGAAGTCTCTGGGAGCCGCCTTCCGGTGCAAGGGCAACGGTCTTGTGACCACTGGAATGGAGAATATTGAGCAGATTTTCATCGAGGGCATCGATACGCAGTGACGAAACGGAGACCTTCCCGCCTTTTTCCGAGATAAAACGGCAGAGTTCACCGAGGTCCCGGTAATCAGATACAGCTGCGCCGACCAGGCCGATCCTCTCCTTCAGTTCCATGCCTTGCTCAGCCTCCTTCTTGAGCAGTTCCAGAGAGCGCTGACGGAAGGGGTGATAGATGAAACCGGCGGCACAGAAACGACAGCCGCGGGGACATCCACGAGAAACCTCGATGAGATACATATCGGAAAATTCTGTCCCGGGAGTAAAAAGGGATGAGGCAACCACCGAGGAATTGAAATCAGAATCCCAGACACGTTTCACTTGGGAAGGGGCATCAGCGAGACTTCGTATGTCCACGACAGCGCCATTGTCATAGGTTATCTCGTAACGGGACGGAACATAGACGCCCGGC
>Ga0105099_10001744_pt1 | contig 13338 bp, 12 predicted proteins | sample PPLLak3cmMay2015_2_FD_79138 | JGI IMG/M metagenome (GOLD analysis project Ga0105099, IMG submission 79138) | Freshwater sediment microbial communities from Prairie Pothole Lake near Jamestown, North Dakota, USA - PPLs Lake P8 Core (1) Depth... | ecosystem: Environmental > Aquatic > Freshwater >...
GAAATTCAGGCCTATAAAAAGCCCCGTGACCCCAAGGCCATTCGCGATACCCACGTCGCGTTTTCGGGTGCACCCCGCAAGCACCCCTACGATCCCCAGAAGATCATTCTGGTGCCGGACCCTTACAGTACCAACACCTTCTATTACGAATTCATGACGGATGATATCACCTACGTCGAGGAACTCCCCAGCCTGGTGGATATGGACGGGCAGACCGTCACCATGGCCCGTATCTGGGTCAAGAAAATGAGTGTCGGTATGCGCTGCACCCCGTTTTTTATCGAGGATATCCGCCGTTTCGCAGTGTGAAACGCCCCAAACAGGACCCGATCACCCGCGGGGTTGAGGGACGCGGGACCCGGCGAAGGGATCGCATTCCGACCCACAGGGGTGGAGAAGCCCTCGGCGGCCAATGGTGGTTTGCCGGAAAGTGGTGTTTCCCGATTTAAAAAAGTTGGCCCCCGTGCGCGGAATTGCCGCAACCTTCACAACGAGCCCCTTATTGATGGGAAGGGTCGTCTCGGTTTTGGGGGTTGAGGTGCTGGCCGCTCTCGCCGCCATTTGGATTCCAGCCCGCGATTCTCGCCAACAGCCACCAAAATGCGCGTGCTTTGAGGTCACAGTTGAGGGGTTTGCTGGTCGGGCAGTCGTAGGCAATGCAGGCGCCCTTGCGGGTCTGACACCATTCCTCGGCCCAGTTTTTCACGCTGCCGTTGTCGCGGTAGAAACAACCGAAATCGCCGCCCTTGGCCAAGTAGTCGACCCCGTCCGGATCGAAGCGTTCAATGTCCGCAAAATCATATAGAATTTTGTTGTGGCCGCGGCAAAAAAGGCGGATCTGCTGATTGCGGCGGTGAACGTTGCCTTCTTCGCCGCTGCCGTCCAGCGGTGCGGTCATGAAAACAAAGGCGACGTCGGGAAATTGCTCTTCAAGCGCCTCCATCTGGTGGAGATAGCGCGCTGTCTCTTCCGCGGAATACCGGGTCAGCTGATCTCCCCAGGTCCAGACGACCACATTTAGGTCCCCCCACCCCTTTTCCAGCACAAAACGCGTCCTGTCGACCCAGCGATGGGCGTCCGGCGTCCCCAAATCGCCCTGAAGTTCGTCGCTAAAAAATGCCAACCCCCCCCTGCCGCCCAGACGGTCGACAGCCAAGTGCCGGTCCCGCAGTTCAAGGTTTGCCACCCCGGCCACGATCTGACCGCCGGTACTGCTGTACCCCAAGGCAACCCGGCATTCTGTGCGGACTTTGTGGATCCAGACAAGGGGAATCAGATCGGTTCGGGTGCAGCGATGGTCAATGATGATAGGCGCCTGCCGGGTGCCGGCCCCCATCACGGAAGATGCCCGAGGGGGAGTGGCGCAACCTGAAAGGGCCGATAAAACCAAAAACGTAATGACGATCCTGCAGGAAGCCCAACCTGAAAGCGGCCCTGAAAAAGCCTGACTTTCATGGCGCGAAGGCCTTGCGGGGCGCAGTGGCGCCACCGGTGGAGGTCGCCCCACGGGGGGGCAGACCAAGGCGCCATGTGGACGGGTGATGCTGCCCTCAGGGATAGACCTGAACCAAACCGCCATGTCTGCCCTCGCTGCGGAAGCCGATTAAACTGCGGGTGACTGCCCGAAACGAATCACACTTCTTCTAATCCCGCCAATTATTCCCGTCAAGTTTTCTTTCGACCGACGTTCCGGGACGGCCTGGGAATGGCGCCTTGGGTGGTTTGCGGCGTTGGGACATCTGAAATTTGCAGAAAGCCGGCTTCGTATTTTTTAAGCGGTCTGGAGATGTCAAAAAGCCGTGCCGCCGTATCCTTTTTTAAACAAAATGAGGCCTGCGGCCAAAAAATTTTTTCAAGGAATCCTTGCGTCCCCTGGTTTTGAAAACCTTTCGGGTGGGTTCACGTGTGAGCGCATCCTCGCTGCAGCCACAGGCCGGCGTGTTTGTCGGTCGAGACCGGAAACCCGCCGATCGGGTTTTTGGCACATTCGGTGCTTTAGGGTGTGAGAAAAACGCTTTTTTTGGCGAAAGCCCTTCGATTCATTTGAAAAACCATACCTCGGTAATGTTGAGCGGGGGTGCCAACGGAAAGGAATGTGTAGGTAATGAAAAAACACTGTTTTCATCTGTTTCTGATTCTGGTGGTCCTGGCCTTTCTTCCGGGACTGTCGATGGCCGGCAGTGCCACGTTGAACTGGCAGCCGAATACCGAAAGCGACCTGGGCGGTTACCGGGTGTATTATGGCACCTCGTCGCGCACCTATGGTCCCCCACTGAATGTGAATACCACCACGACCTGCACCCTCAGCGATCTTTCCGAGGGCGCCGCCTACTATTTTGCGGTTACGGCTTTCGATACGGCGGGAAATGAAAGTGGTTTTTCAACTGAAGTCCAAAAAGCGTTTAATGACGGCACCAATCCGGTGATTGCGCTTTCCACCCCGACCAGCGGCGGCAGCTACGCCACGGGCACGGCGACCCTGACGGTTACGGGCACGGCGACGGACAACGTGGGGGTCACGCGGGTGGCCTGGAGCAATGACCGCGGCGGCAGCGGCACGGCCAGCGGCACGGCCAGCTGGACGGCGGGCAGCATCGCGCTATCCCAGGGGACCAACGTTCTGACCTTCACGGCCGAGGACGCGGCGGGCAACCGCGGCAGCCGGAGCCTGACCGTGACTTACAGCGCACCCCCGACGGTGGAAGTAGACCAGGTGGCCCCGACGGTGCGGATTGTTTCCCCCACCAGCAAATCCACTTACTTTTCGCGGACTCGAAGCGTCAATCTGGCCGGCACCGCTGTCGATAATATCCAGGTTACGAAAATCACCTGGCGGAATTCCCGCGGTGAAACAGGTACCGCCTCCGGGACCCTAAATTGGTCCGTCGCCGGTATCCCCCTGAACCGTTACAACAACACCATCACCATCACCGCCCACGACGCCGCCGGCAACAGCAGCTCTGCGTACCTCAAGGTTTTCTGCTGGCGTTGAGGATCTCAAAACCCCGGAGGGCGCCGTCCTCCGGGGCTGTCTGGCTTTCACCGGGAGTTGCCGCGGAACCTTGGGGCGGCAACTCCCGGTATTTTTTAGTCTTCCATTCGACCTGAAAATAGCGTTTCGAAACTTTGGTTTAATATGGTATGAAAACAAATATGATTTTTATATTTTCCAAAAAGCACCACGAAACGCAATAATTCCTTCGACCCCATGCCGACATTTCGATGCAAGTTTGCAACCCCCTCCGGCAGCGTCGTCGAGAAGACCTTGATTGCCGAAAACAGAGCCTCCCTCAAGAAATTTCTGGAGGAAGAGGGCAATTTTGTTCTCGAGATTCACAGCACAGAACGGATCTATAGAATTTTTGAGTGGCGTGGGCGCCGAAAACGGTTTCGCCTAAGAGATTTTCTCTCCTTCAATCAGGAGTTTGCGGTCCTGATCAAGGCGGGCTTGCCCATTTTGAGCGCCTTGGACACGGTTTTGGAGAGAGGCGCCAACAGTGATCTTTATGACTTGCTCAGAGAAGTGCGAAACGATGTGTCCACAGGCGAATCGTTATCCGGGGCATTCGGCAAGTTTTCATCCGTTGTATCCAATCTTTACGTGGCGTCCTTGCAGGCCGGTGAAAAAAGCGGCAGCATATCTCTGGCCATTTCACGTTATATCGACTACATAAAAAAAACGCTGGCCATTCGCCAGAAAGTGATCACGGCATCCATTTACCCTGCGATTCTAACGACGGTGTCGATTTTTGTCCTCGTGTTTTTGATGGTGTTCGTGGTGCCGACGTTTACAGCGGCCTATTTCGAATCCGGCACCCAGCTGCCGGCCATAACGCTTGTTTTGGTGGCCGTCAGCCACACCCTAAAAAACAATATTTATTGGGTTATTCTGCTGGCGGTCGGGCTATGGGCGGGTTTGTTCTACGCCCAAAGGACCCCGGCGGGCAGGCGATTTCTGGATCGCTTGAAACTTCGGATGCCGCTGTTGGGCGACATCTTCCTGACGTATTATGTTGCACGTTTGGCCAGAACCCTGTCGACGGTTCTTGCCAGCGGTATGCCGTTGGTGGATGCGGTGCGAATCGCATCGGGAACGATGGATAATTTTTACCTGAAAGAAACGATTGAAAGGGTGGTCAGGCTGCTTGAAGAAGGGGGCGGTTTTGCGGCTTCCCTCGATCGGGTTGAGGTTTTTCCCAAGATGGCGATAAGAATGGTCGATGCCGGCGAAAGCGGCGGGGCGCTGGAGACGGTTCTGGACGATGTGGCAGACTTCTACGAAATGGACGTCGACGCTAAACTGACAATCCTTACCTCGGCGATCGAACCAGCCCTCATGGTCATCATGGGGCTGTTGATCGGCTTTATTGTGTTGGCGATGTATCTGCCAATTTTTCAGTTGGCCGGTGCCATCTAAACGGGCACCTCTCACCTCGCAAATAGCGCCACCCCGCTACCGGCCCCGAAAATCAGTTTCCTGAAAATTTGATGAAAAATGTCCGTTAAAGCCTACAAAAAATTAAAATTCGGTGATCTTGCGATCAAAATGGGGTTCATGACCCGGAAGCAGCTGGATTATGTGACCTCTAAAAAGAATATCACCAAGCAGCGCATCGGCCATATCTGTCTGCAGGAAGGGCTGGTCGACGACGAAATCATCGCCCAGATTACAGCCGCCCAGTTCTCTTACGATTATGTCCAGATCGACGGAGTCGAAGACACCACGCTGTTGGAATTGGTGCCGGTCGAGTTTATGACGCGCTATCAGTTTGTGCCCTACCGGCGCGAAGGCGACACCCTGGTAATCGCCATGGCGGACCCGATAAATTTTCTAAAGGCCATCGATGCCTTGGAAATGCTGCTGGACTTAAGCGTCGTCATCGTCGTTGTCAGCGAAACCCGAATTAAAAACCTGCTCAAAACTATTGAAACCTCCCGGAGTGTACTGGATTCGGTTTCCGACGACATGCGTCTTTCGCTGGTCCGCGAGTCCGACAAGGGCGAGGACATCCTCAGCCTGGAGAAACTGTCAGCGGAGGAAAGCCCGATTGTCAAACTGGTGAATTCCACTATTCTGGATGCCATCAATAAACGGGCCAGTGATATCCATATCGAAACCTCGGAGCAGGGCGTCATTATCCGCTACCGCATTGACGGGATGCTGCACCAGGCGACCGATCCGCTGGACGTTCAGCATCAGGGGACGATCGTTTCCCGAATCAAGATCATGTCCGAGCTGGACATATCCGAAAAACGCATTCCCCAGGACGGCCGCTTCAAACTCAAGGTTCAGGAGCGTTACATCGATTTTCGGGTTTCCATCCTGCCGACCATTTTCGGAGAAGATGTGGTGATTCGAATCCTTGACCGGGAATCGCTCGCCGCCGACGTGGGGGAATTCAAGCTCGAAAGCCTGGGGCTGCCCGCCCGCGAAATGAACCGCATCCGGCGGATGATCAATGCGCCCTACGGGATGTTCCTGATGACCGGCCCCACCGGCAGCGGCAAAACCACCACGCTCTACATGGCGATTTCGGCGGTCAACAGCACCGAGGCAAAAATCATCACCATCGAAGACCCTGTCGAATACCAGCTGAAGGGCATTGTCCAGATCCCCGTCAACGAAAAAAAAGGGTTGACCTTTGCCCGTGGTCTGCGTTCCATTTTGCGGCACGACCCGGATAAGATCCTGGTAGGCGAAATCCGGGATTCCGAAACCGCCCAGATTGCGCTGCAGTCCGCCCTGACCGGCCACCTCGTTTTCACCACCGTGCATGCCAACAGCGCCTTTGAGGTGATCAACCGGTTCATCCACATGGGCATCGAACCATACAATTTGATGGCCGCCTTGAATTGCATCGTGGCCCAGCGGCTCATGCGAACCCTTTGTGTCTGCAGGGAACCGGCGACGTATTCCCAGGCCCAGCTGGCCGAGTGGGGGGTGACCCCCTCCCGCTACCGGGAGCATGTCTTCTACGAGGCCAAGGGGTGCGACCTCTGCAAAGGCACCGGTTACAAGGGCCGCAAAGCCATCATTGAACTGATCGAACTGGATGACGTTATTCGCGAACTCTTCATTCAAAAAGCACCGCTCGCGGAGCTCAAGAAAACGGCAGCCGCTTCCGGCACCGTATTTCTGAGAAACGCCGCCCTGGCAGAAGTTCTCAAAGGGGAAACGACCTTCAAGGAAGCCAACCGGGTCACTTTTATCGAGCCCGAAGGATGCATTATCGAAACAGAATGAATTTTAATGGCGGCCTGAACCGAGTCTGTCCAGAAGTAAATGGTTTTTTTCGGGACCGTCAATTTTGAGCAATTGCCATATGCTTACAATCAGGAATAACCTTCTGGCGCCAATGATTTCGCACTTCAGACAAAGGTATGCCGGCATCGAAATCAGTCCGACCGCGGTTAAGCTCGCCCAGGTCGAAAAGGCCAAAGACGGCTGGCGGCTTCTGCATTTCAAACGGGTGGCGCTGCCGGAGGCGACTCTTCAGGCATCCTTTCGGGCGCAAAACATACTGGATGAACCCAAACTTACCGAGGCGTTGCACGAAGCGTTGGCCGGCCTCGACGGCCGGACTAGCCGGGTGGGACTTTCGATTCCAAATGAAAACGTCAAACTGTCCATCCAGAAATTTGATGCCCTTCCCGGCAGCCGTCCGGAAACCGAAAAAATGATTGTCTGGTGGGCGGAAAAAACATTTCGCTTTGCGCCCGATTCCGCTCAGATTTCATTCCAGCCGTTGGGCCCCGCCGCCGGTGGCAGCCAGCGGCTGCTGGTATCCATCGGCAACCGCGAGGTGATCAGGGAATACGAAAGGCTGTTCAAGCTGGTCAAGCTGGATCCCGAGGTGATCCGGCCTACTAGGATCAACCAGTTTAATTTTTACCGAAGCCTTTTGCCCGATACCGGGACCATTGCCTACCTCGGCTTGTTTGAAAACTTTTTCTGCCTTTTTGTTTTTGAAGACTCCCGTTTAACTTTTTATCACGGTGTCAAACGCGGCTTTTCAAATCTGCACTTTTTCCAGGATGTGGATATGACCATGCAACACTACCTGGGGTTGAACCCTGATGGGGAAATTGAAAAACTGTTCGTCGGCAGTCAGGTCGGCTTCCACCGGGAGTTGGAGGAGGTATTTAAAAATCTCAGCGACATGAAGGTGGAGATATTGAATGAGGACAGCCTGATTTCAATTCAGCCGGGACCAGCCCCAGAGGCCGATTCACGCGCGGTGGCAGGAGCTTATGCGGCTGCCATCGGCGCCGCTCAAACCCTTTCGCTGATTGGAGGGTGACCCGATTTGGACGCTATCAGAATCAACTTGGCAACCTTCGATTTCCGCTACCAGCGTATTGCCAAGCTCGTGCTGATCGGGTTTGCGGTTGCCGTGCTGCTGATTTCCATCAATTCCATCCGGTTGGGGCTCCAAAATAGGAGCCGGATAGCGGCCTATCAACACAAAATCGAGCGTCTCGAAAGCAGTCTGGCGGAACAGCGCGGCAGGCAAAAGGCTCAGACAGCCCAAGGCGGCGCGGCGGAACCTGAAATGATTGAAAACAACATCATCCGGATGTCCCGACTGGTGGCCAGGGATGTTTTCCCAATCGACCGCCTTCTGGACATGCTGGAATCCAACCTGCCCGACGAGGTTCAGTTGCTGCGTCTGGAGGCAAACGAGACTATCGGCGCCATCGTGCTGGAGGGCGTTGCCGAGTCGATGGACCGTGTCACCCTTTTTATCAATCAGCTCGAGTCGCTGGAAGCCGTCAGCCGGGTCGCCCTTGCCAAGCTCACTTTTAACCAGGGAAAAAACGGAAAATCAGTCCAAGACCCTGAACAGATCATGTTCGTGATCGAAGGCGCCCTTTCTCTTGAAAGCTTTTTGCCGGCGGAAACCTATGGCAATCTGGCTTCGATTCTCGAAGCCCCGACCGCCGCGTCTCTGAAGGAAAAGTAAGATGGAGTTTGAGCGTTTTCTGGCCGCAGCCCAAAAAAGACGGGCCCTCTGGGGTCTCTGTCTCGTTCTGCTGGCGCTCAACGCCGGCTTATACGTTTTTTTTATTCGGGGTCAGCAGCAGCAGGTTCGCGACCTGCAGGTCCGGTATTCGCGTCAGCGGGCCGAACTGCTCCAGTTTTCAGGGACCACCGGTGGCAGCGGGCCGTATGCGAAACAGGTGGCCGTGCTGGAAGCCTTTCAAAACCAGCTGCCCCAGAAGGTCGCTTTCACGGAAAAAGCCGCTGAAATTGATGAGCTGCTGAAAAAAAACGGGCTGCAGGTTGAAAAAATGAGCTTTGCCCCCAGCGAGGCCAAAGAGCTGGGGCTTTGGAGGTACGCGACGTCGCTTGCGGTGAAAGGGCCTTATGCCAGCTTGAAAAGCTTTCTGGCAGACCTTCAGAACTCCCCCAGCCTCTTTGCAATCGAGAAACTGTCGTTCGAAAACGACCCGAAAAACAACGAACCATTAGAAATGACCTTGAACATTTCAACCTTTTTCCGATGACCACTGATACGGCGGTTTGATGGATAACAAAAAGAAGCTTCTCACCGTTCTGCTTTTCCTACTGGCTGCGCTGGTGGTGTACCGTTTGATGAACCCCTTTCGCCAGGAACGGGTGGCCCAGCTGACCCATACCGGCAAGGGTGGAGGGGAGAGCCGCAAGGCGGACTCCCCGACTTCTTCGGCGGCGCAGCTCAAGGATGCCGATTTTCACCTGGCCTTGTTGCAGCGCCCGCCGCAGCATTCCGGGCGGGTGCTCAACCCCGGTTTTTGGGGACCGGGCGACCGGTCGCTGTCTGCGCCACCAGAAACCGCACCCGATCCAGATGCCGGGACGGCTCCGGAGGTCGCGCTGCTCGATCCCGTGCTGCAGGTAAAACAGGAGCTTAGCCAGTTTCGTATTTTCGGGTTTTTTAAAAGCCGTGGGGAGCTTGCCCTTTTCATGGAGCGCGGCAAGGAAATTCTTGTCGTCCGTAAAGGAGATCGCATCGATGGGGTTTATTTAGTGGAGGAGATCACACCCCAGGTCCTGACCATCCGGGCGGAAAATATCGATGAGGCGGTTCATATTGATTTGGGAGGATTTTGACGGGGGCGCGCAAGGCGTTGCCGCTTAGCATCGGGACAGGTCATTTCCTGAGGTGCGTGCGCCCCAGCCCGGCCGCTTTTTGTGGAACCGCCTGAAAAGTGGCTGTCGCAGATTCGCCAACTTTGACGACCGTAAAGGACGTATAAGGCATGATGAACAGTTTTCGGTTGAAACCATTGATGTTTAAGAGTGCTGCCGCGCCCGTGTTTGGGACCGCAGCCGCGATCGGGACCCCAAAACCGTTCTTCAAGGTGACGCCCATGAGACAGCAGGCCGCTTTTGCCCTGACATCGTTGCTGCTGCTGGCAGCTCTGGCCGTTTTTGGCGGGTGCACAGCCACCACTTCTTTTATGGAAGAAGGAAAGCAGTTCGCCACGGCCGGTGATTGGGATAGCGCCGTCAAAAGCTATCAGCAGGCCTATCAGGAAAACCCCAACAACCCGGAAACCAAGCTGCAGTTGAACCGGGCCCGCGGGGAGGCCTCACGGTATCACATGGCCCGGGGGGAGGCCCTTCTGGAAAACAGTCGCTTTAATGACGCCATTGGTGAGTTTCAGATCAGCATCAGCATGAACCCGGCAAACAGCCGGGCGGGCGAACTCATCCTGAAAGCCAGAAACCTCCAGGAGGCAGACCGTTATTTCACCAAGGCCGAAACCATGGTCAAGGTCGAAAAATACGATCAGGCCCGGGAGTTGTTTCAAAAGTCCCTCGATTTAAACCCCGACAACGACGATGCTCGCGAGGCCCTGGCGTTTTTTGAAAAAAAGGAGGCGTTTCCGCCCAAGTTTCATCTGAAACTGAAATCCCGCGCCCCGATCTCATTGAAATTCAAAAATTCCCCGATACTCAACGTTTTCGAGGTGCTCACGAAGCTTTCCGGCATCAACTTCATCTTCGATAAGGATCTGCAGGACAACCGGGTGACCCTTTTCATGACCGATGTGTCTTTTGATCACTTCCTGGAGGTACTGCTGAAAACCAGCAATCTGGCCGCCAATGTGATCGATGAAAAAACCATGGTCATTTACGCCAAGACGCCCGAAAAGGAAAAAGAATACCAGGACCTTCAAATCCGCACCTTTTACTTGAGCTCCCTGGAAGCCACAAAAGTGGTCGAGCTGTTGGCCAAAATTTTCAAGGAAAAGGACATCAGCGCCAATGAGCAATCAAACACCATTGTGGTGCGGGGGTCAAAGGAAGTCATCGAACTGGCCGGAAAAATCATAGAAGCCAATGACCGCGCCCCGGCGGAGGTGCTGTTGAATGTGGAGATATTAGAGGTCAGCCGTGCCAAGGAAAAGCAGCTTGGCCTTGATTTTGACCCTTACGCCCTGACCCTGGGGATCGGGGAGACAGCCTCGAACATCAGCTCCGACTCCGAGTTTGCCAACCTGGCGTCTTTAAGAGCCCTCGGGAATATTTCCAGCAACGAACTTCTCCTGGCAGTCCCGACGGTGACCCTGAACTTTCTCAAACAGGATACGGATACCCGGATTCTGGCCAAACCGCAGCTGAGGGTTCGAAGCCGTGAAAAATCCTCGATTTTGATCGGGTCGCGGATCCCCTTGCGGACAAACCGGCGCGTGGAAACCACCGGTCAGGTCACCAATGATTTCCAGTATTTCGATATCGGGGTGAAAGTGGATGCCGAACCGATCATCAACCTCCATGGGGAAATCTCCTTGAAACTGGCGCTTGAGCTGAGTGCCCTGGGGCCCAATATCGGAACTTTAGAGGACCCCCAGTATGAAATTCTGACCCGGACCGTCACTACGGTGATGACCGTCCGGGACGGCGAGCCGGTCATCATCGGCGGTCTGATTCAGGACGACGAGCGTACGACCGTTCGCAAGCTGCCCCTCCTGGGCGAGGTGGCAGCCCTGGGGAGTATTTTTTCAAACACTGAATCGCGGGTAAACGAAACTGACGTGCTTTTTACCTTTACCCCGATACTCGCCAGGGTTCAGGAAGTACCCGGAACCGACGTGCTGACCTTTTGGTCGGGAAGCGAACAGGATTTTGGCCTCAGAGAGCCCTACGGCAGCTATAGTGAAAGAAAGCAGCAGTACCGCGAAACCCCGGATAACGGCCTGCTGGAACACCTCAACCGGCGCAGTCGGGTTGCGCCCCCTGGCGATTTGCCGGGGGTCCTGACCGCACCCGAACCCGGCACCTCTTCGCCTGGCAAAACGGAGGTGACCAGCGCCCGTGGTCAGGACGAGGTGCTCCTCTGGCCGGTTTCGCTGCCGTACAGCATTGAGGTAAACTCCTTCAGCCGGGAGGAAGAGGCCCAGCGTCGGCTCCAGGAGATAGCCGGGCAGACCGGTTTTGACTCTTTCACCTTGGCAGCCCGCGCTTCAGACGATGGCCGCATTTACCGGGTTTTTGTCGGCAAATTCAAAGACCTTGAGAGCGCCCGGGTCGCCAGCGAGGAACTGAAAAAATTACCCCTTTTTACCGAGGACCTTCACGTTGTGGCGCGTTCTGTGGCCTTGGGTGACTGATGGTGTTTCAGTTTTTCAGAACCAACGCCGGCGTCACCCTGATCGAGCTGGTCGTCACCCTGACGATTTTGTCAATTCTGGCGATGGGGATAATGCCCTTGTCCGCCATTTCCGCCAAACGGGCAAAAGAATTCGAACTGAAGAGAAATCTGCGCACCATCCGCACGGCACTCGATGTCTACAAGGAAAAGATCGATAACGGGGAAATCCCCAAGGAGGCTTTTTCCACCGGATATCCATCCACCCTTGAAATTTTGGTGGAGGGGGTGGAGATCCAAGGCCCTGTGCCTTACAAGGTAAAATTCCTCAGGCGTCTGCCCAAAGATCCCATGACCGAGGACGGCAAGTGGGGACTTCGATCTTATGCCGATGACTCGGACAGCAGCTCCTGGGGCGGGCAGGATGTTTATGACGTGTATTCCAAAAGTGCAAAAAAGGCCTTGGACGGTACGTACTACAAGGATTGGTGATATTGAAAACGCGAAATCAAAAGGGGTTTACGCTCATTGAAATGATGATCGTGCTGGCGATCATGAGCATCCTGGCCACCATCGCCACCCCCAACATGCAGCGCTACATCGTGCGTGCCCGGGAAGCGTCCCTCAGGGAAACCCTTTTTGTTTTCAGAGACGTTATCGACCAGCACTACAGCGATCAAGGTAAATACCCGGGCAGTCTCCAGGAATTGGTGAAAATGAAATATATCCGATCGATCCCGATCGATCCGATCACGGGGTCGAGCAGCACATGGATTATCACCCCGCCGGAGGGGGAAGAAAAGGGTGGGGTTTATGATGTCCACAGTGGAAGTGACCGGGTCAGCCTGGATGGGGAGCCTTACAACGAGTGGTAAAAAAGGGGTTTCGGGAAAAAAGGTCATGGCGATCTCGGCTCGGTGCAAAGCGTTTGACATCATCGCCGGCAGCAGCGGTTTCACGCTGATGGGGGTCTTGGTTCTGGTGGCCGTTTCGGGAATCGGCCTGATGGGGGCGAGTCATAGCTGGCGGACAATCGTCCAAAGAGAACGCGAGGCGGCGCTTCTCTTTCAGGGTGACCAGATCAGAAGAGCGATTGCATCCTACTACACAGCCGTTGAAGCCGGATCGGAGGGGGAGTATCCCCAGCGAATGGAAGACCTCCTGAAGGATCCCCGATTTCCTGTGATTCGAAGACATCTGCGGAAGATGTACCCAAACCCGCTTGACCCAGAGGGCAAGTGGGAATTTGTGCTGGATGGGACGGGGCGGATCAAAGGGGTATTCGCCAATCGGAAGGAAAAGCCGCTCAAAGTGAAGCAGTTTGCGGAAGATTACAGTGACTTTGAAAATGCAAAAACTTACTCCGACTGGAAATTTGTTTTTGGTCCGGGAGTGGCCGTTTCAAATTCAGCTGTACCGGAAGAGGGTGGAGGGGAGGAAGAAGAATGAAAAGGAGAAAAATAGCGGTTTCGCAAGCCATCTGGATGGCGCTGATCTGCGGCGCCGTGATGGCGTGGCCGGCGAAGGGCGCAGATCAGAGCGGCCGAGAACTTATGACTCAATTCGGTCAGGCCTTCGAAGCCCTCCAACCGCCGGCACCCGGCAGTTCGGTTAATTCTGATTACAAAATTGGGCAGACGGCCCTTGGAACGTTTTACACAACCAAAACACTGGGGTTGATTTACGATCAGAACCAGGAGCTGGCCCAAAAATACGATCGGATGCTTGAGCGGTATGATGAGCTGATCCAGCAAAACAA
>Ga0105099_10001745_pt1 | contig 13337 bp, 19 predicted proteins | sample PPLLak3cmMay2015_2_FD_79138 | JGI IMG/M metagenome (GOLD analysis project Ga0105099, IMG submission 79138) | Freshwater sediment microbial communities from Prairie Pothole Lake near Jamestown, North Dakota, USA - PPLs Lake P8 Core (1) Depth... | ecosystem: Environmental > Aquatic > Freshwater >...
GCCGTCTTTCTGCTGCAACTGCTAAATTGGCAGATGATTCTGCGGCAGCTGATACAAATTTAACACTCTCTTGTTCTGCCTTATTCTTTAAAAGTACTGTATAAGCGGCCTTCTTATTTTTAACTAATCCAGCTAATTGATAATAATAACCAGCTAGCATGGCTTTATGCGCTGTTAATTCCTTCTGGAACTCGTCTACCCGCTTAATATTATTAATGTCTACCTTAAGCATGAGTTTGCTGGCATTTTGAATTGCTTTAATATTCGTTTCTACAATTTTTTCAATTTTGTCTAACGATGCAGAGTTGTCTTTATTAAACTGTTCTATCAATTTTTCCAATTCCATATCAAACTCCTTTAGAATATTATTAAATGGTTGATATTGTTATTTGATCGGTTATAATATCATCTAATGCCTGTCTTATGTCTTTACCATCAATCTCATTTCCTACACAATCCCAACCAGGTGTTTTTGATCTGGCAAACAACTCTATACGTGGAAGGTCTCCCATAAGTTGCACAATTTTATCTCTTGTGCAGTCTGGTTTCTTGCTATGACCAGCTATAGGCTCTTGTATTAACTGGAACACTCCAGAGGATTGTCTACTTGGTTTACCCTTTACAGCTATAAGGCATGGTTCAGTATTTCCACGTGTCCATCTTCCCAAACCATAAAATGGTTTACCATTCTTTTTGTTTAATTTTAACCATTGAAACCCAATAGACTTATACATAAATCCCCAAGCCTTAATAAGTGTTAAAGATTCTATCAACATTGGATAAGTTGTCCACAGAAAAAGTATCGCATTGTCATCACATATTTGATTCACCTTAAGACTACAAAGATCATCTATACTTAAAGTGGCATAGTGTGATTCGCAGTTGCCGTTACATCCTTTGTCATTATATGCCCAAGGTGGATCAGCATAAACAATTTGATATTTTTTTCTAGTAAACAATTCGTATTGATACATAGTTATTCTTTAGTATTAACTACTATCTCGTCTTTAGGCGGAAGATTAAAAAACATTTTCCTGGCTTCTGTAACAGTTAATACACTCTCATCCTTACCGATTAACATATTAGCAATTCTAGACCGGTCATAATTCAACTTCGTACCAAGCACATTACAGGTTATTTCTGTGTCTAGTTTTTTAAAGCCTTTTCTAACCAATGTATTTGTATACATAAAAGACTCATATTCTAAAATAGGCATAACCACATTTTCTAAAAATCTAGCCTTTTGTTCTCTAGCATTTAAAGAACCAACATCTTGTACCAGATTTAACATGAACGGTGGCACTTTAAATACGGACGCTATTTTTAAACCAACCCAGCGTTGTGCATCAATAACATCTGTTGCGTTCCAAAATGGGATGTCTTTTAATTCTACCTCTTTATTAATGCCCAATATTTTTGCACCTTCTACCATTAATGCATTCATGTATTCAATCATTTCTTCCAGTTCTTGTTTACCAACATTTGAGCCTTTTTTAAAAGACATAAATGCTGGCTTATAAAAACCCCTACGGATAAAATCAGCGAATTTCTTAGATGATTCTTTATCACTAACAATGTCATTATATGCCCTCTCTAAAGGACTATTAGCCAAAGTAGAATCGCTGTCTTTGTTAATACAAAAATGCATTACTTCTTTTAAACTTAGTTCAATATCTTGATTATTAGCATCCTGTTTGAAGGTAGACGAAGATCCCAATTTTAAGAATTTATATGTAAGGGGTTCTTTGTCTGTGATTCGTAAAGTATAACCTGGAATAACAACTAAATCATAGGGTTTATTATTTTTATACTCAATAATACAAGCCCCATTTCCCCACTTTAACATATCTTTTAAATATTGTTTACGAATCATAAATAATGGTTCTTTATCCGATGGGTACTTTAAAAACGAATTAATAATATCATTTTCTGGGTCTGTATATAATCTGTGTTTAACAACCTCATCAACAATAGTTTCTACACAGACATCTACCCAAACAGTAGACATAATTAATTCACGTAATTGAGACACAGATAACGAGCTGTAGGGTTGATATGTGGCCACGCTTGACCCAAAGCTGACAGCATCTGTTTTTCTGTCTCGAACCTGTTCTAACTCCTTTAACCTAACAGCAGGTTTACGGGCAGTTTTTTTAGTTGTAGTTGCGGGTTTTCTTGGCATTTTAGTATCCTCCTATAAATTATTTGCCAGCTAAAGCTAAGGGTTCTCCATCCGACTCTTCCGACATGGAACTAACAATTCCGGCGAGACAATCCGCCAGATCTTTACTCCCAAGGTTGATTCCCTCTTCTCGCATTCTCCATTTGCTTTTTCTCGGATGGTCTACTTTTTTCTTTTCATTAATAATTAACTCAGTTAATTCACGTATTACTGGTGGGTATAAATATAAAGAAATATCTGTTCTATATATAAAATCTTTAAGGGTGTCATAGGGCCCGCTATTCTTTTCCAATGAAATAAGCTTGGCCTCAATGCCATATTTCTCGCAGATATTAAGAAATAAAGCAGAATTCCAACCATCTGCTGTAATTTTTACAATTGGAAATTTGTATTTTTTCAATAAATTTGTAATAACAAAATCTAAAATTGTATTTAAATCAATTTCTTTTGGCATTCCATCCTCAGGACGAGGTGCTCGTATTTGTAACACCAAGTCTATATAAATTTTAACCTTATCTAAAATATTATAGGAATGTCCTAGCACTAATCCAGCACAGTCTACCACACCCCTAGAAAGGTCTATATGGATATAATACTGTGCATTTGCATGACGTTCTTTTTCTAGACGAATTCTTTTTTCTAAATCTTCGGAAGGATTTTCTTCATACAATTTTTCTAACATTTCAATTTCATACGTATGATAAGGTCTAAACCAATGTTCAAAATCTTCGCTTAAAATATCATGCGTCCAAAATCTTTGAAATCCCTCCTCGCTAAGATTTTCTGGTAAGATTATTGGAGATTGCCTATCATAGTTAATACAATCAGTTATTCTATCTGCCCTTTTTATAAAATTATTTGCACGAAATTTTGGTATTTTGCACTCATACATTAACATTGCTGTAGCTGGATCTTCATCAAAATCCTCTTGATAGGTTTCTTTATAAACAACATGTTTTTTCAATTCATCTGGACAGTCTTTAATAGACCGAATGTCCCAAGTGGCGGCTCTATCAAAATAGACTTTATCCATCTGCCCCTCTTCCGCCTTATCAATTAGATATGCCATATAATCATTTGGAGATGTCAAATAAGATATGTAGAATAATTTATAATGTTTAGGGCAACGAGTTTTGGCAGATGTACGAATATGTTTCCTGATATTCTCTGCTTGGTCAAAACGAAATGACCCAATTTCGTCAAATACGGCAAAGACAGTGTTTTTCCCCTCAGCCTTATACTCCCGAGAATTTAAGCTCCAGGCCCTAATATTCTTTGGGAAAAGGATGGCATTACGAATAATATCCCTATCTATATTCATTCCAAGAGCCTCAAAAAAATTCTTTCCTGTTACAGGATCGTTGGCCTGTTTAACCATACGTATAAACTTCTCAAAAAATACAGACTTTGCTTGGTCTCCATCAAACGCTACATTCACAACGTCTATAGGTTCTCCACTTTTTATTCCTAACACATCCTGTGGATCATTTAATGAGCATAACCAATACACGATATAACACAATAAACAAGCAATACTAATATCTTTACCGGCCCCTTTACCCCAAGCCAGAATAAATTCACAGAACTTATCGCTTAGCATAGATGCGTCTTTATTAAACGCCGCATTTACGGCCTTTTGCTGACGTGGAAAAAGCGGCATATGTATCCAGTCTCGAAAGAAAATTTCAGGCGAGACGGGTTTTTGCCAGAATTTACCAGACTGCTTTGAATTGGTTTCTTCTGCGGTATCCCAAAAGGATTCCCACTCGTTTATATAATCTTTCGACATTAAATATTAATCTCCGAATCAGCTGTTAAATCTTCTACAATTTCTTTTGGTTTTGCTATCTTCGGTCTCGTAGCCGAAAATTCTGCATCTACAACACCTTCTCCATTAAGCGTTTGAATATCAATAGTTTTAAGTCGTTTAAAAGCATATCCACGTTTATCTTCCGGGATTAAATCCATAACAATCCCCTTAAAAATTTCCATAACACTTTTTAATACATCAAGAGATACATAATGTTTATCAATTAAAGCTTGCGGATTAAAGATACTTAATAATTTTGCCTCTTTGTCAATTCTGTCGAGTATCGCTTTTAAAGCATCTATACGAGCCGTAATATACGTTGGATATTTTGGTTCTTGATTAAGCAAACTAAACTTTTTTCTAATATCTCTTAATTTAATACGATTTTCAGAAGATTTATTTTCAGCGTATTCCTGCTCTACTTGTAATAATTCATCTTTTGCCTTTTTTAAATCATCCTCCCAAGCTTTTATTTTAGCTTGACTCTCAACAACCTTATCTTGAATATCTTTATAAAGCGTCCAATATTCGTTCTTAATAATATTAATTTCATCTAATAACTGTTCTACTCTGGCAAATTGCCGTTTTGCAAGCTGAGAGTTGTGAATAATTAAACTCGTATAACGGGCCTGTAAATATTGAACATCTGCTAAAGCCGTATTATAATGTACATTAAGTATTGTAGAAATTTGATGGGGCGTTTTACCCTTTAACATTAATTCCCGAGTTTTTTCTCTACGCTCTTGAATTTCTGTTTTTGATGGTCTGCCACCTTGTGGATTTGTCATTAACTAGCCTCCGAATCACAGTTTTACAAGCATTCCAACCCTTAAAATAATCGGCACTTGGAATATCCTCTGGAAAAATTTTATCTTCTAAGAGTTCATAAAAAGCTAACCCTCGACCTAATAAAAGCAATTTTTCTAAAATTTCCGCCCGAGTCAATCCAACCTCTCGAACAATTTCTTGAATAGTATAATGCGCTAAAATACATTTTAATAATTTAATCTCTTGCGGTGTTAAATACTTGACCAATAAACTTGGCACTGTAATAGATAATTTAGCTAAATCTAAAAACTTTTTCTTATGCGGAGATCTTCCCATAAAATTAGTCCTCTTGTGGAAGCACTGTTAAATCAGATAAAAGTTTTTTCTCGTTTAAAAGTCTTCTATATTGATTAATTAAACGGCTTTTAAAAAATACATACCATTGATTTTTATTCCCCGTATCGGCTATTGTTCCGGATTTTAAATGCGTTAAATATAACACTACAAGTTCATTATAAAGATCTTCTTTTGAATAAACTGGATGTTTCATACTTTTACTAAAAACATGAGACAAATAACTCATAATTTCTTCAATTTCATCTGGTATCTTTTTCATACCCATGTCCTTTGTTATTAAAAAGTTATTGTGGAACTTGTTCCAATACGGTTTATTCCTAAGCGCACCAATTTTTTTACATGATCATCTGTTTTAATACCACCAGACGCTTTAAGTTTAATATCTACAGACAGATCCGATAATAAAGCTTTTAAACTTAGGATTGCTGGATATAACCTTTTATCAAAATCTTGTTTAATTAAACCCGTATTTGTTTTTAAATAATCAATATTAGCTTGTTTTAATAAATCAATAATTTCAAATAACGGAACGTCTTTCTTAAAAATAGTTCCAAGTTCAATAATAACTTTTATTGGTTTCGGAGTATAATTTTTTAAACCTTTTAAGAATTTATGTATTTTAACGAACTTTCCGCTGACGTACCAATAAAATGGAAAAACTATATCAAGCTCATCTACATATTTAGAATCCAATAGATTTTTCATTTCAGTTATATCTTGATTTTTATATAATCCTAGCACCAGTTGAAATTTTTTATTTTGTTCTGTAAATAAATGAAATGTATGAATTGGCGGAAATCCTGCGATGGTAATTAGTTTTAAATCGGGTTTTCTGTATTTATCTGCCACTCTTAAACTACAGGGTTGGAGACAAACCCCAGCATAATTATTTTTATTTGCCACTTCAATCAAATTTTTAATATCCTTTGATTTCGGAGATGTTAAATTTGTGTATTCTATATATCTTGAGTAATTTGGCATTTAATTCTCCCAAAGTCTAAAACCTAGACTTAACAAATTTAACCCGAGTATAAAAATACATATACTTAATGTTAAAATAATTAAAATTGGTGTAATTAAAAAAGTTCCTAGTAATAAAATAGTGATACTAAATAGATTTTTAAAAATTGAAGGATGGTGCATAAAAAACCCTATATTAAATACAATTAAACACCAAAAGTTATTTGTTCCCATTATATAACTTATTATTAAATATACACTTTCCCTTAACAATTCTCTTTAAATCTACATCAAAATAGCCATTATCATAAAAATAAACCACTGCAAACCCATGCGACCATTTATTTGGCCTATTTTTACCATAAGCCGGTGCAAGGTTACACAAACAACCTAAACAATACCCAACTAAAGCAATTTCTCTGGCTGGTGATTCGGAACATTGAAATCTTGGTGAATGCATATCAGCGTGTAAGACGTTGGTTTGAAAAGCATCTAAATGAGCCTTAACATAATTTTGATTATGGTACATTCCATGCGTAAAGCATAATCGTCCAATACGCTCAATGTGATTAATCTCAGTGTATACCTTATAGCCACGCTCATCTAATTTTAATTCAATTTTTGGATTTAGCATATCTTCCAGCACTGGAGTTTCTTCTACTAATTGAAAATACCAATCCTCATGATTTCCATAAAAAAATCTTTTATCGCACTCTTTGGAAAGTATAGAATCAAACATATCTAAAAGTCTATTCCCCTCAATATAATCATTTTTCATTCTTTTATTTTCAAGCGTTTTCTTTTTATCACGTAACCAATGACTGATGGGCTCCATATCCATATAGTCACCTAAAAGGATAAATCCTTCGGGATTTAAGTCTTTGGTTATTTGTAATACTATATTAACAGCCGATTCATCCATGTATGGCACGTGATAATCCGCAGTTACTACATAGGTTTTAAAAGGCTTGGGGCTATTCGGCTGTCTTTGGCTTGTTTTTATTTTCCAATCAATCGGTTTAATATCATCCAGAAATTTCACAGGTGTTTTAGATACTTTTTGAGATTTAATATATGTGTGTTTAATATTATAACGTCTTTGGGCCTTATCTACAGCGTCCAAAGTAGTATTGAGCTTTTTTGCTATATCACTATTGGTTAAATCTGAATTTGCGGAATAAGCTTTTAAGATCTCAATTTTTTCAGGTGTCCAAACCTTAGGCATAATCATTACCTCCCTTAAATATATATTAAACTTATTTGCCAGCAGAATCAACACCAAATGCAATTGTTTTACCATCTGGTGCTTTAACGATTAGATGATAGAATTCATCTCGATATTGTCCCGTACCATTACAAGCTTTGCACTCAACTTGATCTAAAGATCCCAAACCAGTTCCATTGCAAACAAAACATTGCTTTACAATTGATGCGTCTTCAAATTTACAATTTTTAGCCATATCTCTTTTTCCTTAGTATAAGTATACCATATTTTTATGGATTTGTCAAGTCTACCTCATGTAATTTAGATAATAATTGAAATAAATTATTTAATAATAAGAATATTCTTTTGTAATAAACTTCGGATTCAAATGAATTAATATGGTAAGTCCAAAATGTATTAGAAACCCTTGGTATTAAAACAACACCAGAACGCACATCCATAGAATTAAAACCATATTTTAAACAATAAAGTTCTTTATATATGCAAGATTGAATTTTGTGAGATAGACGAATTTCTCTGGATGTTTTAATATCAAATATAATAGGAACATTTGAACATTTACCAATTAAATCGGCTGTACCGGCAGTATAATACTTCTCAACATTGTAAAGATATTCTTCCACGGTATCGCATTTAAAATTTGTTTTTTCTACAAATTCTTTATATCGAACTAAGGCAGAATTTTTAGAATCCCGTTTTAAAGTTTCATAATCCTCAATTATTTGATGTATTTTGGTACCATCATCTGCCGTTTCTTTTAAAACTCTCTTTGATGCTGTTCTGGCCAGGGACAAAGATGTTTTGGAAAAATCACCGCATTCTTTTAAACATTTGATGGCTTGATTAATTGACCACTGCGTTAATCCATCTTTTGGTAATAAACTTAAAATAGATGTGACAGATGGTAACTCTTTTCCATCAGGCAATTTATAAAACCTATATTGACCACGTTGAATTCTTTTTAATGTCATAATTCACCCAGCTCTTTTAAAACCTTTTGATAGGCTTCTCTATGAACTTGATCTTGTCTCCTATCATTCATATCTCTTAAACAAGCTTGAATAGCTTTTTTATAATATCTTGGATAAAACTCTTTAATTGTTTTTAAAGCAAACAACTCGGCATGATATTCATGATATACTTCATCAACTATTCTAAAATCATAGAATAAATGCCCTAATTCATGTAATAAAACATGTAAAATTTCCATTCGTGAAGAAAACATTTTTGTATTATACCGAATCATATAAACGCCATCTTCATTACGGCGAAATACACAAGCATAACAATTAATACGATTATCTTTTTTTACCTCTATTTTATACTTTTTGTCAAGACCTAGTTTGACAATCCAATAATCGCAATATCTAATAAATAAATTAATTTTAGTTTGGTCTTTCATTGTCTGGTATAATGGCTACGAGTTTAGTAAGATGTAAATTACAGCGCATAATAAAATTATTTATATCCTGGGTTGTAATTTTATTAATATGGAATACATAATTCTGTAGCCATACATCATAATCTTGATTACTAAGAGTACAATCAATAATTATTTTTGCAACAATATTTTTTAAATCTAATTGTAATTCATGATTACCAAGCCATTTCATTTTTGCAAACTGCAATTCTTCTTCTGTAATTGGTTTTAATAACTGATCTTTCATTAGCTCAACTGCCATATTAATATTTTTTGTAGATAAACCAGCATATCCAAAATATTGGACAGTTCCGCAACTATATTCTTCGGAGTAAAGACCTGTTCGATAAACGAGATTATGTTTTTCCCGAATTTCATCAAAGAATCTACCAGAAAACCCGTTCATAATAGCTGAATAAATTTCAAATAAAAACCTATCTTCAACTGTATTTAAATGTAATAATCCAGTTAAAACCATGTTGGCTTGATGAATTCCGCTCCTGGGAATAATTAAATCGTCTAAATTATAATTTAAGGGCTCTTGATCAAAATCAGGTTTTAACCAGGCCTTATTACGCTCGCTAGGGATTGATCCAATATTTAATTGAATTGGAATTTTATAATGAGTCTTATAATAATCCATTAGCATATCACGAGTAATAGACAACACTGTTTCCCTTGTGCCTATAATAGGAAGATGCAAGCCGGAATTAACAGAAAATACTGCTTTTTGGGCATCTTGAAATACACTAGACTGCGGATTATCTTCATACATCTCTAACTCTTGCAAAACAACCTGTTTTTCTTTTTCTAATTCATCGTCTGGAAAGATTGAGTTGGATACTATATCATTAATTATTTCACGGGCATAATTAATATATTTGTTACTAATTAAACCATGATAACAAGTGTGTTCTTCTGATGTCCAAGCATTAAATTGAGCACCATATTTATCCATATCCAGCTTTAAAACATTTTTATTTCGATTGGTTGTTCCTTTAAACATCATGTGTTCCAATAAATGGGATATACCTTTAATATTATTTGGTTCGTGTCTCGATCCAACTGGAATAAAAGAACTCACTAAAGTTGAATTACCCGACTGGTGTACATCAATCTGAAACATTTAAACCCCCTCGGTTAATCGTATATAATGAACACGCTCTTGATCTTTTAAAATATCTTTATGCGTTACAACAATAATTTGCTTTAAATAACCCAAATTTAAAAAATTTTCAAAAAGTTGTAATAGTTTCATACAATTATCATTATCCACTCGTTCCAAACCCTCATCAATAAGCATAAAATCTACACCGGTATTACATAATCTTTTAAAAATAGTAATAATCCCCAGTCTAAAACAAAGATTAACCAAAACTCTTTCAGATCCAGATAAATCTTTTAATTCTAGCGTTTCTTTATCTCGGATAATAAAGGGTTTAAAATCTGGCCTGTTTGACTCTGCCTTTTCTGTTCTAATGTCAACGCACATGTCTGGAAAAATACAATTTAAGAGCTGATTCGTAGTCTGAATAATCGTTGGTAAATAAATCTGTAATAAATGTGATGGAAATCCTTTTGAATCAAAAATTGGCATGAGTGTTTCTAACTCTTTAATCCGGCTTAAATTTAAAGTTGGCTTTTGTTGTTTGGCCCGTTCTTGTAAAATTGTAATAAGTTTTTTACACCGATATACCTTTTCATTATAGGCTGTGAATAAACTATCTAGACGCTTTTCTTTTTGTTGGAATAAGTCTTTTTTATCATTGATTTGAGTTATAATTTTATTCAGATTATTTAACTGTAACGTGCATTTTTCAGTCTCTGTTTTAATAAAATCATCTGAAAAGGGCCTAGTACATGTAAAACATTTTCCCTGTTTTATCAAATTTAAATTTTTTAAAAGTATATTTTTTTTATTCGTTATCTCACCCTGTTTTAAATAAATTAAATTTAAACTATTCTGTAGTGTTTTTTGGGTATTAGTTAATGTTTTACCCCAAGCCTCAAGTTTATCTAAAAGCATTTTAATTCTAGCATACTTTTGCTTTAACCAAACTTGATTCCAAACCTTAATTTCTTTATCCAAACTTTTCAAATTAGTGTATTCTAATTTAAGTCTTTGATAAATTTTTGCATACTTGTCTAAATCAAATAGTGTTAATAAAAACTGCCTTAAATATGCCGAATCAAACAAACTTTTTTGTTCTTGTGAGGATATATAAAAAATACTCAAAAACTCTTGATAAGCTAGATTTAATTTAGCATCCAATTCAAGTTTGTCTATGCCTGATAATGAAGATGTTGTTTTTGTGCGTGTTCTTGTTAAATCAAACCCATCACAACTAAGATACACATCTGTTTTTTCAGCATTAAAATTAATAATTTTTTCTAACTTGGAGTTACTAGTTTTACCAAAATATCCAAAACAAATGCTTTCCAATGTCTGTGTTTTCCCAGATCGGTTCGCACCAATAATTACATTTAAGCCAGCTTGAAAAGCCAGGTTTAATTTTTTATGAATTCCAAAATTAGTTAATGTTATATTTTTAAGCATGCCTAGGGAAATATTCCTTTAATAATGTCTGTGTAATTAGATCAACTATTTGCTCATTACGTGTAACTGATAGAGGAAAATAATGTGCCAATGCTACATGAATTATCTCGTGAAGCAAGACCATTTCCAATTGTTCAAGATTTTCAATCGCATCAATATTTAAAAAAATCTTTTCTTCTACAATTCTGTCTTCGTTCATTTCAGCATCGGTTAAAAAAACAACTTCTAAGAATGCTATTGGAAGGCCGAGTTTGTCTATCAAATCAGTTACAATAGATTGAGCCGAGTAGAAAAATGGTTTCATATCGAATTGTCCAGTCTGAGTTGACTTATTTAACAGAAATTAAACCACCCAAAGCTAAAATAAAAGCATCTGCATAATTATCATCTTCAATAATAAGCTCAAATTTATCTTCTATCCAATCTTGAATCTGCTCTTTAATGGTCATTTTAGACTTTGTATCTTTTTTAAATCCGACTCTTGCACGAATCGAAACTGGCTGTATAGGTTCTGGGATATGATTGGCCCAATCGTGGAATGTTAGAAAAGATATAACAGAATATTTAGCTAGAATTTTAGTTGTCCACACACTTGAACCAAACCAACAATCCTCAATAATCACTGTTTTAAAATAATCTATATAATCTGGCAGGCTTTTTTTAACATCTAAAAATTTGGCATAATATTCTGGTAATTGTTTATGTAAGTTCCCCTTGCCTGTCCCTTTCATATTAATTTCATAAAATGCATCTACATATAATTTAGTTTTAGTGGTTCGTAAAACACATATTCCTGTAATATGCTGTGCTCCATCAATGCCAATACTAACAGTATTTGGCTTTAATTCTTTATCTATAATGTTACAAATATCGTTTAAATCAAATGTATGTTGTGGCATGTATGCACCTATAGTTCTATATTAATTCCAACATGATAATCTACAATGATTGGGGTATCTGTTTGTTCTAAAACCCTACTAACCCCTTCGATGATAGCCCCACTAATCATTAATCCTGTTTTTTTATTAAAATCCTTAACTCTGTTCTTTATATCATTTTTTAATTGTTGAATTTCTCCGGCCAATTCACTAGTGTCCATTTGGCACCTCATATAACTTTGGGGTATAAAGCTTAGTTTTTAATTGAGATTTTGTACATTTATCTTGAAAGTGATTTAAAACTTTTTGTATATCCCAACCTTCAAAATTTTTATAACAATCACCGCCATTAACTAAAATATCCCCATCAACGAAGATTTTACCATACTTATATTTTGTGCTTAATGCGTATTGCATTTTTTCTCCTTTTATCTTTTAACTTTTCTGCTGGAGATTTAAAATATTGCCTATACTTTAACTCTTGAACAAATCCATCTTTTTCGCATAATTTATTAAACTTTCTAAAAGCCTTTTCAAATGCATCTGATGAATTATTTTTAACAATAACTTCTATCATTACCTATCTCCTTTTCTACTAAATTAAAATTTATTTTTTTCGTTGTACAATAATCTTTTAATAAGTCTAATTGATTTAAACTTTTTGGAATATCGGATTTAATTTCTTGTATTTTGATTTCTTCTTGATAATACTCCACATTAAAATAATTCTTAATTTTATAAATATTGCGCTGTAATTCTTGGATGGATATACTATCTGTAATTGCACGTATTTTTAAATCAATATTTTTATCTTTAATCTGCTTAAAACCTCTGGCACTAACTTTACCATTGTTACCATACAAATCAATTAGATGCATTGGTTTGCTGGTAATAGGCAAAAATGATAACTTATTATCTTCAAGCAGAGCAATTCTTTTTTCATCGGCAATCTCAGAAAACGACACTTTATAGATTGACCCAACATAATTTATATTATTAAACGATAATCCAGGTGAATGTATGTGTCCCAAGATGTATGTCAAATCCTTAGAAACCTCTTTTTCGCTGTCCGATAAATGCCCGTTAATATATTTAGTACCCTTCACTTCATAATGGCCAAAACAAAATTTATCTATTTTGAGTTCTTCGTGCTGAAAAAAATCACTGCAGAGATCAATCC
>Ga0105099_10001747_pt1 | contig 13336 bp, 8 predicted proteins | sample PPLLak3cmMay2015_2_FD_79138 | JGI IMG/M metagenome (GOLD analysis project Ga0105099, IMG submission 79138) | Freshwater sediment microbial communities from Prairie Pothole Lake near Jamestown, North Dakota, USA - PPLs Lake P8 Core (1) Depth... | ecosystem: Environmental > Aquatic > Freshwater >...
TCAATATTAACAAATGGAAACCCAAACAATTATAAAGACAATTTTAATCCAGGTTATCCAACAGTATGGGATATAAGTTTTCCAGATGTATTAGACTTTTCTCCAACTTTTAATTTCTTACACCTTTTACAAGGTCTTAAAACAAATCAAAAAATATCAATGAATATATCACATGGTACAAAAAAGATAGATAGCTTAAAAAATATTCTTTTAAAAGATGGAGAGGAAGGCGGAGAAGCTATAAAAAAAGCACTTGAGAATTGGAAAAAGGCTAATCCACACAAAACAGAATTAGATCCAAAAAAGGATAAAGTCTTAATAGAAAAAATAAAAAAATATGAAGCAGTGTATAAAGAATATCAAGATGTTTTATCCGAAAAACGTTTTGATCCTTTTAGACAAGCATATAAAGACACTCATCCTGTTTGTTTAGATTTAGATTTTAAACAAAAAGATTCTTATACCGGAGATTATTCTGGAACAATTGAAATGAAAAGAACATTACAGAATTTTAGAAAAGCATTATTATTTGAAAACAAAAGCATAACTGGAACATTACGTGTTCTTGGGGATCCAATATTTTCTGTGCATGATGTAGGAAAATATATATTTTTGAAAGTTTTTATGCCAGATGGAAGTTTATCTTTTTTTACCGGTCTTTATGTTATTCAAAGCCCTATAACACATGAAATAAGTCCAGGAAAATTTGAGACTACTCTAAATATTACAACAGAAAATATAGCAACAGATGAAGCTTATGGGTTAGAGTTAACAGAAGCGATATATGGTCAAGATAGAATACAAGTATCAATTCAAGAATAAAAAAAGATATTTATATAAATATAACAAAAATAATATAAATATCTATTTAAATTAAGGATTAAATATGGCAGCAGATACAGCAATTATACAACCGTTACGAGTTAAAATTATTTATGATGCAAATACTAAAGATCTAAAAAATCTAAATAAAGAACTCAATAATATTAAAAGTGTCACAAATACTGCTGTAAAAAGTGCAGATAATTTAGGCGAAAGTATTGCAAAAACCGGTGACTCTGCATCTAAAACAAAAAAAAGTTCTGCGGGATTAAAGACAGCCTTTGGTGAAATGAAGGTTGGTGCTGAAAAACTTAAAGGTAATTTAGACAGACTGACTATGACTTATTTAGGCTTAGGCCTAAGTATAGTACAAATGGTTAGAGAAGCACATGCTCAAAATCAAAAAATATTAGGTTGGCATAACATGTTCAATGACATGTCAGATGCCACAGGAAATGCATCCCAAGCCGTAAGAATTTATACTAGTACATGGAATAAATCAAAAGCCTCTTTAGGTACTATTCAAAGCGCTATGAAAAGTTTAAATTCTGCAGGTATAATGGTTGGAAGTACAATGGAGGATTTAACTTTATTTGTTTCTAACTTACATCAAGCATCTGGTATAAGTGTTGATACATTAGGTAATTTTACCGGAGAACTTATTTCAATGTGGCAAGTATCAAAAGATGCTACAAAAGAAATGGTAAGTTCAATAGTTGCATTAGGTGATACATTTAAGTTTACAACATCTCAAATTGAATTAGTAATGAAAACAACTCAAACAGCAATAGAAAAATTAGGTGCATTTTTCAAAGATACAACTGAATCATCAAAAGCATTAACGAAAGGAATTGCTGCTGGAATAGGAGTAATGAGAAAATTTGGTGTATCTATTCAAAAGGCTCAAGATTTTATGGGAAAATTAATGGACCCAGAAAGTTTTGCAGAAAACCAAGCATTAATGTCAAGATTAGGTTTTTCATTTCAAGAACAAATGGATATGATGGAAAATGCCGGAAATAAAGAAATGTTTTTTGATAAGCTAATGACAAGATTACCTGAATTATCAAAACAAATTACTTCATTACAAAACCCTATGGCAAGACTTCAATTTTCTCAAAGCTTAGGAGTACCATTAGAAATTGCACAAAAGATGGCTAAAGCAACAGGCTCAGAGATTCAGGCTCTTATGGAAGAATATAAATTAGCAGCAAAAGAACAAGATGCTGTTAAAAAGAAAGAAGAAAAAGCAAAAGCAGACCAAGCTCGTTTTGGTGAAGCTTTAGAGTTTATAAAAATGAAAGCATTATTTCCTATGATGCAATTTATACAAAAAATATATCCAGTATTTTTTAATTTAGCTGGTAAACTTGGAAATTTATTTTCTAAATATGCTACAGTCGTAGTAAGTATTTTAGAAAAACTTCTTCCAATATTAGAAAAATTAATTGCTGGAGATATGAAAGGAGTAATGTCCGCTATTGGAGATGCTATCGTTGGAGTTGCTCCAATAATTGGTAATGCAATTGGTGATGTTATTTGGGCTTTATTATCAAAAATTCCAGACCTAATATCTGGAGCGTTTAGTGGACTTTCTAAAGTTTTTGCTGGAATTTTATCACCAGTTCTTGGAAAAGGTGAAGGCATAATGTCAAAAGTTTTAGCTGGAGTAACAATGGCTGCTGGTGGTTATGCAATATTTTCAAAAGTTAAAACTGGTTTTGATAATTTCAAAGAAGCATTCAAAGGAAAAATGGGTACAAAAAGTAACCCAATGTGGACTAAAGATACAGACGAGATTGCTGGTAAAGGAAAACTAAGTAAACTTATTGAAATTATGAAAAATCCTAAAGCCGCAATAGGCAGTGGAATAGCTAAGGTGGGTCAAGTTGCCGCCGCGGGAAAAAGTATGGCCTTGGCTGGGGCAGCTAAAGTCGGTGCATTACTTACAAATCCTGTTGGTTGGGGAATATTAGCCGTCGCAGCTATTACAGCAACGGCCGTCGCCGCAAACAGCGCAGCAAATGAACATAATGAAGCTATACTTTCTGCAGAAGAAAAAAGAGAACGAGATACAATATTTATGAAGCAACAATCAGGAAAACAACTTAATGCTAATGAACAAAAACGATTAAATGAATTAAATCAAAAATATGCAGATAATCACAAAGGTATGCTTGGTGGTTTAGGTTTAATCGGTCAAAAGATTGCATCGTGGTGGAACGATTTAATGAAAACATTTTCACGTTGGGGTAAACAAATTTCTACGTGGATGAGTATAAATATAGTACAACCAATAAGAATGTTTTCATTACAAGTCCAAAACTATATACAAAATGCAGTTTTTAATAATTCAATATCCAAAGCTATGGGAAGTGGCGACATTGCAAGTATTGTAAAAGATTCAGACGAAATTACACAAGACATTGATAAGGCTATTAATCTTGGTGCATATGGTAAAGCAAAATTAGAGGCAGCTCAAAAAGCTGTAGATAAATTTAAGGCGGATATAAATACTAAAAAATTGGGAGCGGTGGCGGGTGGTATAGCAGCAGACAAAGTAGCACAATGGAATACTATTTTACAAGCCCAAAGAGATAATCAACAAGTTTTAGCTGAGAACCAGGCAGCAGATATTAAAGCACGACAAGAAGCTGATGCTGCAAGAAAAAAAGAAGCAGAAGAACAAGCAAAACGAGATAAACAAATGCAAGGTACTGTTGGTGCAATAAATGGTAAATTAAAAGATGAAAAAGCAACAACATCTAATAAGTTTGAACAATATTTTAGTTTGAATACTTTATTCGATAGTAAATTACAATTTAGGGTAACATAATAATGGGTATATTTGATGATGTAAAAAAGACTTTTAGGAACATAAGTAATTATTGGGATAGTTTAGATGCAGATTTAAGATATTCTGAAAATAATTTATTATGGTCCGAAGAGTATCATAAAATGAAAAGTGTTCCGCCTAATGCTTTATTATTTGGATTAAGTATTATTGATTGGGATAAATCATTTTCAAAAAGAATAAGAAGTTATAAAGCCAAAGATTTACATATTCCATTTCAATATATAGAACAAATACCTGAATGGGTTAAGGGTGCAGAATGGAATTCAATAAGTGATGTTATAGGAAGGTTTGCCCCACAAGATGTTTATTCAAACAGTGGTCCAATTGATTTCGATATAAAATTACATTATTATGCTGAGGCCAATAAAAACACAGATGAGTATGCAACACATTGGACTTTAGAAAATATAGAAACATATACAAAAAGATTACAGTCTTTAGTATATCCAATGTATGATGGACTTTATTCTCCTCCACCTAAATTAAAATTAAATATTGGTAGTATATATAGAGACATACCAGTTATTATAAAAAATGTAAGTATAGCATGGAAATCGCCATATCAAATTTCAACACTACAATCTATTTTGAGAGAAATAACTTTAAGTTGCAGGGTAGCATATCCATCTTGGCAAGCTATATCTTGTCCTAAAGTATATATGGGTAAATCTGATAATGCGGTATTTGCTTATCAACAATTGGATAAAAAATACAATAGCACATCAATGAGTAGAATATATAAGAGGTAATATGTCAAATTATTTTGCGTCTTTAGAAACATTATATGATGAAAAAAATGTACCATATAATGGAGTGTTTAATAATATTGATTTTAGAATATATGAGTCATATTATAAAAGTTATAAAATATTGGCCGATGAACAATATAGACCTGATAAAATTGCATGGAAATTGTTAGGATCACAAGATTTTTCATGGATATTAGACTTAATAAATAACTTTGAAAATGGAATAAAAGAGTATGAACAGAATAAAATTATAAAGTATCTAGATATGCAATTTTTAATAAATGCGGGCGTTATATGAAAGTAACCGGATATATTCCACAAACAAAATTAATAGAAGCAACTGTTATAAGTAAAAAAGTAATAAATTATCAAGTTCAAGTACAATTGCCATATAGTAATTCTCTTATATGGGTAAAAGTTATAAACAATGATGCTCCATCAGAAGGACAACTCGGTTTAGTACTTTTTAAGAACTCTGAGGACGAACAAAGCGGAATATGGCTTGGTAATATTAATGACCCAATAAAAGAGTCAAGAAAAACAGTATCTGCTAATAATATACAAAATATAAATACAATGACAAGCAAAAATGAAAATTCATATGTTGCTTGTGCTGATGCAGCAATAGTACTCAAAAGTCATGATAATGTTTTTTCTGTAAATAAATCAGATGCCAAAATAAATATAGGAGAAAATAATTTTGAAATAAACTCCAATAATATAATATTTGGCGTTAAAAATGAAGGTAAAGTTATATCAGAAATAAAATTAAATAACTCTGTGGGCATAAAATCCGCAGGAAGTTTTGATATACAAACTATAAACGATTTTAATGTACGTATACATACCGGATGTCTTGTGATTTCAGGTGGACCAAATACTAATATATCAACAACTACTGAAGATAAATATAAACACTTCAAAACATTATTAGTTAAAAATACAGAAACAATAATAAACAGCAGTAATATGGTAAATATAAATAGTGCTGGAATGAATATAAAATTATTAAGCGGAAGATTTGGTGGTGGAGGCGGTATTCCTGGCTCTGGCCCATCAGATACTTATTCGTTAGAAGTAGTAGAAGGAAATATTGCAGAAAAGGTTGGAACAGGAAATATAGATATTATAAATAATAATTTCGGTATTATAGGAAAAGTAAATATAAGAAACGGTTCTATTATAAGTCCATTACAAAACTCTTTATCACTTTCAGCCTATAATGCTTTATTAGACCATCAAGTAACATGGGGAATAGGAGCTTCAATAGATTTAACAAAAGCAGGAATAAATGTTAAAGCGACAAATGGAATAACAATGACATCAATACTTAAAGATATAGCATTACAAGCTACAACAGATATTTCTTTAACATCATTATTAAATACAAAAATAAATGCATCATTAAATGTAATTATAGACGCAAAAGTAAAAGCACAAACAACAGCCATGATGATAGAATTAAAAGCAAAAACCAAAGCAATGATGGAAGCAGCAATCATAGAAATAAAAGGAAAATCATTAACAAAAATTGAAACAGCAATGTTAAATCTTGTTGCTTCTAAAATTATAAACGCTGGACCAAAAACCGTAGCACCAACAGGTACTGGCCCATTTTGTGCTTTACCAACATGTCTATTTACAGGCGCACCACACTCTGGAGATAAAGCAGTAGGTTAAAATATATGAATAGAGAAAAAGTATTAAGTTTAATAGCTGCAGATTATTGTTTAAGTTGTTTTGCCACAAGAACTACTCCTTCTATAGCAAGCCAATGGTGGTTTTCTATTTGTTGGTCACCTGAATTAAATATATTTTGTGTAGTATCTAATACCGGCTCAGCAATACAAAGTATTATGACGAGTAGTGATGGTATTAACTGGGCCACAAAAACCACACCTTCTATAGCCAATAATTGGTATTCAATTTGTTGGTCGCCTGAACTAAATATGTTTTGTGCTGTTAGCGGTATAGGGCTAGCAACAGAAAGAGTTATGACAAGTAGTGATGGCATTAATTGGGCCACAAGAACTACTCCTTCTGTAACCAGCACTTGGACTTCGGTTTGTTGGTCACCTGAATTAAACATGTTCTGTGCTGTTGGCAGTAGTGGTTTAGTAACAGAAGGTGTTATGACTAGTAATGATGGTATTAATTGGGCCACAAAAACTACTCCTTCTATAACTAATAGTTGGTATTCAATTTGTTGGTCACCTAAATTACATATGTTCTGTGCGATAGCTAGTAGTGGTGGTTTAGTAACAGAAAGGGTTATGACAAGCAGAGATGGCATTAGTTGGGCTACAAAAACTACTCCTTCTATAGCCACAGCTTGGAGTTCGGTTTGTTGGTCACCTGAACTAAATATGTTTTGTGCTGTTAGTGATAGTGGTATAGCAACACAAAGAGTTATGACAAGTAGCGATGGTATTAATTGGGCCACAAAAACTACTCCTTCTATAGCTAATTTTTGGAAAGGTATTTGTTGGTCACCTGAATTACATATGTTCTGTGCTGTTAGCGATAGTGGTCTTGTAACAGAAAGAATTATGACAAGCAGCGATGGTATTAATTGGGCCACAAGAACTACACCTTCTATAAGTAATACTTGGCGTTCGGTTTGTTGGTCACCTGAATTACATATGTTTTGTACTGTGGCTTATAGTGGTTCAGCAACACAACAAATTATGACTAGTAGATTATTATAAGGATGATAATATGGAAAATGATATTAAAAAAGATTTGAAGTATGCACGTGATATGTTGATTGATATAAAAAAAATTTGTTATAAGACTATAGAAAACAAACAAAACATATTAAATGAGTTAAGTAATAATATTGAAAACTTGATTGATGTTTCTAATAAGATGAAGAAGAGTGATGTTATTAAGAACGCAATAAATAAAAAGAATAATATAGATAAAAGAGCCGAAGAAGATATTATAAAAATAAAAAAGGTATATTACTAAATGGCTATTCCTCCAGTATCAACTGCCAAGGGGTTTTATCCACCTGCGGAAATGAAATCAAATAATCCGGAATGGAAACATTTAACATTAATGAATATTCCTGGTGCCAATGTTATTAAGTCTTCAATAAAATCGGCACATAAAAGTATAGAAAAAATTCAATTAATATTAGATAAGATTTCACAAGCATTAACAACTGTTCAAGATATTGTAAAATTAATACAAAAGTTTGAAACGATTTTGAATAAAGGATTATATCTTTTTTTAGATTTAATATTAGATAAATTTGAAGAATTATATAATGATATTAAATCTACCGGAATTTATGCACTAGATTTAACGAGTTATCATTTTATTAATTATCAAGAAGTGGATGGTAATGATGATTATTATAAAGCTGTTTTGAAAGGTGACGCCTGGTACCATATACCAAATAAAGCCGAATATGATAACAATAATATTGCAAATAGTTTTTTTTATAAAATAGGAAAAAAAGCTGAAGGAATAATATACAGGACAAGAGAAGATAATAAAAATTTAAGAGGTGGATATTTATTAGAATCATATAATCAATTTATTGATAGGATATGTCGGGCATTTTCTGATAATAATGATTTACCAGATAGAACTGTAGCAATGGACGATAAAACTGTTAAAGCTTTTAATACATTATATTTAGATCCAAAAAAATCTTTACCTCAGATTTTTAATGGATGGACAGATTGGGATAAAATTAGTAAAAAAAATTTTGATTCAGGTCGACCTAATTTTGGACAATTTGGAAATCTAAAAGTATATTTATTTGTAGTTGCCACGCCAGATATAGATCCATTTATAAATTTTATAATACAAATGCAAAAAATATTTTCAAATATAAAAGTAGGTGATTTTGCTCCAAAAGGTTTTCAAGGTCTTAAGAATTGGCTTAAAGATACAGATTATAATGTACCACAAATAGATTATAGTTATGTACCATCCAGTGATGAACCAAATTTTGTTGGTATAACACTAAATAATATACCCGGTTTTAATAGATTGTTTAATGTTATTGACCAATTGATATTGACTATACGTAGTTTTAGAACAAAGACAAATATAACTGGAATATTAGATCAAATAAATGTGTTTATTGAATCAACTCTTGATGAAATAAATCGTTTGAATGTTTTAATAGCTCAGATAGATGATATGTTAAGTTTATTAGATATGTTTATAAGTTTAACTGGAATTTATTATTTACAAATTACTACAGACCAAGGAAATGCCGGGGTTATAGATGCATTAAAAAATGCAACTGGATTTTTTGCAAGAAGAGCAAAAGATGTTCAAGAGTTTCAAGATAAAGAAGCCGTTCTTGCTTTACAAAAAATAAGTGAAATTGAAGAAGCAAAAACAAATGCGGCAAATATTAAATTGAAAAAAGAAAAAGCAGAGTTGTTATTATCATATTCAGATACACTTACAACAAATACAAATACATGGAACATATATAAAGAAACAATGGCACAAAACACAATAGGAACTTTATCGTTGCTTATTAGTGAATTAGATTCTATATTGGGAGATTATAATATTGATTTATCAGACCTACAACTGCAAATATTAAATCTAAATAATGATGAAAACAGTTTATCGTCTTTATCAGTTTTACTAGAAGATACTATTGTTGAAAAAAATAATTTTCTTGATTCTATGAATGAAACTATTGATGCAGATACCGCAGAATTAAATGCCATCATTGCTCAGCAAGCAGATCCTAATCAACCAAATGTAGAAAACTATGATGCAAAAGTTGAAGAGCTTACAAACAGTATAGCAACATCAGAAGAAACAAGAGATAGTGAAGAAGAAGTATATGAAGAACTTATAGATAGATATAATAATATTTATAATTATATAGATGTATTAGATAAAGAAGATTATGCATATGAAATTACAAGTCAGCAAGATGCATTGGCAATATTAAAAGCAGCATATAATGATATAGAAGATACTTATATTGATACAAAAACAGATAAAGAAGATGATATAATTCTAAAGCAAGGACAACTTGGAACCGCTGAAGGGGATAGAGAAGATGTATATGAAGATTATTTAGACAAGCTTACTGAAATACAATCTTGGCAATTTGCAAATCCGGGAGGAACAGTACCTTCATATTTAATTAATGAGCGTGATGCATTAAAATCGGATTTAGATGATTTAGATGAAACTATACAGGAGTTAACAGATGATATAGCTACATTAGAAAATGATTTAATATTATTAAAGCAAGCACGAGATAATGATTTATTGATAAATGCAAAACAACAAACCGGCGTTGGTTTAACAATAAATGTATTATTAGTAGAACAGGATATATATGAATTAGAGTTGGAGGTAGCAGATTTAATTTCAGAGCATGGGCAAGAAGCAGGTATTATACAAACAAAAATAAATAATATATTTGCGAATGGATATAATACTATTTTATCGTTGCAGTTACCAACTATATCATTGTTTAATGCAGGAAAAATATTTATTAGTAATCCAGTTATAGCTACATATTCATTAGCTAAAAATGAAAATTATAATGTTAGAGACCCGGATGTAACAAGATTAAATAATGCTAAAGCGGTTGTAAATAATGAATTAAGTGCTTTAGTGTTAAATTTAGAAGCTGCTGATGATTTAGTTAAACAATTAGAAGCAGAAGAAACAAAACGTTTGAAAGAAGTAGCACAGGAGTTGGCTTTATATACTTCTAGTGATAAAATATTTGATCCAGATAAAAAGATGTATTTTGCTGGAGGGTTGATGTGTTATGGTTGGCCCGGGAAGGATGATGATGGTAATTATTTTAGTTTTAATAAATATGCGAAAGATGCTTATAATAACGCCAGAATGGAAATTGGTGAAAATAAACTAGATGTAAAAAATGAAATAAATTTTATAGATAAATTGTTTAAGTAAATAATATAAAAATATGATAAAGGGATTAAACATTATAGACAATGTAAAAATATCATCTGATATAGAGGCATTACATGCTTCATTAAAAAGATTATTTTTTACTCCAATAGGCAGTCAAATAGGTAATTTAGATTATGGATCTAGAATACCTGAATATTTATTTGAACAAGCAACCGAAGAAAATATATTAGCTATATTGAATGAAGCTAAAGATTTAATATTAAATTATGAACCTAGAATAGTATTAAATGCAATTGGCGCCGAAGTACAACCTACAATGAATACTGGGGCATTACAACTTGTTATCAATATAGAATTTTATTGGGTTGGAGATGAAAATACTGATAATTTAAATACTTTACAAATTACAGCATAAGAGGAATGATATGCTTAAACCATTAGCGAATATAAAAACACCAGACTTAGTAAACTTTGATAGACAATCAGTTGTTTCAGAAATAATTGAAAGAATACAATTAGACCCAGATTGGAATAATATATATGATGGCGATTTGTTTCAAAACGCAAGTCAAATGATAATAAATCTATTTGCATATTTATTTGAAAAAAATGCAGTATCTTTTAATAAACAAATTAAAGAAAATTTTATAAACAAAGCAACATCAGAAGAAGCAATATATGAATATTTAAGACAAAATAAAATTAGTGTAAAACAAAATACAGAAGCCGTTATAAATGTTATAGGAGCCTTAAATAATGGCATATTAAGAACTCCATTAGTTATTCCTCGTTTTACAAAGCTATCAACAGTCGACTTAAACAATGATACAATAACATTTGAACTAATATCAAAAACAGATAATAAATATAATTATCTAAATGATATTGTAGTTTTTTCATCTAATTATGTTAGAGATAGTTTTAGACTTGATGCATATTCCGGAGAAACATTTCAGTTATTGACACCTATAAGCGATAAAACTTTTGAAAATTTTAAGCTATCTATTCCAAATATAAACATAATTGAAGACTCAATAAGAATATATTATCAAACATCATATAATACATATATAGAATTGCTGCCAACAGAAAGTTTTGTTGTTGCTCCTATTCTTGCTCCACCAACATTTCCAAATGGTATCCCACATTATATTATTAGTTATAAACAAAATGGATCAGCTGATATATTTTTTGGATCAAATGATTTTGGTAGTGCTTTTTTTGAAGAACATATAGGTGGTAATATTTTAATTTTTGGAAGATCTGGCGGTGGAAAAACAAATAATATTATAGCAAACACATTAAACCAGACCATAACATTTAATTATGGTGGAACTTCATTAGATGTTACTTTTACAAATTTAACCGCTGGGTCTGGTGGTTCAGATAGAGAAACAATATATGATGCGCAATATATTGCACCATTAAGATATGGACGAGGAAGAGCTATAATAGATGAGCTTGATGCTAAGGGAGCATTATATCAATCGGTAATAAAACATAAAATTGAAACTCCACAATATAGCGAAATATCATCAACAATTCCTTTGCTTCATGCATATCATTGGATTGTACCTCAAAGAGACTTTGAAGATTATGTTATTCCAGAAGTATCTTCGGACGACACTTTAACAACTTATACTGAAAAGTTTTTACTAAGCTTAAATACTTATTGTAATTTATACGGTATAAATGATGGCGCAATAACTGACGAAAATATAACAGATTTCTTTTATGAAAACAACGAAGGGTTATATCAATATTTATATGATTTAGAAAGTCAAAATATTTTATCTGGATCTTTGGTAGTTACAGCATATAATCATTTGAATTTATTAGTAGACCAAATATTATTTGAAGGTAATTATTATAACTTAAATAATGTTGTTAGCAGTTCGGCAGATGAACCCGCAATAATTAGAAGTAATTATTTTGCTTCTATAAATATTGTAAATAATGTACAACAAGGCCAAAATAATATTCTAAAATTTCGATTAAATGGAGATTCAGAATATATATTTACTTTAACCATTCCAGTAGGAACAAGAACATCAACATCATTTGCTTCTGCTCTGCAGTCTTTAATACAAAATAAAATAACAACAGACCCAAATATTCCAGATGAATATGGTTTATATAGTAATTATGAATTTTTCTCATATGAGTCAAACCCAAATAATACGTTAGAAGGAAGAATTGTATTTAAGTCTTTTGATGATGGAGAAAATTCAAGTATAGAAATATTAGACCCGCTTACAACCTCTGAAGAATTATTAAATTTATTAAATATAATGGGCTGGCGTCAAAAAGTATATAGACCAGAAACACAAACAGAAAAAGTTTTCAAATCACAACAAAATGTTTTTCATTATGATTCAAATGAATTACTTTTGAATATAAATGAAAACAAAATGTTTGCTACAGCCACATTCTTAAAGACATCGGCATGGGACCAAAACACAGGATATAGTTATGGGCCATTATTAGAATATACATTAAAAGATAAAGATGATAGTTTAGTACTTTCTTTTCCACATCTATATAAAGACATAATAATTTATGCAAAAAATGATTCAGATGTCGTTGTTGACTCATTATCAATATTAAATGTACAAGACACTGAAGCAAACGCAGTTACAACTAATATAGAAAGCACGGAAACATTTTTTAAGGATATAGCAGACAATATTTATAATTATGAAACAAGTGAATTATCATTAAGATTATTAGATCCAATTTTAGCCACTCAATATATGTTATCTTTTCCACAAATAACTAAAATAACATTGTTTGAAATTGTTGGAGGAATAAAACAAACACCATCGATTGAAGATTTTTATGAAGAGAATGCCGCTTGGCATCAAGATGTATTTGACCTGACTGGCCCTCAAATTAATTTAAGTTTAACAACACAATTAGAAGATGGAAAAGATTATCAGTTTGAATTTTATGCTTTAATAAATCAAGTTTTAACTCCAATAGGAAATATAGATTTTTATAATATAGATAACTTAACAGTTAACCA
>Ga0105099_10001750_pt1 | contig 13320 bp, 9 predicted proteins | sample PPLLak3cmMay2015_2_FD_79138 | JGI IMG/M metagenome (GOLD analysis project Ga0105099, IMG submission 79138) | Freshwater sediment microbial communities from Prairie Pothole Lake near Jamestown, North Dakota, USA - PPLs Lake P8 Core (1) Depth... | ecosystem: Environmental > Aquatic > Freshwater >...
GGCATGGTTTGTCAGCAGCTTTGCACACATCATCCAGCCCGTCCAGATCCACACCATAGTTACACCGTGTCCTTATCCACTTCGCACCGTTATACAGTCTCATGTGATTGCCTTTTCCGCTGATGTCATAGGCGCTGTCGCCTTTTCCTTCGTCGAATGTCCAATGGGCAATCATGCTTTGCGCGGCGGATAAACTATACAGAAAGAAAGCTAATGAGAAAGCCAACACAAGTTTCCGCGAGTGTTTCAACATAAAAACCTCCATTTTTAACAGGATTTTTATGATTATAAGGATTTCAGAGAATTTAAAACAAATTATCCATTACTACCAATTATACTCTAATTTATGACAATTACCCAATACTTATATACCTGCATATTTCGTGCCAGAAAAAACTGGCGAAATTTGAATAATTTCGAGGTTTTTTGTTTTCACCCGTCCCATTCTTGGGATTTACCGTCCCATTTTTGGGACGGTTTGTTGACAGGATGTTGTATTTGCTACCATTCCCTTGATATTATTATTGACCTTTCGATGATAAAACCTCCTGCTTCATTTTACCGTTACCCGTATACTCCCCGAGAAACCCATAGCCCCAAGGTTATCGGTTGCATTTGCATTAAGCCGGAAGGTTCCCTTCGGTGGATTAATCCAGTAATAGGTATACGGACTTTGTGTTTTTGTCGCGAGTAGAACTGTGTCCCGGTAAAATTGAACTTTTTCGATAAACCCGTCTGTATCCAGCGCATCAACCTGAAATAGGATCGTGTCAGGGCTGGCGAATATACTACTGTCACGCGGGGTTATTATGGTTATTGAAGGTGGGTTGTTCATACTGGAGACAACTTGGATTTTAATCGGTTCGGATTCGTAGAATTCTCCGGACCTGGCGTACGCTGTTGCGCGGATATAGTGGTAACCCAAACTTATTCTACCTATTGCAGTCGTATAGGGATCAGTATAATCCCTGCTGATTTCTCCGGAAGAATCAAGGGAAAACACCACATAAGAAACAGAGGCAATAGCGGTTATAGCTGTTTTTACATACACGGTATCATTGAGAAAATAGATATTCTCGTTGACCGGGCTGGTAATGGTAATCGATGGGATGTTGGGTTCGACTGATATGGTTATACTGTCCGGAATACCCGGTTCTCCATTATTATCTGTCGCTTCTGCGGTAATTGTGTAGGTCCCGACTGCCGCATTATTCCATGTATACGAATACGGCCTTGTAGTGCAGCTTTTCAGAAGCAAGCCATTCGCAAAGATATTCACGTTTTTAGCGGAGCTTGAAGAGTCTATAACCGCAACATAAATTTCAACAGGATTTCCCTCTTTAAACACCGTATTATCTGCCGGATTATAGATATGAGCTTGCGGCGGCGGTTCTTTGCCGATGGTCACGATTACCGGGGATGAGGTAGTTGTTGCGCCGAAATTATCGGTTGCAGCAGCGGTGAATGTGTAGTTTCCTTCAGGAGCATTCCGTACCGTATAGGTAAAAGGTTCCTTTTTCAAGGTAGTAAGAAGCTTGTTTCCCTGATAGAATTTTACCGAGGCAATGTAACCGCTGGAATCGAACGCTGAAGCCCGAAGCACGATGTTTTCGCCGATATTATAATGCTGGCCGTTGTAAGGCGATGTCAGATACACTGCCGGGGGCGTATTCCTCACGGTTATTGTGGCGCTGTTGGAGGTGTCGACCTTGCCACGCGTATCGACCGCTATTGCCTTGAAAGCATATACACCTTCAGTTGAGTTTTCCCATCGATATGTATAGGGTGGTTTTAAAAACGACGCAATCTGCTTTTTACCACGATATAATTTAACTGATTTTATTTTATGAAACGCTGTGCCTTTTGCTACAGCCTCAACCCCAACAGTCTGACCCGGCATGAAATACTGGCCGTCATAAGGCGATATGAGAGCGATGAAACCGTCCTTTCGTGTTATGGTAACCGGCCCCGAAACAGCGCTGTCACCTGCATGGTTAAACGCCCGCACTGTTAAAGAAAATACCCCGGTAGAAAGGTTATACCAGGAGTATTGAAAAGGCGCCTCTGCATCGGTTCCTATATGTTTTTCATTGGCATAGAAATCAATGCGGGCAATATGAGTCCCCGAATCCCAGTAAAAAGCGTCTATAGAGACCGTATCACCTTTGTAAAAAACAGACCCATCCGCCGGATTGCCGATATATACGGTTTTCAGCACATCCCGGCAATATACATATACGTGTGCACTATCCTGAGAACCCTGTTGATCGGTTGCAATGACCTTCAACTGCAAATAACCAGTATCGTGATTTTCCCATAAATACTCAAACGGCGCATCATAATCCGTTTTCAAAAAGGCCTGATTACGAAAGAATGAAACGCTGCGCACCGAATGATTTGCCGTATTTACCGGCGTCGCAACAACCCGTATCGAATCTCCCAACGCAAACACCTGGCCACCATAAGGCTGCGATATCGTAATAAATCCATCCCGCACCGTTATCATGACCGCTGCAGAACAAGCTGGCAACGGCAGGTCCGGTTGGGCAACTGCAGTAATCCTGTACGATCCCACAGTCGACGTTTTCCATAAACTCGTATATGGTGCAGATACATCGCTGCCGATAGCCACGCCGTTCTGATAAAAGGAGACAATGCCCTCAAACTGCGGCTGCGTATCACCAAACGTATCCACAAATACCTGCGCCTCGACAAACACAGTATCTCCCGGAAAATAATCAGCTCCGTAATAGGGAGAAGTAATATGAACCCGATATCCCCCCGGAATGGAATCGCTTGTAGTACCAAGGCCAAGTTTATCGATGGATACCGGTGACTCTTCCGTGCAGAAAAGCCCTGTCAACACACAGCCGAGAACCGCCAGAAAAAGTAAACCAATCGTTTTTTTAATACAACGATGCATGGGACCTCCTTGAAAATTTGTTTTAGGTAAAATTCAATTAGCTTTACACATACTCATTTTTTTTACTTGAATAATTGCCTGGCATCTGGTATAATAAGGTAAAGGCGATCATAGTATAACTATGGTTTCAGCTTTCGGAAGAGCTGGTCCAATTTTAACGGGTCGGACAGCTCTTTCTTTTTAATGCCCGAGAAGTTTTCTATTATTCAAGTCTGGTTATTTCAATTTCATTACTCTTGGCATGTAATCCCAAATTCCATATCCCACATAAATCGTTCCATTACAAATATACAGCGACAAATTATCAACGTTACTCCCTGGAAAACCGCCTTTTCCAACTAACTGCCAGTTGCTCCCATTAAAACTCATTACAGTAACTTTTTCATTATAAAATGCAACGTATGGTATCCCATTGTATATAAAAAGAGATTGATGATATGCATTCTCATCCGAGAATCCTTTATTACCAACAGGTTCCCATTGTAGACCGTTGAATTTCATGACAGTAGTTCTCGATGCATTGGCTTTATCTGAATAAGCGATATACGGCGTGCCATTCGAAATGAAAAGCGACTGGCTGCCTGCATATCCATCAGAAAAGCCTTTAATCCCGACTGGTTTCCATTGAGAATCAGAAAAATTTATCACAATACTGCCGATTGAATCAGTGCTATCGGTATAGGCGACATATGGTATTGAATTCCACAGACAAAGCGATACGCTATATACATAACCATTGGAGATACCTTTTTTACCAACCTGTGTCCATTGAGTGCCATTAAATTTCATCACATTTAATTTTGCTCCCTTCCATCCACCAGAATATGCAATATAGGGTCCTCCACTTGAAATTGAGAAAGAAATGTTATTTGCGGCACTGTCAGAAAATCCTTTTTTACCAACCGGTTCCCACTGAACCCCGGTGTATTTCATAACAGTAGTTTTTGAACCATTACCCCCATCTGAGTAAGCTATATACGGTGTTCCATTCCAAATACAAAGGTTTTGCTTTGTTGCCTGTTCATCCGAGAAATCCTTATCACCAACTGCCTCCCACTGTGCTCCATTATATTTCACTACATTAGCTTTGTAATTATTCTGCAAATTCATATAAGAAATAAAAGGTGTATCGTTCCATACACAAAGAGATTGAAAGCTGGCTCCCGGGTCCGGGAAAGTCGAATCCCCGACAATCTCCCATTTCCCTATTTCTAAAACAAGCGTATCGGTATTGCTTATATTTCCATCATCATCAGTCACCCTTAAAATGCATGGATATCGCTGCGTATACTCTGATGGTGTAGTTATAGCAGTGTCGCTGCCCGATGTCTGTTTAAATCCGCTGTTGTTGACATTCCACTCCCATTTAGTAATATTACCGCACTTTTGATGCGCTTCTCCATGCAAGGCAAATTGCGAATTCATATATACTGTTGTATCTTGACCGGCATAAGCAACAGGTACATCTTTCCAGATTGTAATAGTGTTCGAAGTATCCATCGCGACATTACCATCATCATCAGTAATCTTTAAAATGCATTTATAATCGAAAGCAGAGTCTGATGGTGCAACAGATGGTGCAAAAATGGTTGTGTCTCCTTTGGATGTTTGAATAAAGTTACTGCCATTACAACTCCATTCCCATTTTACAATAGTACCGAATTTGTTATACGCAGAACCTGATAATTTTACAGGATCATTGATGCTTACAATCGTATCACAACTGATTATCGCATCAGCAATTGGCACATCCTTGCATACCGCAATAATAATCGAGTCCATCCTGCTATTTCCGTCGTTATCGGTAGCTCTCGCAACGCACGTAAAGTCAGGGTTAGAATCTGCCGGTAATACAATAACGGTATCTCCGTTCGTGGCTTCGACAAAACCGCTCCCGTTAATATTCCATTCCCACTTAATAATTTGCCTGCTGAAGGAATCGATTGCTGTCGCATGCAGCAGCAGCGTATCATGTATACTTAACGCGGTGTCATTGCCGGCGATCACTACCGGTGTTGCGTTATAGGGGTTAAAATCGGGCATGACAATGTCGCCTGCGGTGCTGTTAAACTTGAGTGTCGGGCTGCGTCCGGTAAAAACGGAATCCTTATTATAAACATTAACATAAACCGAATAATTCACCGTTGATGAGCCCTGTTTTGTAAAATAAACGAAACCGCTGTATCTGAAGGTCTCCGGAGTAAAAAACAGGTCGGTGCTTTTCGGTTTGACGGTCATATCGCTAAGGTTGTATAGAACGGCTTCGATTCTTTTAAAGCTGGTATCAGTGGTCACTAATTTTCCGGAAAAATCCCGCTGCACAAGATAAATCGGCGGCAGCGTATCTGTCCAATCAAGAACCGTCAGGGATGTAACCTGACTGTTATCTTTGATAAAAATCACGCTGTCCGCAACCGTGTCCAGGTCTATACCTAGCTGGTCAAGGGTATCTTTGTTTGCCTGTATGGAATATTGACCCTGATAATTTGTGACGTCGTAAAAACCAAGACGTGCAAGCTTTGCAATAACCCCAGGAACACCTTCGGAATTTTTATTCAATACTTTTCCGGTGAGTGAAATGGCGACTTCATTGCCTACATCAGAGCCGGCCACGTCTTTGGTACAAGAAAAAAACAGAATAAACGCTGTTATAATTATCATTCCTGTGATAATCAGAAAACCATACAGAAAAATGGTGGTGCGATCGATTACTTGTTTCATATACCTTATCCCTTTGGCATAGTATTTATAGTTAAAGGAAACAACTGAATATTCAACTGATAAACAGTATCACGTTTTGAATCTTCTTCCGATAATTTAATAAGCATCTGACGCATCTCCTTGATTTTGTTGTGCACGATTTTAAGGCTCTCTCCGGAAAGAGCGAATGTCGATGCAGAGATATCACGTTCCTCTCTCGTATACCGGTGCACAGCTTCGAGAGCGAGTGATATATTCGATTGCATGTATGCTGCCCAGTATAACGAGGCAAATGTCGAATCCTTTTCGATAACAGGGTCGCAGGGTTTGTAACAACCGTTCTGCTTTTTCTTTATCAGGCCGCAGGAAAGTAACACTGCAATCGCCTGTTTTGCGTCTTTTAACGTTATTGCAGGAGTCATTTTGTGCGCTAAAGCTTTAAAATCATCTTTAAAATCATAAATAAAAAGCAGCTCCCGTATTGCCGGAATATACCATTTACTGTAGAAACTGAATTGATCCTTGTTGATTAAAACAGGCTTGAGCTGTTTGAAGCTAAGCATTTTTTTAAAACATAACTCCTTTTCTTCGAACGAACCTGCCTGCGCGTATTGAATAATTGCTTGAAAGCACTCTCTCTCTTTCTCACTCAACCTGAAAAGCTTGGCAAGCCGTAGTGTATGGGTTGAACTGATGTTCTGCCGTCCATTGATTATGTCTGCAAACCAGCCGCTTGACCCTGACTTAACCTCCTTTGCAATGAACCGGTGTGAATACTTTGAGTCCAGTGTTTTGAAATAGAGGTAGATATCCTTGAGAAATTCTCTGTAATTCGTGTATTTAAAAATGTCGGGTTTTGTGTTTTGCATATTGCTTATCGTTTTCGGTTGATATTAAATAAAATGTTTCTATCATTAATAATAATAAATATCCGGATCGATATCAACGTTAAGCGACATAAAAACGCTCGTTTTTTCAGAGCGGGTTTCTGTAATTTACATTAAAAAATTTATCAGGCATGTTTCCCGGGGATAATTGTTCATGAGATGTAATCAGACAAATCCGGCTTATTCTCAATAATCGCGGTTATATATGAGCTCCCCGCTGTTCACCGTAAAATTATCCCATATACAATACCGCTCCAAATCAAGAGATTCAACGCTCATTCTTACATGGACGTAGAGTATGGAATCATTCGGGGAAAATGAAACGGTTTTTATAGGTTCCGGTATTTGAGCGGGGTCACCCGGCCAGCAGAACAGCGAAACCGCAGTGTCATTACGCTCGATCCGCATATTTCCCGAGTAATACTTGATATCGAACTGTTTGCTGTCGAATCCCTTGGCAGCCCTTATGCGTAGCCGGTTTTCAACACCCTGAAGATAGAGGCCCGCCTCGATACCTGTCCATTGGGATGTATCGGAGGTTGTGGAAACGGCAAAAGAGACTTTGACTCCATTAAGCTGGTTTACATTTAATTCTATGATACCGAAAAATATGGATATGGAAAAATCGCCCTTTATTCCACAGGTTGTCCGCATACCGGTTGATTTGTTGGATTGAGACGGATCAAACAGAAATTGCAGCACCCAGGAGGTGTGAGAATAGGGTTTAATAGTTATTATGTCGTTCGCACGATACGTTTTCCAGATAGTTGTGTCCGGGGAGCTGCTATTGAACGTGTCGCGTAAAATCCTGTTGATACGGTATGGGATGGTATCTGCAGCTTCCTGTTCATCGGCAACGACAAGCTGCCCCTGGTAAAAACCCAGTTTTGCAGCCGGCAGCCGTAAAAAAATATCTTTTACATCATATCCACAGTTAATTTGACCGAAAGTGCCGGGCCAGCATGCCGCAGTATCTGAAATAATGGAGCTTATTTTTAGCGCGGTATCGTTCAGGTCTTCGACATGCAGGGTGCAAACAACAGTGTCCGGGTAACAGAGCGTTTTTACGAGGCAGGTGTCTGAAGCCAGGATATGCGGATTGAAGTTTTCAAGCGGTATATCGAGGTTATGGCAGGATATGACAATGATACACCATACAACGATATTGATTCTTTTTTGATACAGTGTCATGGGCATTATAGGGAATATCCCTGATTTACTGTTATTAACCTAACCCAGACAAGCTGGATAAGAACCTTCACGAAATAATTTTCTGACTAAAAATGTCAGAAAATTATTTCTAAGGTTCTAATTTCATCAGTTGGGTTCGTGCTCTTGCTCGTAATCGTGCTCGTAATCGAAACATATGACAATTCCGCCGCTCACCCGCAGGGTGCTGTATATGTAAAACTATCAGCTTGCTCAACCATATTCTATATCAATCGATTACGATTACGCGCACGAGCACGAGCACGGCATAACTGTTGATTTTAGAATTAAATATCCAGAACAGAGAGATACCGGAAAAAAGTGCTTCTGCTTAAACTCAGGTTTTTTGCGGCAAGCTCTTTATTGCCGCATGTATTTTTCAGCGTTTTTTCGATCAGCGCTTTCTGGAACTCCTTAACCGCCTGTTCGAAATTCAACGTTTTTAAATCGTACACAGTTGGAGTTATCCCCTCTATTTTCCCAAAGGGTGACGTAGAAGAGAGCACCGTTTTATGTACCGCGCTTGCAAGCTCCCGCACGTTTCCCGGCCAACCGTATGTTTTTATAAAATTCAGCGTTTCCGGATGAAAGTCGACAACAGGCCGGTCTGGGTACTCAGCTTTGTACTTCTCAAGAAAAAAATACGCAAGAAGCACGCAATCGTCTTCACGCTCACGAACAGGCGGCAACCTGAACCTGCACTGATTTATGCGGTAATAGAGGTCTTTGCGGAATGTCCCGTTACTCACCATTTCATCGAGGTTTTTATTGGTGGCACAGATAATCCGGACATCGACACTCTCTTCGTATGGAGAGCCGACGGGACGTATTTTACCCGTTTCCAGAACACGAAGAAATTTTGCCTGAAGCGAATAGTCCATATCGCCTATCTCATCAAGAAAAATCGTTCCGTTGTGTGCTGCAGCAAACAGGCCTTTATGGTCCCGTATGGCGCCGGTAAAACTGCCCTTGATATGCCCGAACAGTTCTGATTCCTGCAATTCTTTTTGTATAGAGCTGCAATTAACGACAATCGTATGCTTTTTTGACCGCTTGCTTTTATTATGGATCAGTTTTGCCAGAAGATCCTTGCCTGTTCCGGTCTCCCCTTCCAGCAAAACGCTTATGTCCGAATCTGCAATCGAGTCGAGGCTCTTGATAATATCCTTCATCTTTTTCGATTCAGCGACAATACCCTCGTGCCGGGCGGTATATTCCGTCAGTTTTCTGATGGCATCCAATTGCTGGGAGATATACTCCACATGATGGATCAGCATACCGGCAATAACCGCATAGGTATTCAGGACGGCAAGGTCGCTCCCGGTATACGATTGTGAATTTCTCTTTGCGCCAAGGTAAATGACGCCGATAATTTTGTCGGCGACCTTGATCGGACTGCAGAGTACCGAGGTTAACTGCAAATCAGCAATACTGCGGGACGAGCTCAAATCAGGGTGCTGCAACGCGTTTTGAATAAAAATCCCCGTTTCCTGTTTCAGCGTCTGTTGTACAATGGTATCGCTGAAGTGTTCTTCGGACACTTCTCTGTTTGAACTGGCAAAAAGCTGCGGTTTTCCTGATGTATCGAGCTTGAAAATAAAAGCATCGTCGCCGCCGAGTATTTCCAGCAGGATATCGATAATCTTGCGAATGAGGGTGTTAAGGTCGCGCTCCCTGCCGACAATCTCTGCAAAAAGATTTAAGCTCTTGAGAATATTTTCAGGTTTGTTGTTCTCGTTTCCGGAAATGGATGCGCCTCTTCCTTCCTTCCTGAAATCAACAATAAGCACATCATCCCCTATCTCGATTTTATCCCCCGGATTCAACTGGGCGTACCTGTTTTTTTTGCCGTTGATACGCAGAGCACCGGATTGCAGCGCCTGTATATGCGGTTTATTATCACAAAATTTCACTTCAGCCGCAATATCCGGAGCCCTCGGACTTTTTAAAACAATGTCATTCTCTGCGAGCCTGCCGATATGTACTATGCTGCCGGTAAGCGTCAGATCGTGTGACTTTGCACTATCGGTTAAATGACGTAAAATCATCATACTCTTTTCATCCCCGCTGCTTCGCTGTTGTTAAGGGCTTTTCTTTCAGCCAATGGTTTGCATTAAAATCAGCAATGCGGCTGGTTATCGGAACGTAATTACCAGTTGAACACCGTTACCGGTATAGTCGCCGCTTACTTTTATATGTTCATTTTTTTTGCATTGTTGCCGGTGTTTATGGGTTATAACCGAGAGAATGGTACTTGATACTATACAAACTACCGACGCTGTGCCTGCAAGCAAACTGTAACCGTCATAGGTGCGTACTGCATCTTTATGTTTTGTATATCCGCTGTAATCCCCGATTTGTGCTGCAGACAGGAATTTTTCATACTCCTGATCGCTCTTGTAATACTCATATACAGCGGCGCCGCCGAATCCAACAGAGCATGCGGCTGTAAGCAGCGCTGAAAACAGGTACATTTTATTACGTGCGGTTTTCACTTTCATATCAAGGCTGTCGATCGTCGCCTGTTTTGTCTCTGTTTCAAGCTCTTTCTGGCGTAATACGACCTGGCGGCTCTTTTCATCCTCTATTTTTTGAAAGTATTCATTTTTTGCAGCCGTAAAAAAATTAAAAATCGCATCTGAAATATATGTTTTATCCGGCTCCGCTTCAGGGTCAAGCTGTAATGCGTTAAAAAACTCCTTGCGAGCCATGCCGGCCTCAGCTGCCGAAAAATATGCGACCCCCAGATATATATGAAGCTGGGCTTTTTTCGACGAATCGTTTGTAATTGCTGTATCGGAAAGCGCCACAGGAATGAATTCAATGCAATTGAGATATTCACCCCATTCGAACCATTGCCGAGCCTGAAGATATATATCTGTAGTATCGGCATTTTGCGGGTACAGCATGGTGCAGGCGGCAAATATGATGATGAAAAACTGTCTATGCATAGAATTGTGCGCTTATAATGATCCGGATATTTTACCCTCTATAAAAATGACAGGCCTTTAATATTATATAGTAAAATATAATACAAACCAAAAATGTTTTAACAGAAAAAAATCCTTCAGCTATGACTTCATGATTATTGGCAGGTACTATGCTGGTTACTGTTCGACATCGGGCGTGATTGGCTCCATTTTTACTCTGTTCGTCACAGTGTCGTGTGTAGTAATATCTATTAAAAAATCCATATTTTTAAACCCGGCTTTTTCCAGCGCCACTGTATGCTGCCCTGTTTTAAGGGGAATAATCCCTGTTTTAGGCGTCTCCCCGATTGTTATATCATCGATCAGAACCTTTACCCAGGGGGGGTTGGTACGAAGGTCAAGGTAACCATAGCCATCTGTTTTAGGCATGACTATTGCCGTATCGATGTTTTTAAACGCGGAAGTAATTGTCTTCGGCACAGGTTTTATGTTTTTTTTTCTCTGATTAGCGGAATCGATTATACTTTTAACTGTTGTATCCGGTTTGGCTGTTACAATCTGTTGTTCTGCCGGTTTTAATGCCGCAATCACAGCGGGTTTTACCTCTGGTGAAGCTTTTATACCCGTTTCAGGCGTATACAATCGTTTATAGGCAAAGAACAGCCCTGAAATTACTGTCAAAATAATTAAAATCGATATCAATACTGCGTTTACCCTCCCACGATACACAATGCGGCTCTTCATCCGCACCTCTTCCTTTGATAATACACCGAAAGAGCTCGCCTGGTTAAGACTTTTTAAAGCAGCAATATATTTTTTCGCCCGGAAATTCGCATACGCGCTGTTTTTATAGGTGTCGAAGAGCTCTCTTTTTTCCTGGCTGTTATATGCCGGCGGATCTTTAACATAAAGGCCATATCGATCCCGCTGAAGAGAGAGATTGTCATTTATGCAGAGCATTTTGATAAAAGCGAGCGACTCTTGTGTATTGGGACGGTTCTGCGGGTCTTTCTGAAGGCATTTTAATATATAATCGGACACCCACTGGATCAGGGCGCTATTCTGCTGAAGCGGTGGCACAGGCTCCTCGTTGATAACCTTATGAAGAACACCGCTCGGATTATCTGCGGGAAACGGCAGGTTGCCCGTAACACAAACATAACTGAGACTGCCCAGCGAAAACATATCGCTCTTTTCCGTGACGTGCTTATTGGTAACCTGTTCCGGGGATACATATCCCGGCGACCCGACGAATGCGCCGGTCAGGGTAATCGATTCTTCGTTGATCAGGTGCGCAATACCAAAATCAGTGATATGTACGATACCATTTTTGTCCAGTAATATGTTTTCCGGTTTAACATCGCGATGGCATATTCCCCGTTCATGCGCAGAGCCCAAACCGGAGAGAATCTGCGTTAAAATATCAAGAAATATAAGGTTGGGCAACGGACCGTGCCGTTCAACAATTTCCGTCAAGGTGCAGCCGTCAATAAACTCCATTATGATATAGTGTTCGCCGTTGCTTTCGCCATAATCGAATATGGTTACGATGTTATCGTGCGACAGCGAAGCCGCGATTTTCGCCTCGTTATTGAACCGTTTGATGGTCTCGGGACGCTCCAGAAGGTGCGGGTGAACCTTTTTTATTGCAACCAGACGTTTAAGGACACTATCTTCGGCAAGAAATATCGTGGCCATACCGCCTGAGCTGATTTTTTTCTTGATAGAATATCGGGAGAGTGTATCCATAATGCCAGTAATAAAATAAACTTAATTACGGATAATGTGGATTAAAATGTTTTTCATGCATTTTTATTGATTTTTCATGCATTTTGTGGTATATTTATTTTGTGGTATATTTATAGAGAAAACTATAATTCAAATCTGGAGAGTAAAAACTATGGCTATCCTTCAAGTAAGGGATGTTGACGATGGTCTTTATTCTATCTTGAAATCCATCGCCCGGAGGGAACATCGTTCACTGAGCCATGAGGTTATCAGTATTCTTAAATCGTTTGTACAAAAGCCTGAAACATCAGCACACGAAGCAACAAACGAATTTATTAATCTTTGCGGGGCATGGAAAGATAAAAAAACAGCTGATCAGTTGATAAAAGAATTACGAGACGCAAGGAAAAACAGTTCCCGGTTCGGAGGAGACAATGCTGTTTTTGATTGATACCGATATTATAATCTACAGCCTGAAAAATAATGATACCGTTAAAAACAACTTTCTTAAAAATGCGGATGCAGTAAAGATAATTTCGGTCATTTCCTATGGTGAATTGCTTTACGGCGCGTTAAAATCGGAAAATACGGTAAAGAATATCGCCGTTGTCCGCCGTATCAGCGAACTTTTCCCTGTTATCGAGGTTTCAAAACCAATAATCGAGACTTTCGCCGAAATAAAGAGTTCCCTGCATAAAAAAGGCAGTCCAATTGATGATATGGATCTTTTAATCGCAGCAACGGCTCTGCATCTTAACTGTACTTTGGTGACAAATAATGAACGTCATTTTACCGGTATCCCCGGTATTGCTTTCCAGAATTGGGCTAACCTGAATTTTCACCGATAGGATATTCCCGCACTCTTTTTTTCTTATTTAAAAAAAATACATCTCCGTAATTTCTCCATTCCACGGAAAAACACAGGGAAGGCAGGTGGTTACAA
>Ga0105099_10001751_pt1 | contig 13314 bp, 17 predicted proteins | sample PPLLak3cmMay2015_2_FD_79138 | JGI IMG/M metagenome (GOLD analysis project Ga0105099, IMG submission 79138) | Freshwater sediment microbial communities from Prairie Pothole Lake near Jamestown, North Dakota, USA - PPLs Lake P8 Core (1) Depth... | ecosystem: Environmental > Aquatic > Freshwater >...
AGACGACGTCCGCGCATTCAGATACAACTGGAACTTCATCACCATGGACTTCTCAAAGGTTGGTGCCGTCGAGTACGGCGCTGACGACAGCTCTCCTTTCGGATAGACCCATGAACTACAGCGATCTGCGCGACCTTATGACAAGGTTGGGCGTGCGCACGGTCCGAAGGAGCGGGCCTCGTCACATCGCGATCCAGTGTCTCTTCGCCGAATGGCGGCACGAACACGGTGCTGACAACCGACCGTCGATGACCGTGAGCATCAACCCTAACGGTGAGTCGTGGCTGAAGTGCCACGCGTGCGAATACAAAAAGCCGCTGTTGTCTGCCATCAGGGAGCTTTCCGCCAAGTCGGCTTTCGGCCGGCTGGCCGAAATACGCGAGTGGGTTGAGAAGAACGAAGGCCGAGATTTCTCGGTAGAGGCAGACGACGGGTGGAAGGAAGACGTATTCGACTACACAGATGAGGCCAGACGTTTGCTCAAAATTCCGATGCCGAAGAAGGCTCTGGAATTTCTGGCAACCAAGGGCATTACAGACCCCGTCATCATCCGGGACTACGTGCTGTGGGAACCGGAGCAAAGAGCCGTGGTTATACCGACACTCAGCATGCGAAAGAACCGACTGACAATCGTGGGGGCTTCAGCCCGCCGCCTGGAAAAGGGTGGGCAGAAATACTGGACCATCTGGGAGTACGAACCGTACTTCCACCTCTACGGGGAACACCTGCTGAGCCGATACGAGGGTAAGGCAATACTGATCGTGGAGGGCCAGTTTGACGCCCTGCACTGCTGGCAGCTCGGCATCCCGGCCGTTGCCCTGATGGGCGTGAACTACGGCATACCAAAGGGCGAGTTGCTCAGACAGGCAAAGATCAAAGCGGCAGCTCTGCTGCTGGATCCGGACGTCTACTCGACGCCGCACAGAAAGGCGATGGTCATCGATTCTGCGCGAAAGGCGCTACTGGAACTGGGAATACCGACGATCGACGAAAAACTGGAAAAAGACCCGAAATATCTTGACGCCCAGTTCCTACAAGGTATCATAAAGAAAGCTAGTAATACAGCAATCTAGAACGAAGTGGAGGAGCACATGGCCAAGAAAGTGATCAAGAAAACGGACAAGAACGCGGAGGAAAAACCCAAGGAAGGCGGGTCCCTGGCTGACATCCAGAAAGAGATGGTGAAGTCCGACGAGGATCTCTCCAGTCTTCCGCTGGAACTTCAGCTGGTGACGGGAGCGGCCAAAGACGCCGCCAACTCGCAGCGCCGCGGCCCCGAAGTGTGGGCTCCCATCTGGGCGCAGCGCTGCCCGGCCAAGCCGTACGACGACGGCACCAGGCCGAAGATCTTCTCGTGGATGGTGGAGCCAGGCGAGGATCCGCCGGCCGTCTGCGTCATCGCGCAGCTGCCGATCCCGATCGTCGTGCACACGGTCTACTACGGGCGCGGGACACCCAAGCGCGGAGGCGGAGCGTACTTCCTCAAGGAGAAGGTCCGCTGCCTCGGACTCACCTACGGCGTCGATCCGGAGACCAAGGTGCCCAAGGTCCTCTCCACGAAGCAGAAGTGCCCGCTCTGCGCATTGCTGGGCGACCGCTGGTCCATCATCCAGGTTGGCGGCGTCGTCGATCTGCGCAAGCAGGACGAGCCCTTCGTCGACAGACGGGGCATCAGGTACGACCAGCCGCCGAGGCTCCTGATCCTCGACAGCGACTCGACGCAAAGGGCCGTCTCGGACGGACTCAAGGAGCGGTTCCGCAGGGGCTCCAGCCCCATCGGCACGGTGTTCAAGGTCATGCGCGGCATGGAGAAGAACTCCGCACGCGTCGGATCCAACTGGGTCGTGCAGCTGGACATGAACGTCACGAAGGCCCAGATCAACGAGATCTACTACCCGGTCGACCTCAACATGGCATATCCTCTCCTCGACGGAAAGAAGGACAACGCCTTCCCGGCCAAGAAGCACGAGGAGATCCTCACAGCCATCATGCAGCGCCACGTGTCACTGTGCATCAAGCACGAGCCCGGCAAGGGCTTCGACGCGCACGCGGCTAAGCTGCTCGGGCTGAAACTCGACGCAGTGGACGAGGAGGGCGGCGAGGAAGAGGGTGAGAGCGAGGGAACCAAGAATCCCTCCGAGCGCAAGCTGGGCATGATCAACATCGACACCATCAGCACCTCAGCCTCCACCAGCATCCCGTCCTCCACGGGCGGCACAACAGCCGGCAAGCTGCCCGGACTCACGGACCTGGGCGACAAGATCGAGGATAAGGAGGAAGAGGAAGAGGAAGAGGAAGAGGAGGAGGAAGTCGAGTCCAAGGAGGAGGAAGCGGAGGAGGGTGAATCCGAGGATACTGAGGAGATCGACCTGGAAAAACTCCAGAAGGAGCTCCTGGACAAGACCGCAACCCCGATCAGCAAGGTCGTCGAAGTCGCGGAGGAGTACGGCGTCAAGTCGATCCGCGATGACAAGGGAAAGGTGAAGAGGGAAGCAACGGTCAAGGCACTTATCGAGCACCTGGAGAACGAGGATGAAAGCGGAGGAAAAGGCGAACCCTGGAAAGAGTGAGCTGCGCAGGTTCTGGAACGTGGCCAAGTTCACCGGGGGCTTCGCCTTCGACTTTGAGAGCGTGGATGCGCAGGGCCGGCCGACGACCGATCCAATGGTCGCTCGGCCGGTCCTGCTATCTTTGGCCACGGGAAGACACAGGCCGTACAGGGCGATGTGCATGGAGTGGAACCAAGAGGCCTCGGAGTTTCTCCGTGGTCTCCTGAAGCAGCCCGATCTCACGGCTGTTGCCCACTATCACAACTATGACCTCATGCAGGCCCACTGGATCGGGTGCGTCGACATACACGCAGTCAAGGCGAGCATTGCCGATACTCGTATCCTGTGCTGGCTCTATAACGAAGAAGAGGATCTGGACCTGAAGACACAGGTCTGGAAGAAGCTGCATCACAGGATGGTTAGCTTCAAGGAAGCGACATCCGGGTCTGAATTCAACGTAGCGATCTCGATCCTGCAGAATGAGCTGGAGGGGTTGTCCAAGGAGTTCAGGCTGAAGACCGTCGCACTCAGGCGTCAGGTCAGAGAAACGATCCGTGCCCGCAAGCACGAAATCGAGGCCCTGCGAGGACAACTGAAGGGCAAGGAGATCAACGAGAAAAAGAAACAAGCGGCAGCTGAACTGGAGGCTGAGTGCAATCGAGACATTGCCGAAATCGAAAACTACACACAGCAGAAGACCGTCCTGCTTCTAGCCAAGATCGAGCAGAACCAACAGCTGCAGGCCAAGCTGTTCAAGAAGTACGCCATCGATGACGCAATACAGTGCTGGCGGCTCTACCTTAAGATGATGCGGTGGGTGAGGAAAGAGAAGCTGGAACACTGGCTCGTGATCGAGGAGGCGAACCACAAACGCGCCATGATCATGACAGCGGATGGGGCGTTGGTGAACCAGGATAAGACGGTGGCGCTGCAAAGGCGTAGCGAGCCGCTCTTGGAGGAGTTCAAGGCGGACATCTTCAACATTGCTAAGCGGCAGTTCAAGGTGAACTCCAACAAGGAGCTTCCAGAGGTCCTATATAAGGATCTCGGGATCGTGCCGCCGGCCGGGACCAAGCCAAGCAAGTGCGCGAGCATCGCCGGCGAACCGTGGGCCTTCTCAACAAGGACGGAGGTGCTACAGCGCATCGATCACCCCATCGCACAGGCGATTCTGGACTATCGCTCGGTCAACACGATCTACCAGAACTTCATGCTGGGTCTACACGAGCAAGCCAAGAATGACCCAGACAAGAAGTCCAGGGTGCATGTCACCTTCAATAGTACGGGAACCGTGACCGGCCGCTGGACAAGCTCGTCTGGATAAATGTGACAACTCTAGGAGTGATCATCGATGAAGCTCACCGACAGCAGCCTGATGCCGTTCGGGAAGTACAAGGGACGCAAGATGAAGGAGGTCCCGGCCAGCTATCTTGACTGGCTCCACGGGCAGGCCTGGATAGAGGACTGGCCGCTGGTGCTCGATTACATCAAGGCAAACCGAACGGTGATAGACCAGGAGCTAAACGATCGGGAGCTGCACGGGGATTGATGCAGACAGGAGGAAGCGTGGACGAGATGCAGGTAGAATTTGGCAAGGTCATAAAGGAGATTCATGCCGATTTCGGCGGTAACCTCGTAGGCTTCGCCGTCATCTGCATCAAGAAAGATCCGGTGGCTCCGCTGGCTGAAATGAAGTCCTGGCTTGGCGGTTTGGACGATATCAAGCTGAGCTTGATCGTGGAAGCCACCAAACTGGTGCTGGACAAGATCATCATCGACAACCAGTGCTCGGTGATGGAGGCCACAAAAATACTGGAGGGAAAGATACTGGAACGTAAATTCCTTCGGGACAGGCAGTATAGGGAACAGCAAGGGAAGCGCTGATGGCACAGCTACAGAATATACCGTCAAGAAACAAACCCAATGAGTACGATCAGCGGATTCAGAAACTCGGGCCGGAGATCCGCGAAATATTCGAGGCGGAAAAGGGGCACAAGCTGATCGTGGTAGACTTGTCGCAGCTTGAGCTGCGGCTCGGCGCGCACTTCACTCATGACCCAACGCTGCTCGGCGTATACAAGGAGGACGTAAGCTTCGAGGGGTTTGTGTTCTATACCGGCGATCCGCACGCTGAGACATCCAAGAGGATGGGAGTGCCGAGAAAGCTGGCGAAGAACCTGAACTTTGGCTTGATGTACGGAATGATGGCCGAGAACTTTGCTCGGTACGCCAGACTGTACAAACCGGGCACGAGGATCTACGATGTCGACGCGGCAGAGGGATACGTCAACGCGTTCCACCAGACTTACGCCGGCGTCTTCGCCTATCATGAAAAGTTGAGGCGCGCCTGGTGGCAGGGACAAAGGGCGTTCGAGACGATAGCTGGCCGATTAAGGCATTTCGACAGCTACGACAAGGTAGCAGCTGGTAAGATCTACAACTCAAAGATCCAGGGATCGGCAGCCGACGTGATGAAAGCGCAGCTGTGGGCATTCGAGAACTTTATGCTACCGCTGCCCGAGTTCAGCACGGTCAAGCCAATCATACAGGTGCACGACGAATACCTCTTTGAGGTGCCTGAGGACCATGCGCTCAAGTGCGCGGTTCTCATCAAGTTCATCATGGAGTGGCCGTTCTTCAGCATGGACGTTCCGCTCTTGGCAAGTGCCAAGATCTGCGACAACTGGAAGCAGAAAGACGACGACTCCGTACCGGAGGTCGGCACATTCTTCGCGACGGTGCTGGACGATCCAACCGAGCATAAGAAGCGCAGTCTGAAAGAACTGGCGGAGCTGGCCAAGCCCAGGACATTCACCGCGGCTAATTGGCCAGAGTACCTGGAGCTAGATAAGCAGAACGCAGTCGTGAAGAAGAGCGCCGTAGCCATGCTCTCGGCACGGCAGAAGGCGTGGGCACGCCAATACCTTCCAGAGAATCCGCCCGTGTTCGGGCGTCAACAGGCGGCAAAGATCCTCACGTTCGAGGAGTTTGTTAAGGAGAAAGAGAATGCCTCTGAGTGAAGATGATGTCTACCGCAAGGAAATCGACGACGCAATCGCTGACGTGAAGCAGCAGATCGTGACGGCCAACGCTCACGGCGTATCGCCCAGGCTGCCGGACTACGACGAACTCTTCGGGAAGATCCTGAAGAGCGCGGAGCGCGATCCGCGCATTCGCCCCAGGGCGGTGGACGAGCTCAAGGACCACGCCAAGAAGAACTATCAGGAGCTGGCCACCAAGGCCGGCTTCAGAGGCAACTTCAACATGGACACCCACGTCCTCAGAGGACTCCAGGTCCATGTCGCTGTCATGGTGACTCAGGGCGCGACTTACGTCGAGACCTACGCCGATGAACGCCATGCCGCCAACGCGGTGGATCAGTTCCTGGAGAAACAGAGCGTCAAAGTGTCTGCGGCCCAGATCAGCCTCTGGCAGACGAAAGCTGGCGAGGGCGTTACGTCAGCGTCGGAACACCCCCTCTACGGGACGTCCTGCATGGGTACGAGGGTCGAGACATGCACAATCAACTAGAGGAAGACCTCTTCGAGCTCATTGCCACTACCCACGTCTCGACAGACGGAGTCATCCGCGTGTCGAGCCGCGGGTTCCAGTGGTGTGCGTACAAGCAGACCAACAAGGAACTAATTAGCGGAGACGGTCCGCAGTTCGAGATCATCGTCAAACAGGGCGACGAGAATCCGTCAGGGACCAGCTACGGCACGGCCAAGAGTGCCGTGCACGCATTCGTCCAGCGGTTCTATCTGCTTGGGCAGAGATCCGATCATCCGGGGATTTTGAGTCCCCTGGACAATGTCGAATTCTGTTTCTCAGACCACCACCCCAACGTAGCCGTGACCTGGCGACACCTGAAAGCTCGCTTCAAAGGTATCAAACTCATACTCAGCGGCGACAGAAAGATCATGGAAGAAATCATCGAAGAGGCGGCCTCGATGTGAGGAGGTTATCGTGATCGTCTACAACTTTCCGGACAAATGCCCATCGTGCGGCAGCGAAGATATCGTGCCGGCGATGGTGGACCCCGGCGGCGGTGTCGAAATTCCTGCGGGCAGGCAACCGTTCATGTGCAAGGCCTGCAACGTAATGTGGTCCGAGCACCTAGTCACCAGCAAGGACTGGTCCTGCTTCATCTGCATCTTGGCAGACGCCTGGATGCTGCCCAAGGGCATCCTCGTCAACACGCGGCTCAACGACCCCAGGAAGGGGGTAAGAGCACTTCTGGGGATTCCTGACAAGGGAGACCATATCGTTATCCCGCTGCAGAAGGTACTGGACGATGGAAACGAACAAGCCGAACTCATCAGGAAGGGCGTCAAGAAGATCTGGACTCCGCCTTCAAGTGGCTAAGTACATCTTCGACGAGCCCGAAACATTTGTTGGGGAGGTGGCGGCCGTAGCGGCGGGCTTGCCGCTACCTCCCATCAAAAGAACTATCCTGGGCTGCCTGAAGGTACTCGGCGTACACTTCGGAGGCATAACTCAAGAAGAATTGGCCATGGCTGTTTTGGTGGTGCAGGTATGGATTACTTCGCAGAAGAGCGAATGAAGGCTGCCGAAGAAGTCATATGCAGGTTACCCGACACGATCTATTCCGCGGCTAACTTCGCCGGAAGTCTGAGTCGAGAACAGGTAAAAGAGTACCGGCAGGCCGTGAAGCACCTGACGCTGACAAAGGATTCGAAGCTTCACAGGGCCTTCAGGAACATCGTCAAGCTCGGGATGCACACCCTGAAGAAGGCGGCAGTCAGCATCGAGAAGAAGGGTTTCAAGCTGTGTCAGGGTGAGTCGGGCTGTAACCAGTGCTGTCGCCGTCTGGTCCTCGTCCCATCCAAGGCGGAACAGGCCGCCATCATCAACGAGATCAGGTTCATGCCGGCACAGACCAAGCAGCAACTGGTGTCCAATTTTTACCTTCGGGAACCAAAGTGGCGCGGAGCTCTTCTGACTTTCGGTCTCTCCAACGAGGAACACGCTGGAGACCTCTGGGAAAACGTCGGCGCATGCTTCGCGGAAATCGGAGGCCTGTGCCCGGCAGTGGGTCCAACGGGGTCCTGCATGATCTACGCCGCCAGGCCATGGTCCTGCCGCACCTACAGGACAATCGGCGGGGTCTGCGTTCCAGGCCGCCGATTCAACATCGCCAAGTTCTCGGACATCGAGGCCGCCATCCAGGACCTGCTCACCAAGTCTGGAGAGATCAATATGTCGATCTTTCCTGTCATAAGACAAGCGTTAGAGCTCTAGCCCTTTTCTAGCAGCTCGATATATTTTTCTTGCTTTCTTTATACCTATACGGTATAAGAGGACTCATGATCAGACGAGGACCACTGCTGGTGCCCTATGACACCTTCGATAAGGTGCGGGCCAGGCTGAAGGCCACCGCTCTGGACTACTCAGGTAAGGCGTCTGAGTTTTACGTATACCAAGAGACACCGCACGGGGTGCTCATCCCGAGGTACTTCCTGGACAACAGTCCACTTGAGGGAGATAACCAACAACTTACAGGCATTGACACAAGGTTTCCCAGGTTCAAAGGAAACCTGTGGCCAGAGCAGAAGGCCGGGGTCCGTGATGCCGAGTATGCCCTGCGGCATCACCACGGCGTATTCCTTAACGCCAGGCCCGGTGCCGGCAAAACCGTTGCAGCCCTATACATCGCCACACAACTTCGGCCACAGCGAGTGCTCGTTCTGGTGGACCAGGATAACCTCGCCGAGCAGTGGTGCGAGAGGATCAAGCAGTACGTACCAGACGCCCGCATATCCCTCATAATGCCGCTCGACAGCCAACGAGCACTCTACAAAAAGATAGGGCTGACTGAGCAACCGCGCCATGTCTTCGATCTGACGGGGGACTTTATAATCTGCATGGCGCAGACGTACATGAGACACCCAAGGCCGATAAAAGTCGGCATGATCGTCGTTGACGAGGCCCACGTCTTCTCCGCGCCATGTTTCTGCCAGACCATATTCAACGTGAACTTCAACTGGAGTCTGGCGCTGTCGGCTACGAGCGAACGCAGGGATGGCAACGAGTGGATCTTCAGGGCCATGCTTGGCAAGCAGGTCGTGGTGATGCGCGGAAAAACAGAGAAAGCCAGAGCGCTATTTTACGGCGTGGATACGACGTTCCTGAAGTGGTCCGATCCAGTACCAAATGACAAGGCCAGCTGGTTCAGGTGTGTCTGGTGCAAGTGGCACGAAAAAATGACCTGCCGATATGAGTGCGATAGATGCCCGACGGCCAAAAGCCTGGGCACATCGTCACCGCAGGCGCTCAAGCAGACTTGCGCCAGCCTGTACAAGATCAGCGACTACAACGAACTGGCCGTAGAGAAGATGCTGATTGACGACCCAGTCTACAACGCGTGGATCATCGAAACGCTGAAGCCATTCCTGGCAACCGGGCGCGACATCTTCGTATTCTCACGACTACGTGCTCATCTGGAGCATCTGCAACTTCTGATCGAACTGACGTACGGAAACGTCTCTGGGCTGTACCTCGGCAACGCGACGACACAAGCAGGAAGACGAAGCAACGAAAAGGCCCTTCAAATGCCCGTTACGCTTGCCACCTATGGCAAGGCCGGGAAGGGACTGGACATCCAGAGAAAAGACGGGGCCATTTTTGCCGGACCGATCGGCAAGCACACTGTCGAGCAGGCGACCGGCAGGATCGAACGGGTGATGGAGGGAAAGAAACACCCCGTGGTTGTCCATCCGGTCATTCCATTTCCTACCCACGTTGCGCGCATGCGCGGCTGTCTGGGCTTCTACAGGAGGAACAACTACGATGTCAGAATTGAACAAGATCTCGAAAGCAAAACTCGAAGGTCGGGCGGTCAAAAAGGTGGCTAGGAAGCCGGACGAACCGCTCGTCGAATTCTCCCAGGAGCTGGGCGAGGTCGAGAACCCGATCGCCATGGCCGAGATAGGCGAGGGCGTCACCATCGCGAACGTGTTCGGCGATTACACCTCGTTGCACACGAGCATCAAGCTCACGATTCCGCTCGGGAAGCCGGGTGAACAGCAGATCATTCTCAACTCGTTCCCGGCCGTCTTGAAGCCGTTCAACGCCAAGATCCTCAAGACTATCCAGGAGTTCCAGAACGAGGTCCTGGAGATGGTCGGCGTGAAGAAGATCTGGCACAACAAGACGGAGCCGGCCAGGACCATCAACCCTGAGGAGGAGCCGCGTGGCAAAGCGTAAGAAGGCAGCCTGCGATACTCCGCTCAAAGAACGCGAAGACGTACAAGCAAAGGTCCACGCCAGGATGAGCTTTGAGGAAGTCCTGGCGGAAGAGGAGCACCAAAGCTTTACGAAATCGGTGTCAGAGCTGGAGGTCTACCGCTACCCCAGGATCTTCACGGGCCTCATGGACGTGGATATCCTCTTCTGCCCAGCCGTCGGGCAGTGCATTGAGATCAACGGAGACCAGAGTCAGGGGAAGAGCACCCTGGTGTACATCATGACCGGTACGCTTCTCAGGACCTGCCGCCTGTGCAACACGATGGCGGTAGCCTGGGTAGATGACGAAACAGGTGAGGTCGTGGAGACCTGCCGATGTGGGAAAAACCAGCTCATGACGGGCGTGATCGCTGACATCGAGAAGTCGTGCGATCCGATCTGGATGGACATATGGGGCTGCCGCCTTGGGACAGGCTTCGAGGAGAAGATGCACAAGACGGGTGGCTTCAAAGTCCTGACGCCCAAGGACAAGAAGAACCTGCACATCATCAGACCGAAGGCCGGCGGCCTTCTCTACACGTTCCTACAGCGAGTCATCGAAACAGGCGCGAAAGACTTCATAGCTATCGACTCAATGAACTCGGTAATCAGTGATGAGGCGCTGGGGAAAGATGCTGGGGCTCGGAGCGTGGCAGATCGTGCCAGAATGAACTGGGACGGCCTGAGACGCCTGGCGTCGGCCCAACTCGAAACAGAGAATCAGTGGGGAACGCACCCGACCGTGATGTGGACTAACCACAGAATCATGGATATCGGGGCCAAGCATCCACACAGAATAGAGGCTGGGGGAGGGGGGCCGAAGATCTTCGCAGCGCAGCGACTGCAGCTTACGTACACGAAGAAGAACGGTGACAGGGACGATCTTCCGTTCACGGCGTTTATCGACACCCACTTCGACGTGACCAAGAACAAGGCCGGCTTGCCAGACGGCGCATCCGGCAAGTTCAGGCTCTACACAAACACTGTCAGCATCAACAAGATACCGTTCTATCCGGGTGACAGCGGTGACGCTGAGCAAATGTACACAGTCCTGAAGGAGCTTAATCTTTTTGCGGAGCAAAAGGCCAAGTACCTTGTCCTGGGGCGCGAGTTCAGAAGGGTCAGCGAGGTAAAGGCCTTCCTGAGCCGGGAAGACATCAAGATGGAGTGCCGGTTCTGGCTGGGTGCTTTCATGATGAGCGCCACGGCCAGGGCGCACCTCAGGTTTGAGGATTACTGCTATTCGCCGTTCAAGTCAGCAAGGCGGTTCTATGAGCAGACCTACGAAAGAATCTCCGAAAAGATCGACGGACTCTGCCTCGGCGTTGATCTCTCAGATGAGCCAGAGAATGCCGGGGCACTTAAGAAAGGTCGCAAAAGAAGCACTGACCAGAATAGAGAAGAAGAAAACCTCGCGGAAGAACTCCTTGCCGAGTAGCAAGCGTCAGTCCGATGAGCACGAAGCAAGCATCGTGATGAGGTATGGAATGACCAGAACGGCCGGGTCCGGTTGCGGAAAGAGGGAAAAGGGAGACGCCATCGATGAGATGTTTCTCTGCGAGGGCAAGTCTTCCCGTGCCGGGGCCGTACGGGTTTCAACCAAGATGGTCGACAGGGCGTGGAAGGACGCCAGGAAAATGGGCAAGATCCCCTTCATCGATCTGGATCTTGTTGAACAGGGAGAGATCGGCAGGCCGCGGCACTTCGTGGTGATACCTGCCTCGGTATGGCAGGTGCTCAAGAAGAAGCTGACCAGCATCGAGTTCGAGCTGCTGCGACCGAGATGATTACTCCGGGAGTGATCATGGATAGAAGAGAAGAACTGGTGAAGCTGTGGGATCAGATCTGCGCGTGCCAGAAGTGCAGCAAGATCGTGCCCCACATCAAGAACAGGGTGTTCGGGGAAGGGAATGTATCCTCCCCGATCGTACTCGTCGGAGAAGCCCCCGGCGAAGAGGAAGATCTGACCGCCAGACCTTTCGTCGGGGCAGCCGGCAAGGTGCTTGGGGAGATCCTGGATATTGCAAGGATCCAGCGGGAAAGGATCATGATCATCAATGCGCTCAAGTGCCGGCCGACGAAGGGTGTTAAGCACGGGGATAACAGGACCCCATCGTGGGAGGAGATACAGAACTGTCAGCCCTTTCTCAAAGGGCAGTTGGACGTACTCCAGCCAAAGATAATCGTGGCCATGGGCAAGATCGCCGTTTCGGCGCTCCTCTCCAAGCCGCCTGACAGTTTCGCACTCAAGGATTACGCCGGCATGGCCCAGAGGGGGGAGAAGGCCTGGTGTCTGCCGACGTACCATCCAGCATACGTCGCACACAGAGGCAACGACCCCAGGCTCATCGAAAAGATCGCCGGACACATCACGCGAGCCAAGGAGATGCTGAATGAGTGAGCCGACAGAAGATCTGAAGCTCAGTGACGAGGAGAGCGTGCTCTTTCTTAAGCTCGTCAGACACGACGTGCACAACATCGTCAGGCGGCTGGTGATCAAGGAATGCACCGTGGAGATCCTCTTTGTGGATGAGACCCAGGAACCAGCGGTGCTTCAGAAAGAAGAGGCCATGAGCTGGAAGGACAAGGAGTGGCAGGAGTTCTTCCAGAAGCACGAACCCCTGCTGTAGGAGGCAATATGAACGGTTTAAGCGGGGGTATGGCGGGGATCGTCAACGGTTTCCGGCCCAAGGTAACATCGGAGATGCCCGTGAGCTTGGACGCGATAGCCAAAGAGGGAAGAAAGATCCTGTTCGAGAAGGAACTGCGTAAAGCAGATGGAAAGTTCCACCCGTCCAAGTTGTGTTCTCCGTGCCTGAAGGCCGATGTGATCGAGCGGATCATCCTGAAACTCATCGAAGAAGACAGCAAGGAAAAGGACGTCATGGCCGTCATGCAGAAACTTGGGCCTGTGGGAGCAAAGCCCAATGCTGTCAAGGCCAATCCTACGCTAAAGGCAGCATACGACGTCTACGGAGGACCCGAAGAAGTTCTGCTGGCAATCCGCAACGAAAGCTTCGACTACAAGAGCTACCGTTCCATGGACGCCGGCACGGCCATCCACGAGATGGAGCAACAGAAATACTTCGGACCAAGCGGGAAGGTGCTGGGTTTCTGGCGGTGTTCGAACTGTGGCCGAGTCATCAAAGAGATCGCACACCGGCCAGAGCAGCCCTGCCAGAACGAGGTGTCCGTTCGGTCATGGGGAAAAGATCTTTCAACCGAGATTATCCGGCCGTGCGCTAAATTCGGGACCTGGCTTTATGAGGAAGCGCGCGGGATCGACACCGAGTTCGACATTTCGTGGAAGGTCGACCTGATCGTTGAGGTCCCGGAGGGCCGGATTATCGTTGACGACAAGACCATGAACAGTGAAAGATGGGGGGCCTTGGAGGAGCCCCAGGCAAAAGACGCGACGCAGCTGCAAATCTATCTGTGGCAGCTGAAGGCCGAACACGGAATCTTGCGATACATCAACACCGGAGACCATCAGAAAGATCCAAAGCACTTCTACCTGGTA
>Ga0105099_10001752_pt1 | contig 13310 bp, 5 predicted proteins | sample PPLLak3cmMay2015_2_FD_79138 | JGI IMG/M metagenome (GOLD analysis project Ga0105099, IMG submission 79138) | Freshwater sediment microbial communities from Prairie Pothole Lake near Jamestown, North Dakota, USA - PPLs Lake P8 Core (1) Depth... | ecosystem: Environmental > Aquatic > Freshwater >...
CGGATCTCCGGGCCGAGTTCCTGAAGACGGGCGACGCGGAAACGCTCAAGCTCAGCCTCGACTCGCTCGTCGCCGCCGAGGCCCTCCTCCGGAAGGACGTGGGGATCGCCCTCGCCGGCCGTGAAGCCAAGGCCGACCCGGCCGAGGCGGCCCTGCGCGCCCGGATCGAAGGGGCCTTCCTGGCCGCCCGCTTCGCCGCCCCGCTCGAGGACGAGGTCCGGACCCGGCTCGGGCTGAACCCGTCCGTGTTCAATCCCGTCTTCAACAGCCTGCTCCGGTCGGGCGAGCTCGTTCGCCTCGCGCCCAAAGTGGTTTACCATCGCGAGACCGTCGAAGCGGCCCGGGCCGCGGTCGCCGGGCTCATCGAGCGTCACGGGGCCGTCACCATCGCCGAGCTCCGCGACCGGCTCGAGCTGTCCCGGAAGTACGCCCAGGCGATCCTCGAGTACTTCGACAAGACCGGCTATACCAAGCGCGTCGAGGACCGCCATGTCCTGACCAAGCGCCCGGCCGTCTGACCCGTCCTTTCCTCTCTGACGGGAAGACGTCCTCCCAGGCGGGATTCCCCCGCTCGCCGCCGGCTCCCGGCCCCGCCCGGCGCCCCCCCTGGAGCCGGGTTTTTCGGCCCGGATCCCCGGACCCCGTGACTTGGCAAGTTTCTTGCCTATCCTTTTGAAGTAAAAGTCGACCTCAAGGAGATCCGATCATGGCCATACTTCATAAGAACGAAGATTTGACCACGCCGCTCCCCGACTCGATCCTGGTCATCGAACGGGAATTCGACGCCCCTCGGGAACGCGTCTGGATGGCCTGGACCACGCCGGACCTGGTCATGCGCTGGTGGGGACCCAAGGGGTATACCGCCCCTGTCGCCCGGATCTCCCTCCGCGTGGGCGGCTCCTTCCTCATCTGCATGCGCTCGCCGGACGGCAAGGACATCTGGGGCACGGGTTTCTACCGCGAGATCGTCCCCTACGAGCGGATCGTCTCCACGGACAGCTTCGCCGACGAGAAGGGCAACGTCGTGTCTCCGATCGTCTACGGCATGAGCCCGGATTTCCCCCGGGAGCTGCTCCTGACCGTGACCTTCGAGGAGAAGGACGGCAAGACCAAGCTGACCCTGAAGCACGCCGGGATGCCGGCCGGGAAGACCATGGACGAGGCCCGCCAGGGCTGGACCGAGTCCCTGGACAAGCTGGCGAGCGTCCTCGCCGAATCCCCCGAAAAAACCTGAGGACCGGTCCGCCGGCCTCGCCCGCATTTCCCAAACGGTCGCGCTTGTCTTAGAATGGGAAAAGCGGCGGAACGATGATCCTTCTTGTCGACGGCTACAACGTCATCCACCGGGTCCCCGAGCTCGAGAAGAGCCTCGACGGCGGGCTCCAGAACGCCAGGAACCGCCTCGCGCTCCAAGTCTCGAACTGGGGCCGCGGGCATCCCGGCGTCGAGTGCGTCATCGTCTTCGACGGAGAATACCAAGGCTTGGACAGCCGGGAGGAGCGCATCGCCGGGATCCGCTGCATCTTTTCGATGAGCGCACACGGCGGCGACGCCGAGCTCATCCGCTTCGTCCGGGACCATAAAGGCCGCAAGTCGGACATCACGGTCGTCTCGGACGACAACAACGTCGGCAACAACTGCCGGGCCCACGGCGCGGTCGTCCGGCCCTCGAGCTTCATCATGGAGGCCAAGGCGCACGGGCCCCGCCGCGCAGGCAGAGCGGCCGCCGAAGGCAAAGGCCTCGACCGGAAGGCCGCGGCCGCGATCGACGACGAGCTCAAGAAGAAGTTCGGCCTCTGATTGACACGCCGACGCGAGTGGTGCTAGTTCTATCCCGATGCGTTTCCTGAGGATCGGGGACTACGCCGTCATCCTCGCCTACTTCGCCATCCTGATCGGGATCGGCGCCTATTTCCGCAAGAAGGCCGCGGCCAGCGTCGAGGACTATTTCCTGGCCGGCCGCAGGATGCCCTGGTGGGCCCTGGGCTTGTCCCAGATGACCTTCTGGTTCGACATGACCGGGACGATGATCATCGCCTCGTTCCTGTTCCTGCTCGGGCCGCGCGGCATCTGGATCGAGCTCCGAGGCGGCGCCGGCCTGGTCCTCGTCTTCCTGATGCTCTGGGCCGGCAAGTGGCACCGCCGCTCCGGCGTCATCACCGGCGCCGAGTGGATGATGTTCCGCTTCGGCCGGGACCGCTGGGCCCATTTCGCCAGGCTGATGTCGGTCGTCTCGAACGTGGTCATCAACCTGGCCCTCCTGGCCTACTCGTTCAAGGGCGCGGGGCTCTTCCTGTCGATGTTCCTTCCCTTCTCCCCTCTCGTTTGCTCGCTCATCATGATGCTGGTGACGGCCCTGTATACGATCGAGTCCGGGTTTTACGGCGTCATCGCCTCCGACATCTTCCAGTCGGTCTGCATCTGGATCGGCGTCGTCGCCGTCGTCATCCTAACCGTCGGGCGGCTCGCCGGCGTGCCCGACCTCGGCGCGCTGGCCTTGTCCGTCACCGGGAATCCCGACTGGCTCAGCCCCCTGCCCCAGGTCAGGACGCCGATGCCGCCCGGCTACGAACAATACAGCTTCCTGCTGATGATGACCCTCTTCTACTTCGGCAAGACGCTCGTCCAGGGGCTTGGCGTCGGGGCCGACCCGCGCTTCTTCGGCGCCCGCTGCGACCGCGACTGCGGCCGGCTGAGCTTCCTCGCCGGCTGGTCGTTCATGCTGCGCTGGCCGCTGATGATGAGCTTCGTCATCCTCGGCCTGCTCCTGGTCAAAGACTTCTTCCCCGACCAGACGGTCCTCGCCCAGGCGGCCGATCTCATCAAGGCCCACGCCGGGGCTGTGCCGCAGAACGAGTGGCCGGAGCTCCTGGCCCGGGTCGCCAACCATCCCCAGAGCTTTCCCCAGGAGCTCACGGGAGGCCTGGCCCAGCTCCTCGGCCCGGAGTGGGGCTCGAGGCTGAGCCTGCTGAGCTTTCACGGGACGGTCGACCCCGAGCGGATCCTTCCGGCCGTGCTGCTCATGAGCATCCCGGCCGGGCTGCGGGGGCTGCTCCTCGTCGCCTTCCTGGCGGCGGCCATGTCGACCTTCAACGCTATCGTCAACGGGACCACGGCCTTCCTGACCCGGGACCTCTATCAGGGCTATATCCGCCCCAAGGCCGGGACGAAGGAGCTCATCTACGCAAGCTACGGCTTCGGGGCCCTGGTCATGCTCATCGGCTTCGCCACGGCCTACTCGACGAAGAACATCAACGACATCTGGGGCTGGCTGACGATGGGGCTGGTCGGCGGGACAATGATCCCGACGGTGCTCCGCCTCTACTGGTGGCGCTTCAACGGGAGCGGCTTCGCCCTAGGGACCCTCCTCGGGTTGGCCGCGGCGCTGCTGCAGCGCGTCCTCAGCCCTCAGATGCCCGAATGGCAGCAGATCGTCTTCATGGTCGGCGCCGGCCTGGCCGCGAGCGTCGTGGCCACCTACGTCCGGCCGCCGACCGAGCGCCCCGTCCTCGAGCACTTCTACCGGACGACCAAGCCCTTCGGATTGTGGGGGCCTTTGAAGAAGGCCCTTCCGCCCGAGGAAGCGGCGGCCATGTCCCGGGAGCACAAGTACGATCTCATCTCGCTGCCCTTCGCCCTCTTCTGGCAGATCAGCCTGCTCATGCTGCCGCTGCTCCTTATCGTCAGGCAGTACAAGGCCTCGGCCGTCACGGCGACCATCCTGGGGGCATCGCTCGCCGGCCTCTACGTCTTCTGGTACCGCAAGCTGCCTCAATAAATCTCTTTACAGAATCTTGACAACTCCCCTCGCGGAGGCTCCTATAATCTGGGCGTTCGGGGGCGTCAGCGCCCCGTGACCCCGGCTCGCAGAAGGAGGGTGATCATGGCCAAGAAGTTCGCGGCTCTCTTCCTCATCGCGGTATTTGGCCTTTTCAACGTCTCTTGCGTCTCCTCCAGGGCGAGGAGCGGGACCAATATCGGGAGCGTGGGTCCGCGTGAGGTGATCGCCAGCGTCGTCACCAAGTCGGGCCAGATCATCGATTTCCGGAAAAACGATCCGGGGAGGGTCGTCCCCGGTGCCGGCATTGTCGGAAGAGTCCCCCAAAGCTTCGATATCAATCGGGCGGACATCGGGCAGATCGTCAGGGACGACAAGGGCAAGGTCCTCAGGCTCACCACAAAGGACGGCACGGGCTACAATATCGCCTCCTTTTCGGAGGAGGGGGATCCATGCCGTTTCGAAGCCTACGTCACGATAACGATCCCCTTTTCGGATGTTCAACAGGTCTGGACGAGAAGGGATGATACCGCCAAGAACTTCTTCACGGGAGCGGGGGTGCTCCTCGGCGCGGCCGTCATCGTATCGGCTGTTGCTCTCATCTCCTTCACCAACATGCTGGCAAAGATAGAATCCTGCCCCTTTGTCTACTCCTGGAACGGGGAGGAATATGTCCTCGACGCCGAACCATACGGCGCCGCGATCTCCGAGGGTCTCAAGAGGACGGATTGGGTCGAGCTGTCCGCCCTGAGGGAGGTCGGCGGGAAGTACCGCCTCCTTCTGGCCAACGAGCTAGACGAAACGGACTATACCGACGAGCTCAAGATCGTCGCCGTCGACCACCCCCCCGGCGTGAGGATCGCGCCCGACCTCGCCGGGAACTTCCACGCCTTCTCGGACCCTCTGCCCCCGGTGAGCGCGGTCGATCAGACCGGCCGGGACATCCTGGCCTTCGTCCGAACAAATGACCGGGCCTTCTGGCTGAGCGACCTCGAGGGCAGGGACCCGGGCGGGGACGGCGAGTTCAGGGACGAGCTTGTCTTCGAGTTCCCCAAGCCGGCTGGGGCGAAACAGGTCAGGCTTCTGGCGAACGTCTGGACGACGCAATGGGGCTCCCTCTCGTCCGGGATGTTCCTGGAGCATTACGGAACATCGCTCCCCGGGAAGTATGAGGAGGTCGACCGTCATGGACCCCTGTACGCCAAGTTCGTGAGCTGGGTAGCCGCGGAGGAGCTGGCCGCCCTCAAGGTCTGGGTGGAGACCCCCGGCGGCTGGAAGGCCCGGGCGATGATCATGGGCGGAGCCCCGGTCATCACCAAGGACAAGGCCTATGCCCTTCCCGTCGGCGACATTCCCGGGGAGACCCTCCGCGTCAAGCTGCGGCCGCCCGTCAACTTCTGGATGATCAATTCCCTCGCCGTCGATCATGGCGAAGAACCGGCCGTCCTGGTGATGGAGCTCGCGGCCGAGAAGGCCGTCGATCACGCCGGCCGGGACGTCCGGGCCGTTCTCGCGGCGACCGACGCAACATACCTGGAAAGCCCGAACCGCGGCGAGCGGACCGAACTCGTGTTCGCAGCGCCCCCTCTGAGGGCCGGCCTGGCCAGAACCCTGTTCGTCAAGGCCTCAGGCTACTACAGGCTCAATCTCGGCCCGGCGGCTCCGCCCCGGCTCGATCTGGCCGAAAGGATCCTCACAGAGCCCGGTTACGCGGCCCGCTACTCCTTCCGCGAATATCTGAAATGGGAGGCCGGCGTCAGGGCTGATCCGGCCGGCGCCATACGCTAGGGACGGAGGACGATGACTTCGCCTTTCGACGTTTCGATCTCGACCAACGCAGAGCCGAGCGGCGCGATCCCCTTGTCGCGGGGCTCTACGTCTTCTGGTACCGCAAGCTCCCCAACGCGGATTAGCCTGGATTATTCAAGAGCCGAGGCGGCTGCAGATGCGAGGCGTCAAAGGGTGAAGCTGTACTTCGAGTACTGCGAACCCTTTTAGAACGCCTGTCCGAGGCTCAGGAAGAAAACCACGGAGGGCTCGCCGGCCCGGCGGAAGGGATTGAGGCCGCAGTCGAGCCGGATGAGCCCGATCGGGCTTTCGGCCCGGAGACCGATCCCCACCCCGTGCCGGAGGCCAAGGCCGCCCAGGTCGCCGAGGGTCGAGTAGACATTCCCCGCGTCGTAGAAGACGATGCCCCGGAAGATCCAGAAGAGCGGCACCCGGAGCTCCTCGTTCACGATGAGGACGAACCGTCCTCCCGTCGGGAGACCGGTCAGGGCGTCGATGGGGCCGACGCGGTCCTGCGCGAAACCGCGGATGGACGTGCCGCCGCCGGCGTAGAACAGGCGGCTGGACAGAGGCTCGTCCCGGAACGACGCGGCCCCGAAGCGGACACTCGAGGCCCAGATCGCGCCGCGCCGCCCGACCGGCCGGTAGAGCGAGTACTGGGCGAATCCCCGGACGTAAGGCCGCTCGGAGCCGAGGACCTTGGGCGCGCCGGTCACGCTGAAAGATAGGAACGATCCCCGCCCCGGATCGAAGCGGTCATCCCGCTTGTCCCTGATGAGGTTGAGGGACAGCTCGGAGAGGATGGCCGCCGGTCCGAACGCGGCCGCGTCAGGCGCCCGCTCCCGGACCCGGCTGAGCTTATAGAGGGCCGAGAGCTCGAAGCCCTTCAGGATGTCGGCGTCCTGGCCGACCGACGCGGCCAGCTCCTCGCCGACGTCGGCTTCGCGCCTTTCCCGGGACGCCGAGAGGGAGAAGCGGGTGTCGGCCCGAAGCCCCAGGATATAGGGTACCTGTACCGACAATCGGGCGTCCCACAGCTTGGCGCTCTGCCGGTAGCTGAGGTAGCCCGTCCGCCCGCCGCCGAGGATGTTGACCAGGGCCGCTTCGAGCTGGCCTTCGAGCTTGTCCTCGCTGTTGTAGCGGACCGCGTAGGTCAGGGTGAGGGGCGGCTCTTCGGTGACCTCGACGACCACCGGAACCTGAGAGTCCTCCCGGCTCGAGTCCGGCCTCGAGATGTTGACCGTCCGGAAGACGCCGAGGTCGTAAAGCCTCTTCTGGCCCCGAGCGAGCGCCTCGAAGCTGAAGACGTCTCCCTCCTTGATCTTGACCGCTTTCCGGATGAGCCCCTCCCGCGTCCATCGGGCCCCGGTGACCTCGACGCCCGAGACGGTGGCGGTCGGGCCCTCGCTGATCTCAAAGACGATGTCCACGTCCGGCTCTCCGGCGGGCGGCCTGGCCTCGGCCCGGACCTCCGCCTGCTGGTGCCCCTTGCTCCGGTAAAGGGCCTGGAGCGAGCCCTCATCGCCGGCGACCACGGCGGGGTCGTAAGGCCCTCCTTCTGCGATCCGAACGATCTTCCTGAGCTCGGCTTCGGCGAGGGCGGAGTTCCCGCTGAACAGGATCGCGCGGACCGTCCGCCGCGGGCCCTCGGCGACCGAAAGCCGGATGTCGATGCTCCGCGCGGCCGGGTCGCTCACGATCCGGGGCGCCCCGATCTTCGCTTCGGCGTGTCCGATCTCCCGATAGGCCCGCTCGATCGCGCTGACGGCTCCCCGACGGTCGTAGGCCAGGTTCCAGAGCCCCTTGTACTCGGCCCGGGCGAAGCCGCTCACGGCCTTCCGGATCGCTTCCGTCGACAGGGCCTCGTTGCCTTCGACATCGAAGCTCCGGACCGCGTAGCGCGGCCCTTCGTCGACCGTGAACTCGTAGACCGTCCCTTCCTCCCCGTCCGACGTCGAGGCCTCGACGACCGCAGCGTAGCGGCGGTCTCTGTGCAGCCGCTCGAGGATGAGCGTCCGGGCCTCGTCGAGGTTGACGCTCTCGGGCAGCAAGCCGGTCCAGTTCCGGCGCACGGCCCTCCGGGCCCGGGCCGAGATCCGGTCGCCGAGAAAGACGAAGCTCGTCGGACGGCCGGGCGAGAAAGCGATCGTGACGTCGGCCGTCGCGCCGTCCTCGGACCTGGTCACTGCCGGGCGGACGTCGGCGTTGAGATAGCCGCGTTCCTTGTAGGCCTTGACGAGCCTGTCGACGGCATCGCTCAGGCGCGTGTAGACGAAGGGCCGGCCCTCCCGGATGCGGCGCAGGGCCTTCCTCACGGTCTTGCCGGGAAGTTTCGGATCGCCTTCGAACGAGACCGAGCCGAGGACCGGGCGGATCGATTCGGCCGGCCGGGCGAGCGGCACCGGCTTGGGACCCAACCAGAGCGGGATGGCGTGGCGGAGGCTGCCGCCGAAGCTGCCATTGTCCTTGCGGAAGGCCTGGAGGAAGAAGTTCCGCCTGATCCGGTAATCGAGGAGGAGCGTCTGGTCCTGCGTCGAGGTGATGTCGACAGAGTACGTGAGCGCGACCTCGTCCGAGATGCGCTTGCGCAGGGTCAGCCGCGCCCCCGGGTCGGCCTCGGCCGAGATGATGAGCGGCTCGATCGAGACATCCTCGATGGACAGGGCCCGCTCCAGGGCCCGCGTGACCGGGGAGGCGATGGGGCTCGAGAAGAACAGGATGGTCGAGGCGGTCAGCGTCTCGAGGGCGCTGCCCCGGACCTCCGCGAGCGTCCGCCCGGTGAGGAGGATGAGCGACAGGTCCTCCTTCGAGTGGGGCGGCGACGAGGTCAGGTCGTAACGCAGATCGGAGGCCGGGCCCGTCAACCGGAGGCGGATGTCGAGCGGCTCGAGATTGTGGCTGATACGCGTGTTGGCGACGATCTCGATGTTGGGGTCAGGGACCCGCTGGCCGAGGAGGTCGATGCGGGCCGTTTCGAGAGTGAAGCGCCTCTCGCTGAAGACGATCTCGCCCAGGCCGGCGTTCTGGATCCGGCCGGAAAAGAGGGGCAGGCCGGGATTGCCGGAGACGCGGACGGAGGCCACGATGCCCACCTCGGCCATGTTGTTCCGGATGATGATGGGCTCAACCGTCTCCACGGCGATGTCGAGGTCGATGGCCCGCAGGAACGGCGGCGTCTCGGAGTCCCCGGACCGTTCCAGGCGGTAGGAGCCGAAGCCCAGGACCTGGCCGCCGACCGAGACGTCCTCGCGGAAGAAGCCCCGGAGGACCCGCATCCGCCCGGCCAGCGTCCAGTCGCGGCCCTGCCCGGTCAGGGTCAAGGCGATATCGGAGGTCGTGCGCAGGCCCGGCGGGTAATTGAGCGAAAAGTTCCGGGCCTCGAGGGAGAAGCTGCCGGACGGCGGGAGGGCCGCAAACAGTCCTTCGAGGCGGCCGCCGGCCTCGAACGGGCTGCCGTTGGCGGTCCCGGCGAACTTGTCGAGGCTGAGACGCGAGCCGTCGAAGGAGAGCTCGGCGGAGATCCCGCTCAGGATAAGCGGGAAGTCCTCGGGCCGGGCAAAGAACCCGTCGAGGACGGCTCGGCCGGCGAACGAGGGCCCGGAGGGACTGCCGGTGACAGTGATGTCGGACACGAGCCTTCCGCCGATCAGGATCCCGGGGACGAAAGGCGCCAGGGCGGCGAGGTCGATGTCGGCGCTGAGCCGGCCGTCGAGCCTGACCGGCCCGGGAACAAGCGCGGCGGTCCCCGTGAGCGTCAAAGTGTCCCCCGCCGGCCCGGCCAGGGTCAGCGAGTCGACGTGGACGGTCCCCCGGTCGAGGCGCAGACGGATGGGCCGGGAGTTCGAAAGGGCGGAAGGACCGGAGGCGAGCGAAAGCCGCGTGATCTCGACATCGCCGGCCAGGGCCGTGGGCTCGGAAGGATCGCCGGACAGGCGCAGACGGCCGGCGATCTCTCCCAGCGGGGCGGCTGTGGGTTCGGGGCCGGGGACGGGGGGGGCGGCGGCGGAGCCGGGCGCGAGGTCTTTGCCGGCGAAGGCCAGCTCGGCCGTAAAGCCGGACGGATCGGAGAGCGGGTAGGTCACCGTGCCGTCGAGGTCGATCGGCAGGCCCGGCTGCTGAGGCGAGCCCGGGCCCGGACCGGAGGCCAGCAACCTTCCGAGGGGAAAGCCCTCGGCGTGGAGCTTGCCGGTGACCACATACGGCGGGGCGAGCGTGAGGCTGGCCTCGAGCGCGGCGTTGAATTCCGGGAGACTGAGGGTCGCCGAGGCGGACGTCCCGTCCGAGCGCCCCTCGAGCTCGAGCGACGGCGCCTCGAACCTCCCCCAGCGCGGCTCCGCGACCGAAAGGGCCAGGGTTCCCCGCGGCCGGGCGAGCTCGCCCTCGGCGTCGAGGCGAATGGTGAGGACGCCCCCGGGCCTGTCGACGGGCGGAAGGAGGGGACCGAGGGCCGCGAGATCGATGCCCTGGCCGTCGAGACGGGCCCTGAACGCCCGGCCGCGGAGGTCGATCTCCCCTTCCCCGGTGAGCGAGCCGTGCTCGGACGTGAGCTTCAGAGTCGGTATGTCCAATCTTTCCGGAGCGAGGCCGGCCTCGAATTCGAGAGCGGCACGGCCCAGGCCCGGCAATCCCGACGCGGAGGCCCGGCCCGCGGCCCGGCCCGCGAATCCCTCGGGTTTCTTTGCGAAATGAGCTTCGGCGGCAAGGCTGCCGGTCATGTCCCGAAAAACGATGTCGGGGCTTTCGAAGGAAGCCGCGATCTCCGGGGCGTCCAGGCGGCCGCGGAGATCGCCCTCGACCGCAAGCGACCCGGACAGGCCATCGGGAAGGAGCGATCGGCCGGCCCGCGCGGGCGAGATGCCGGCGAGAGGACCGATCCAATCGAGGGTCCGGGGCAGGTCGGCTACGGCGACCGCGAACCGGCCTTCGATGCGGCCCGACGGATCGATCGTCCCCTCGGCGTCGAGAGAGGCCCCGGCCGCGTCGAGACGGGCGGGACCCAACGTGAGGGCGCCGCCGGAAGCACGGAGCGTGATCTCCCCGACCGGATGGATGGCTTCCCGGCCGGAATCTCGAGGGATCTCAGGGACCGGGGTGGCTTTCAGGACGAGCGTGCCTTCGAAACCCTGTATGGAGATGGGTTCGGCCTTTCCGGCCAGCCGCCCGTCCAGAACGGACCCGATGCGGGCCGGGGCCTTCCCGGCGGGCAGAGCCAAGGCCATGATCCTGTCGGGATCGACATTCTCCAGCTCGAGCTCGACGGAAGGCAGGCTCCTGGCCGCGAAGTCGGCCTCGAGGCTCCCCCGGACCGCGCCGGCCGCGGTGCGGAGGTCGAGCCCGGAGAGGCGCAGCGTCTTCAGGTCGCCCTCCGCCTTGGCGGAAAGGCTCACCTCACCCAGGTCCCGGATCTCGAGGCCGCGCGAGGTCAGGTCCGCCCGGTAGGTCAGGTCGGCCGGGCCTCCTGACAGCTCGAAAGCCGCGGCCAGGGACCCTTCGACCGCGGTCGCGTAGCGCTTGGGCAGCGGGAGATCCTGGAGCGCGAGGACGCCGTGTCCCCGGACCGAAAGCCGCAGCGGCTTTGGAACGCCGGAGAGGGTTCCCTCGACGAGGAGCGAAGACCGGCCGGCGGCGATCGCGAAATCTTCGATCCTGATGTCGTCCCGCCCGACCCTGGCCTCGAAGGCGGCGCGCTCCAGGGCGACCGTCCCTGACCCGTAGTCCACGCGGCCTCCCGCCGTCCCGAACGAGACGACGTGGTCCCCGCTGTCGGGGTCGTGCCTGATCCTGAGACCGAGGTCCCGCAGCGAGGCGCCGACCGCGGCGGAACCGCTCGACCAGGCGACGCGACCGTCCTCGATGTCGAGGGCGTCGATCCGAAGGCCGAACGGCCCGGACCCCGCCCGCTCCCCTTCCCGTTTCATCTCCGGGTCACGAGAGCTCCCACTCTCTTCGGGGCGGCCGGGCGCGCCGGGTCCCCCCGGCAGCCCTCCGGTCGACAACTGGGCCTGGGGACGCACAAGGCCGATCTTCTGGAACCTGAGCTCGCCCCGAAGGATAAAAGACCTGTGGGCATTGACGTAGACCGAATCCGCGGTAAGTTCGCTGAGGGCGGCCCCGTTCCCTTCGACGGCCCGCAGGCGCACGCCCCCGAGAGTGACGGCGAGACGGAAGGGATCGACGAGCGCCGAGTCCGCCTCGAGCGTCAGCCCGAAGGCCTTTTCGAGGCGGCGCGAGACCTCGGCCAGAAGGAGATCGTCGAAGACGCCGTAGCGGACGAGGAGCAGGGCCGCGGTGACAAGAAGGAGGAGGGCGGCCGCGAGGATGACAAGGGCCCGGAAAGGACGGACGCGCCGCCGGCGTTTGATCTTGTCGAACCCCATCTTGGAACCATTCTAGCCGATAGACGCGGATTTGTCATAAGACCGGAGCGGCGCGGCCTGCGGGCTTTTATTTCGTACCGGGGCTCAGGACGATGACTTCGCCCTTCGAGGTTTGGATCTCGACCGACGAAGAGCCGAGCGGCGCGACCCCTTTGCGGGTCCGGATCGTCCCTCCCGTCTCCCAGGGCACGAGGACCCTCAGGATCCCGCCGGCTTCGCTGACGATCTCGACCTCCCCCACGCGTCCGACCATCAAGGACGCGCTGACCAGGAAGGCCCCGGCCGCGCGCAGGGAATGGAACTCGGCGTCCTTGTCCATGGGCCAGTTGGGGAAGAGCCTGATCGTCCCGTCATAGCTCTGCATCAGGCACTCGTTGACGACCGCCGGCAGGGCGAAGTTCTCGAACCAGATCCCCATCTCGTCCATGAAGCCGTAGTCCGACCTGTCGCTGTAGCGGCCGTGCACCTGCATGACCCGGTCGGAGGCCGCGCCGTTCGGCATCAGGCTGTAATGGACCTGACGCTTGAACCGCTCCAGGTCGAGCTGCCCGATCCGGGCGGCCTGGAGATTCAGGAAGACGAGATCGTTCCCGCCCTCGTTCTGCTGGTTCCTGTAAGTATTTCTCAGGATCTCCAGGGTCTCGGGGTCGGAATGCAGGCCGTGGTCCTCGCCGGGGAAGACGGTGAACAGCGCGTTGGGCACGTTGTAGACCACCTGGTCGTGCTCGTCCGGCACCGAGACCAGGACCGTCCCGTGGTCCTTCGAAACCGCGGTCGGATACTCCGGAAAGTGGGCCAGGATATCCTCGATGTCGTCGAGCAGCGGCTTTTCCGCGGCCTCGAGATCCAGGACCCGGGCGGCCTCACGGAAGGCTCTGAAGACGAACTTGGTCAGGGCCAGGTCGACGTTGCAGTCATAGTTGTACTTGAACCCGGGGCGGAGCCCGTAGAGCTCCGGGGGCACGGTCGGAAAGATGTGGTACTTGTCGTCGTTCCATCGCGGCCCCCGGGCCTCCGGCCTCTTCATGTAGGCGACCAGGAACTCGACCGCGGCCCGGATCGGCCCATAGGCCCGCGACCTCAGGAACTCCGCGTCGCCCGAATAGAGATAGTGCCACCACAGTCCCTGGACGGCCCAGGGCGTCTCGCAGACCTCCCAGCCCCACGTCGGGACGGGGTAGGGATTCATGGTCATGTCGACGGGATAGCCCGTGTGCGGGAAATACGCGCCGGGCAGGCCGTAGTATTCCTTCGCCCAGCGCGTGCTGACGTCCATGAGGAACTCGATCAGGCTGACGTAGGGCAGGTTCTTTTCCAGGTGGTTCGAGGAGAAGGTCACCCAGAACGGCTGCTGGGTGTTGTAGTTC
>Ga0105099_10001753_pt1 | contig 13302 bp, 9 predicted proteins | sample PPLLak3cmMay2015_2_FD_79138 | JGI IMG/M metagenome (GOLD analysis project Ga0105099, IMG submission 79138) | Freshwater sediment microbial communities from Prairie Pothole Lake near Jamestown, North Dakota, USA - PPLs Lake P8 Core (1) Depth... | ecosystem: Environmental > Aquatic > Freshwater >...
AACTCCAGCCGGAAGAACTCGAACTGCTGGCCTCCTATGAAAACGAGGAATGGCAGTCGGTGAAAAATGTAAAAGAACAGGCGGCCCAGTACCAGGCCTACGCCCGCGCCGCCTTCCGCAAGGACAGGCGCGTCAACATCCGCATTTCCGAAAAAGACCTGCTCGACCTGCAAAAACGCGCCCTGCGTGAAGGCATCCCATACCAGACCTTGATCTCCAGTGTACTGCACAAGTATGTCAGCGGGACATTGGCCGAAAGATAGAAAACCTTCGAGATTTTGCGCTTCCCTTTCGTTATTCACAAAACTTCCGAAGTCTGAAGGACTTCGGAAGTCTGGCGGCTACTGCCGGGCAATCAAGCGTTGACGAAGTAAATCATTGGCGAGACGGCTAGGAGTGACCTTGCGCCGCTTGGCTTCCTGCCGCAAAATGCTGGCAACTGCCGAATCAATCTCGATCTCGAAGCGACGTTCACGCAATTCGCCCTTCACCTTCACTGGGATTGAATCGGCAAGGAACTGTGTGGTATCGTGTGAATCCCAAAATTCAGCAGCCTCTTCGTAACTTCCAAATTCTTCGGGGATCGGATCAATTATTTTCTTTTGGGTTGTCATAGTATTTACGCTCCGAACGAGTCATATCACGGGCGGAAATCGGTAATGCAGCCGTCTTGTGCTTCAAGACAAAGAAGATGATCAAACATCTGCCCGAATGGGTCCGTCCATACGCGGCGTACAGGTTTTCGCCTTTAATGTGTCTTTCTCGAACAAACGCACATGAGGTTCGGCAAATAGCACTTCCTCGACTTCATCGGTTTCCACAGCATGTTTCACAGCCAGTTTTTCGATGAACTTCTCTTTCCAAATGACGCTGTACAGATTCAAGGCGGCGCTCCTGTGGTTTCTGTATTAGGATTATACAACATACTCCTATGCCCTGACGTTCCGACCATATCCCGGCTCGACAAGGATTTTGCCGTCCTTGAACGCTTCGCATCCGCGCAGCACTACGCGCGTCACGCGTCCCTTCACCTGCCAGCCTTCGAACGGCGTCCAGCCGCAGCGGGAGTGCATGTCCGCGGCGCGGAGTTCGTAACGGGCATTTTCGTCCACTTCGATCCAGGTTTCGGGTTGTTCGGGGAGCAAGAAAATTTTGCGAGGGTTCATTACACATTTTTGTATGATGTCGTCTGTCGTCAGTCGTCCGTCGTTCACAGCAGTCAGGTAAAGCGGAAGCATCGTCTCCACGCCGGGGAAACCAGGCGGAGGATTTTCGCCATCCTTCTCGGCCAGGGTGTGCGGGGCGTGGTCGGTGGCAAAGCAGTCAATGACATCGAGATTGTCCCACAGCGCGTCCACATCTTCCTTGGTGGCAAGCCTTGGCCGCACCTCACCGCGACCGGGATGTCCCTGCGATATGGCGTGAATATCATCCTTGGTCAGGAACAGATGGTGCGGACACACCTCGCACGTCACCTTGATGCCGCGTTCCTTGGCCGCCTTGATGAGCAGCACTTCCTCTTTCAGCGAGATATGCGCAATGTGAACCGGTCGATCATAGATGGCCGCCATCAGAATGACTGCCGCCATGCTGCGGCTTTCAGAGTGTGCCACGATGGGCAATTCACGCGGCCAGGTCTGGAAGTGCTGCTGCCAGAGATTCATGTCATCGAGACGCAGTTCGCCGAAGGTGCTGTCGAGGTACATTTTCAGCCCGGCGGCACGCTGGGGCGGACTCGCCGGTCCGCCCGTACGATCCCAATCCGTGTTCACCGGCCCCGCGCCGAGGAACTGGGCGTAGTCGCAGCGGGCTTTCGCTTTGGCCGCGGCCAGCGCCAGGTCCAGAGTGGTGGCATCGAAGATAGGCGGCCTGGTGTTGGGCATCGCCAGCACCATCGTCACACCGCCAGCCAGCGCGGCGGATGTGCCGCTATCCCAGTCTTCCTTGTGGGTCTGTCCGGGTTCGCGCAGATGAACGTGCGGATCGATTAATCCTGGTAGTTTGATCATTGCATCTTTCTCCCCCTCTCCCGCTTACGAGAGAGGGCCGGGGTGAGGGCGAGACATAAAAAAAGAGAGCCGCTAAAGGCTCTCTAATTGGAAAAGGGAACAACTGACTTGACAGGCTCGAACAGGAAATCTCGAAACAAAAGGAATGTGACCATATCGGGCGGAATTATAGGCAGGATGGGAAATCTGTCAAGGTTTTTGGACAATTCACGCATAGTTCAGCGCTTGCTCCAGGTCGGCCAGGATATCCTCCACATTTTCGATGCCAACCGAGAAGCGCACCAGGCCGTCTGTCAGGCCGACTTTCAACCGCTCCTCACGCGGAACATTGTGATGGGTCATGCTGGCCGGGTGCTGGATCAGGCTGTCCACGTTGCCCAAACTGACCGCTAGGGTGATCAATTGGAGATGGTTCATCAACGCTTCGCCAGCAGCCAGGCCTCCCTTGAGTTCGAAGGTGATCATCCCACCAAACGCATGCATTTGTTTTTGTGCAATCCCAAATCCTGGATGATCTTCCAATCCAGGGTAATAGACCCGCTCCACTTTGGGATGACTGGCCAGGTAGCGAGCCACCCTCATTGCATTTTCGCAGTGACGCTGCATACGCAGTTCGAAAGTTTTCAGGCCAAGATGGGTCAGCCAGCAATCGAAAGGACTGGGCGAACCGCCCAATGTTTTGAGCGTATCGTGCAGTTCCTTGCGAACAAAATCAATGTGCCGGCTGACAGCCACGCCGCCCACCACCGCCCCATGCCCGGACAGGTACTTGGTCGTCGAGTGGATGACAATATCCGCCCCCAGGCTGAGTGGGCGCTGTCCGTAGGGCGTGGCGAAGGTGTTATCCACCATCAGCCAGGCACTATGACAATGGGCGATCCCGGCGACCGCCGCCAGGTCGATAATATCCATCATCGGGTTGGCCGGGGTTTCAGCCAGGGCCAGTTTGGCAGTTGGATTTAGCTGAAAGGCCGTTTCCCAGGCATCCGGAGAGAAATCTTGCAGCCAGACCACACGGATTCCCAGGGTTGGGGCAAGGTTATCGAGGAAAACGAACGTGCCGCTGTACAGCGATTCCTGGACAATGACCGTATCCCCGGCATGAACACGTGCAAGGATGGCGGCAGATATGGCCGCCATGCCGGAGGTGAACATCTCGGCCGCGGCCAGATCCAGCGGGTCGCGTTCAGGATGGGCGCGGATCAAATCGAATGCTTCCAGGGCGGCGATCTTTTGCGCCACCTGCCGGGAATTCGGGTTGCTGATGCGGGTATAGTAATGGCCTTCCGCCTCCCCTGTGAAAATGGCCTGCCCGCTTGCCACATCCGGGAAACGAAAAACAGATGTCTGGTAGATGGGGGATACGTGCGCACCCTGCGGGTCCAGTTGTTCGGCAAACTGGACCACCAGCGTGCTCATCCCGGCCTGGGGCGGGACGCGTTTCATAAGCACCTCCTGGAACCTGAAAACTAGCGCGTTACGGTTGCCCGGACGACAAAGCGGTTGACGCCCCCGAAACGATATTTGTATTCTTCATCCCCGCGCATGAAGTCGAACTCGCTGCGCTGGTTCTGGTTGGCCCATTCCAGCAGGTAGGCGAGCAGCACCCAGCCGGGCGAGAGTTCCATGAAGCGGCGGTCGATCCCGGAGTTATAGACCCAGATGCGGTTGTCGTAATCGAAATTGAAGTATCCAGCCGCTTTCTCGCCGCCCACTTCCATGAAGGCCAGTTGCAGCCACCCATTGCGGAATGCGGCCTGCACGGCTTTATGGAACTGCGAGCGCATCACATCGGTCAGGAAAGTGGCTTTTTCCGGGTCAGTGGCCATCAGGGCCATGAAGGACTCGATCTCGGATTCGAGTGTGGTTTCATCTTCCACAAGATACCAACGGACAGGCTTCTCATATTCTGCCGCCCGCCGCATTTTGCGGCGCACTTCATGGCGCTGTTTCTTGTCGATGCCTGCCAGATAGGTTTCGAAATCACCGGGCAGGGGGATGCACGGGGATGGCTTGAGGATCTCTTGGGAATAGCCCCAACCTTGTTTCTCGGTCTCAGCGTTGAGGGCGGGGAGGCTGGGAGATGCTTCGGGGAGGTTATACAGATCGAGATGGCGCCAGTCTCCAGGTCCGGAACGGGCGAGGAATTCAAGCAGCCCCTGGATGAAGGCTGTCAGATCATCCGGCCGGACGATGAAATCCAACAGGTCGGATATCTCAATGCACCCCAGCAGGAGAAGCCGATCCTGGTGCAGGAAGAGCGGAGCAATGCCAACCAGTTTCCCATCCTGGCGGGCGGCCACGATGGCCAGTTCACCGCCGGTCCATTCACCGCCGCCGCGCGTATCCCACCAGGCGCGCAGGTACTCGTGTCGCAGGAAGGGGCTGTTGGTGATACTCTCCGGCAGCAGGGCATTCCATTCACTGGCAAGGGCATCAAAATCGGTTGAAGTTCGAATAAGATGAAAGTCCATGATTTCTCCGGGTTGTTACGGTAGGGAATTTTACCGTATAATGCACACGTGACTGCTCAATTCGATCTGAACCTGCTCCCAATGTATCGAGTCAACGGTCAGGAATGGCCGTCATTGCCCGGGCTCTTGACCGTACATCCGCCGAAGAAGGCGGCCCGTGGCCGGGAGGGAGATCACCTCATCATCTTCCTGACCCTTTCGGGGAACATCCCTTTTTCATCTGCCGATTACAACCGCCTGGCCACCCAAATGGCCGAGCAATTCTACAAGATGCCAGGCTCCTTGACCTCTGCCATGCGGGCGACGGCGGAGAATCTCAATCAGTTCCTGGTGGACCGTAACCTGCGTTCCACCGGGCGCGGCCAATACGCAATTGGCCGGTTATTGTTGGGAGTGCTGCGCGGCAGCCAATTGGTGCTGATCCAATCCGGACCAACCCATGTTTTCCAGGTAAGCTCCCAGGTGCGTCATATCCATGATGCGCAAATCTCCGGTCGAGGGCTGGGGTTGAGCCAATCCACACCCATTTATTTTACCCAATTGGATCTGAACCCTGGTGACCTCCTGGTGCTCTGCCCGCAATTACCCACCGGCTGGGAGGCAGCGCTCCTTTCTGAAAAAGGCGGGATATCCCTGGAAGCTTTTCGTCAGAAAATGGTGAGTGTCAACCGCGAGGATATCAACGCAGTACTGATCCAGGCTGAAACGGGGATTGGGAGAATGCCCATCCTGAGAGGAACAAAGCCCGAGGCTGAAGCGGCCCAAACACCTCCTCCAGATGAGATTCCCGAACACCCTTCACCAGGCGCACGCCTTGCAAACATCCTGGCTGAAAGCGGGAAACCGGAACCTTTCACGGAGAGTGCAGATACTCCATCTGCCTCGCCAGAAACCAGCAAAGTTGTATCCAAAGAAATTTTATCATCCCAGCCAGTAGAGCTGCCATCCGAACGACGCGCCCGCTCCATTCGGCCACAGACACCGCCTCCGGTACAGGAATCCAGGCAGGATCCATTGCAGGTGGAAGCAGAGGAAGAGAAAGTACTTCGAGAAGAAGCCGGAACAAAAACCAAAGCAACTCCGCATGGCAAGCAAGTTGCGCGTGGGCTGGCCAATTTCATCGGCTGGGGTCGACGCTCCAGACAGTCGGTTTCTGGCAGGCTACAAAGGTTCCTGCCTAGCCTTCTCCCTGGTGAAGAGGGTCAATCGCCGCTATTGCCCGGTTCTGTCATGGCAGTTATTGCCATTATCGTTCCACTGATCGTGGTGACGATAGCCACTGTGGTTTACATGCGTTATGGGCGGGTAGCCCAATTTGAAGAAAACTATCAACTGGCTATAGAGGCAGCGGTGGGTGCAGTTGGTTCTGAAGACCCGGCCATTGTCCGTCACGCCTGGGAAACAACGATCTACTACCTGGATAAAGCCGAGACCTACCAGGAAACTCAACAATCCCAGGCGTTGCGACAGGAAGCCCAGAGTGCATTGGATGGAATGGATGGCGTTATCCGTATCGATTTCCGCCTGGCGATTGTTGGTGGCTTGAGCAAGACGGTTCAGATCTCCCATATGGCTGCCACCGATACAGACCTGTATCTTCTCAACGCGACCAATGGCAGCGTAATACGGACCTTCCTCACCAATCAAGGCTACGCGGTGGATTCCGAGTTCAACTGTGGACCGGGTTCATACGGAGGCTACCAGGTGGGTCCGCTGCTGGATATTGTAGCAATGCCAGCCCTCGCTGGCAGCAATGTCACCCTGCTTGGCATGGATAAAAGTGGAAGGCTGCTCTACTGCGCACCTGGTGATGATCCACAAGTGTTTCCCTTGATACCACCGGATACCAGCTTCAGGGGCCTGACCGGTTTTACACTTGATGAGCAAGGCGAGAACCTGTACGTTCTCGATCCGCCTGGCAATGCCATCTGGGTGTATTCCCGCCAGCAAGACGGTTTCAGTGATCTTCCCACCCTGTTCTTCAGCGAGAACCCTCCTGAAGGAATGCCGGGTGCAATCGACATCCTCGCAACGGCTGAGGACATCTATCTCTTGTATAAGGATGGGCACATCACCCTGTGTGCCATCAGCCAGATGGTGGAAGTACCCATGCGCTGCTACGATCCGACTACGCTGCAGGATGACCGCCCCGGTCACCAATCCGGCCCCATCATCACGGATGCAATTTTCACACAGATGAGTTTTGCCGCACCACCAGATCCATCGCTGTACCTGCTGGTTCCCAATACCCATGCCATCTACCGTTTCAGCCCAAGACCCGAATCCCTTAACTTGCTGGGGCAGTTCCGGGCTACGATTGAGCAGAGCAAGAGATTCACCAGTCCAGCCACGGCAATGGCTATCAGCTCGAATCGTTACCTTTTCATCGGCATTGGGAATCAAGTTTATTTTGCCACAGATGTGCCTTAGATCTTCCAGGAGGAATCATGGCTAATACGAATAAAGGCCTCGGCGCATTTCTTGCTGCGCTGATCGAGGTTATCCTCTCGATTTTCAAGCCAAAACCTGCCCCGGAACCCCATCCGGTTATCCCGCCGGATAACACGACAGAGCCTGCCCGGATGGTTACAGCGCGTATCCTGTTGATTGTTTATGACCCGATCATGAATCCATCCAGCGGAGAGAGATTATCCCACACCATGCATTGGAAACGAGTGGATGATCTCATTGCGGGATTTACGGAAGATATTTACGGTGTGAGCAAAGGCCTGGCACGTTATCAGATCGTCGAGCGGATCGAAATGCTGGAATTCCCATCCCTGGAGGATGGCTTCCGCTACAACCCGGATACCTACATGGCCGTCATGCGCGGCGGCCGCACCCACGAGCCGCAGGGGGTGGACTACCATGCCATCCTGACCGGGTTCAATGTCTTGGAACGCGTTGCCAGCCGTGAAATCGATGAAGTGTGGGTATTTGGCTTCCCATACGCCGGTTTCTACGAATCCATTATGGCAGGCAAGGATGCATTCTGGTGCAATGCACCACCCTTGTCAAAGGCATCCTCCTGCGATCGCAGGTTTGTCATCATGGGCTTTTCCTTTGAACGAGGCGTGGGTGAAATGTTGGAAGCATTCGGCCATCGCGCCGAGTCCATCCTCGAAAAGACGTTTTTAAGAACACAGGGGGATGCCAACCTCTACAAACGCTTCACGCGCTACGATCAGAAACATCCCGGCCAGGCAGAAGTGGGAACGATCCACTTCGCCCCCAACAGCGAAAAGGATTATGACTGGAACAATCACCGCATGGTTCCCAGCCGCTGTGATGACTGGTTCAATTTCCCAAAATTTCAGGATGTAACCAAGGATGTCAATTCCTCGGCATGGGGAAACGGAGATATGCGTCTTCATCACAAGTGGTGGTTGAATCACCTGCCCAAAGTGGCTGGCCGCACGAGTGGGGTGGCCAATAACTGGTGGCAGTATGTGATGGATCCCAATCTGGTCATACTGTAAAGCGATTGTAAATGTAAATCATTTTGGAAAACGGTAAACTTAATTCACCAGAACGGGAAGCAGACACGGGGAACCAGCCTCATTTTGCTTGTCTGCCCTCGTTTTTTCGCTATGCGTAAGTCTTTTAGAACTCACTCTCGGATTTGGCTTTGGATTGCAAACGTGGGGCTGCTGTCTGCCTTCACGGTTATTTTTGTATGGTTGCGTCCCATCATTGGTTCGTCAGCATCGATGCTTATGGTCTTACCGCCCACGGTGGCGGCATGGCTGCTGGGCGTAAGAGGGGGATTGATTTTTTCACTGGTTACTTTCATCATTTCAATTTGGTTGACGGTAGTTCTTGGCTTCGGCGACATAGTTAAAATCCTCATAGAAAATGGAGCGGCCATCGGGCTGTTAATACTGGGATTTACTTCTGTAACGGTTGGAAGTTTAGGAAGCATCCTTAGAAAACGTCGGTCGGAATTGGAAAAGTATCTACAACTGGACAAAGAGAGGAATAAGAATACTGAATTCCTCTCTTTGCTCAATGATATCCTTAGCAACTCCCTCGAAGCCGAGAACCTGGCGGAGATGCTGGATGTTTTGGTAAACCGAATGGGGAGATTATTCGATGCTGATAATTGTTTCATCACACGCTGGGATGAAGTCCAGCAGATGGCCATCCCAACCGCGGTATTTGGATCTCTTGAAAAAAGCGAATACCTTGCTACGCTTCCGAAGCCTGGTGAAATATCCCTGACCCGTTCGGTACTGGAAGCTGGCCAGCCGCTGGCGGTGGAAGATGTGCACCACACACCGCTGATCGAGGAGAATGTGGCGATGGAATATCCATCCCATTCTGCCCTCGGGTTGCCTTTGCTGGCCGGAGACCGTAAGTTGGGGGCCGTGATCCTGGGATTTAACACCCCCCGGCATTTCTCTGAAGATGAGATCGAGCGCGGTAAACTTGCAGCACGCGAGATCTCGCTGGCAATGGTAAAAGTGCTTGCAGCAGAAGAAGCTGACCGTCGCGCCCAAGAAATGGCAGGCCTGTATGAGGTTTCGCAGGCCTTCAGCCTGCATGGCGATCCACGTGTGACCTATAGCCTGCTGACCGAGCGCTTGGCGAATATCTTGGGTGCAAAGATGTGCCTGATCGCACTGAATATCGCAGAGGCCAATGAAATATGTGCCCGGGTACCCGCTTATGGCCTGAGTGATGAATCGGCTAGTAAATTGCATTACCCAGCGGTGCTTGGAGGAAATATCTGGGATTTCAAGAAAAAAGATGTATTCAAGGCTAACCATCTGGCTGAAATTCCGGCGGAGTTTACAAAGATAGCTTCCGAACTCGCTGTGGAATCCGTTATTGTTGCGCCTCTATGGAACGCCAACCGGGACTTTCTGGGGCTGATCTTCGCCGCGAATAAACCTGGCGGCTTTCGCAGTAACGACGGTCGGTTGATGAAAATTCTTGCCAGCCAAGCCTCCGTAGTGATCCAAAATATGGAATTGCTTACAGCAGAACGTCGCCGGACGAAAGAACTGGCTGTTCTGCAAGAGGTGGCTGTTGCCACCACCGATGCAGTCAGCGAGAAAGAACTACTGGAACGTGTTTCGTTGTTGATTGGGAAGAATCTCTACCCGGACAATTTTGGAATCCTGATACTGGATGAAGTGGATGATGTGTTGCAATCCCACACATCTTATTATGCAAATGACAAAGAAGTGCACCTTTCTGTCCCGATTGGCAAGGGGATTACCGGCCAGGTGGCCGCGAGTGGGCAAGCCATGCGGGTTGGGAATGTAACCGATATAAAAACATACATCCCACTCAATGAGCAGATCCGTTCAGAATTATGTGTTCCCTTAAAAATCGGCGATCACGTCATCGGAGTAGCCAACGCCGAAAGCGTCATCCAGAACGCTTTCACCCAGGATAATGAGGGCTTGCTGACAATCATTGCCAGCCAACTGGCAATGGCTATTGAGCGCCTGAGAGCCGAGCATGCCGAATACCGCCAGACAACCGAGATCATGCGCTCGAACGCATTGATCAAGGTTCTGGCTCAAGTGGGCGCACGAACTTCAGCCACACCGGAGTTGGATGTGATTGTCAAGACACTGGGCAGCGAACTATCCAAACTGGGGATGACCTGCATGGTGGCATTGGCAGAACCGGATGAACACAACTTCCGGGTTTATTACACATCCATACCGCGGCGGGTGACCCGATTGTTGGAACGTGTCAGCAAGCAAAAAATCCAGGATTTCAAGATTGACCCTGAACAACTCCACCCACTGATTGGCTCGGTTCGGGAACCAGTTATGACCTTCGATCCAATTGCCATTGCCCGCCAGATCCTGGTGGATTTCCCCGCCAATGCGATTGAAAAATTCTTCCGCCCACTAGGGGTGACAGAAACCATGCCAGTTTGTCAATTGCCCTTGATCTACGAGGAGAAACTTCTGGGTGTGCTCTGGCTGTGGGGGGAAGGCTTGCGCCAGAGCGACCTGCCAACCATGTCCATCTTCTCAATCCAGGTGGCGACTGCGCTCCAGAACGCCAAATTGATGTCAGAAGTCAAACGGCTGGCCATCACCGACGAGGGTACCAATATCTTTAACCGCCGCCATTTCTTCCATCTGGCTGAACAGGAATTCAGTCGATCCGGCAGGTACAACCACCCGCTGGCTGCCATGATCATTGATGTGGATGTGTTCAAACGTTTCAACGACCGGTATGGACACATTGTCGGCGATCAGGTTTTATATGCTATTGCGCAAACCTTGAAACAAAACCTGCGTGAAATCGACATCTTGGGCCGCTACGGCGGCGAGGAGTTCGCGGTCCTGTTGCCAGTGACAGATCTGGCCGCTGCCCAGCGGGTGGCCGAACGCCTGCAAACCCGCGTCGCAAATACGAAAGTTCCAACGGATGCCGGCCCGTTGAGTGTCACGATCAGTGTCGGCCTTGCGATAAGAAACCAGCTGACCCCAACATTGCTCTCCCTGATCGATCTTGCCGACCAGGCCATGTACATTGCCAAGAATGCGGGGGGCAACCGCGTGGCAGCAAAATAAGCACAAATTGAACGTCAAAAACGAAAGCGGCGACAGGATACCTGTCGCCGCTTTCGTTTGATGATGCGATCTTAAAGCCCGGCAGCTTTCTTGAGCGATTGAGCTTTATCTGTCTTTTCCCAAGGCAGGTCGAGATCATCCCGGCCAAAATGACCATAGGCGGCCACCTGGCGATAGATCGGGCGGCGCAGTTTCAGGTCGCGGATGATGGCGCCCGGACGCAGGTCGAAGTGCTCGGTTACCAGCGCGGCGATCTTCTCATCGGCGATCTTCCCGGTCCCGAACGTTTCGACATTGACCGAGAGCGGGTGCGCCACGCCGATGGCATACGCGACCTGGATCTCGCAACGGTCGGCCAGCCCGGCCGCGACCACGTTCTTGGCGGCCCAGCGGGCAGCATAGGCGGCTGAACGGTCCACTTTTGTCGGGTCCTTGCCCGAGAAGGCACCACCACCGTGACGCCCCATACCGCCGTAGGTATCGACAATGATCTTGCGGCCGGTGACGCCTGCATCGCCCATCGGCCCGCCGATGACAAAGCGCCCGGTTGGGTTGACGTAGATTTTCAGGTCCTTATCGACCATGTCGGCCGGCAGGGTTGGCAGGATAACATGCTTGGTAATCAGATCGCGGATCTCCTCCTGTGAAATATCCGGATCATGCTGGGCGGAAATCAAGGCAGTGTCGATGCGCTTCGGTTTGCCGAAAGCGTACTCGACCGTGACCTGGCTCTTGCCATCCGGGCGCAGCCAGGCAAGCATGCCGTTCTTGCGCAGTTCGGCCAGGCGGCGGGTCAATTTGTGAGCCAGGTAGATGGGCATTGGCATCAACTGCTCGGTCTCGTTGCAGGCAAAACCAAACATCATGCCCTGGTCGCCGGCGCCGATCAGATCGATTTTGTCCCTGTCGCCATCTTTTGCTTCCAGGGATTTGCTGACGCCCATATCGATATCCGGGCTCTGGCTGGCGATGGCCGAAAGTACGCCGCAGGTATTGCCATCGAAGCCTTTCTTGGCGCGGTCATAACCGATTTCCGTGACAACTTTGCGCACAAGCTCGTCAAAGTTGACAAAGGCTTCTGTAGTGATCTCACCCAGCAGCATCACAAAACCGGTCTTGGTGGCGACCTCGCAGGCCACGCGTGACTGGGGATCCTGCTCGAAGCAGGCATCCAGGACGGAATCGGCGATCTGGTCGCACATCTTGTCGGGGTGGCCCTCGGTAACTGATTCGGATGTGAAAACCAGTTTGGGCGAAGTCATAAAGGTAGTGCTCATATGTTTAACCTCTCATAAAATGAAATTGCCCCTTCTGACGAGAAAGGGCAATTGCGCAGATGCACGGCTGCCCTCCCATCTTCCAGAATATCTATCTGCCGGAATTGGCACCATGCTAAGCGCAAGCGCTAACTGGTTGCCGAGGCTTCATCGGGCCGGTCCCTCCGCCTCTCTGGATAAGAGTGCCGTATTGGGGCTATTTGGTTGTTGCGGGATGATACCACAGGTAACGGAATGATGCAAACCAAAACTCAACTGTTGTCACGCGTCGCAGCCCACTGGCGGATGCGTTCGAACAGCGCATCCAACGGCTTGAGCTCGGTCATCGGGACAGCCAGGTTCTTGGTGCGGGTCTGGCTGTACTGAAAGGTACGGCTTCCGGCTGGCAGCACGGACGCCTTGCGGCGGTAATCTTCATGGGTCAGCCAGCCAGTCAGCCAGAACTCCATGCCATAGACCCAGATGTTGCCCCACTCGTGCGGCTGGATGACATAGGCCTCGCCGCGTACCGGGCTGTGGATGCCCAGGCGTGCCTCCGGTAACCGACCGGGATGGATATAGGCCACGCTGTAAAGTTCCATTGGGATGGGGGTGCGCTTGAGCGGTGGTAATTCCAGGCTGACGGTGACGAAGTTGCGCTCGCTGTCCATGCCGCCGATCTCGACCGGTATAGCCTGCCCGCACTCGCTCTTGAGGGCCAGTTTCTCCAAAGTTTGCCACAGGCGCGGGCGCGTCCATTCTTCGGGCAGGGGATGGATGAGATGAAACGGCTGCCCGGCCGAAATGGCTTGCTGCATATCCTTCATGGATGGCGTGATCAGCGCCAGCAGGAAGGCGAACAGGTAGATATCCTGGCTGGAATGGCCCTCAGCCGCGAACTGGTCGACCGGCACGAGGGCGGGGGCATCCAGGAGCAAGGACGGATCCTTGCGGATCAGGCTGATCTGCCGCCGCCGGGTGATGAGGTAACTCTTCAGGTCGCAGCGATGGCCGCCCA
>Ga0105099_10001754_pt1 | contig 13301 bp, 19 predicted proteins | sample PPLLak3cmMay2015_2_FD_79138 | JGI IMG/M metagenome (GOLD analysis project Ga0105099, IMG submission 79138) | Freshwater sediment microbial communities from Prairie Pothole Lake near Jamestown, North Dakota, USA - PPLs Lake P8 Core (1) Depth... | ecosystem: Environmental > Aquatic > Freshwater >...
ACGGATTTGAAAATCAAAATTTTAAAGAACGTTGTTTGTTAGTTTGTTATTATAGATCAAATATACGAAAAGATCTAATATAATGAAAATATTTCTTGTTAAATTCCCGTTAAATTATCTTTCAACTATCTGATATGTAAATAGAACAGTTTTAAGAATTTGTTCGAAATCTTTACCAGCGTCAATCATATCTTCATCTTTTTTCTCATGACACCATGTAATCTTTACAGGAAATTTCAAAAATTTAAAAAATAATGTCATCAATTCTTTAGCAGATCCTGTATTAAAATATTCTAAATTAATAGTAACATCTAAAATTTCTTGAGGTTTTTCAGCATACTTATCTATAAGAATATTTAGTTCTTCAAAAAATAGTTTAGCAAATTCAGGAATACATCTACCTTCTATTTTTAAAATCCCCTTATTACCATCAAATAAAAGGTAGGGGGTTTTTTCTCCTTTTGGATATTCTAAAACTTCAATCATATTGGTTTTTTCTTTATTTATCTGCTCTCCGGATGGGAGTCGAACCCATATCCCCAGCTCACCGCCGGAGTCCTAGCCGTTAGACGACCGAAAATACCCTTTAGCTTCATTGGCCAAATCAGCTATCGGGGACCACCATATACCATTTTGGATCCTGGCCAGAATCCTGGTGTAGTACGCCAGTGGATTTAGTCGCGGGTACGGGGTTCGAACCCGTGTTTCCGGCTTGAAAGGCCGACGTACTAAGCATACGCAACCAGCTATACGAACCCGCGAAAATAAGCGAAATTTTCCGACCACAGACACAGAACGCCGTGGGTTATGGACTTTGACCTCATTTCTGTGATTGAGGCATTTCGCTTGTACTCGGTAGGAGAATCGAACTCCTGTGCCAAGGATGAAAACCTTGTATCCTAGCCCCTAGATGAACCGAGCATTATTGTGTCCAGGATGGGACTCGAACCCACACACTTGTTACAGTACTGGCCCCTCGAACCAGCGCGTCTACCAATTCCGCCACCTGGACAATTTGAAGAGATTTGGGCGCGTCGCCACCGGCAACATCGGTACTCTTCGTCGTAAGTCCACCCTCTTACACCCCGATTCGAGGACTAGGGAAAATCCCAATCGGTTTCACTGTACTATTCCCAAGTCAAGTGAATGCTATAATATAAATCCTTTTAATTTTGTTGTATTTCCTGTATTACCCCAGTATTCAATTTCATCAACTTTTTTAAATCCAAGTCTTATAAACATCATTGCAATCTCCCAATTTGAAGCAGCAACCTGGATTTCTGTTCCTTTTTTCATTTTTAAGAATAAATCAAAGACCATATTTTTAAATTTACCTTGTCTCCGATATTCTTTATAAATATAACTTCCCATAAAGAGCAATAATCCATGAGGATATTTTTCATTGACAATAACATCATAATCGATGAATCCAAATTCTGTTTGATAACGCATAATTTATTTATTTGTGGGAAGGGAGGGATTCGAACCCCCGAAGGCATCGCCACCAGATTTACAGTCTGGCCCATTTGGCCACTCTGGTACCTTCCCAGATTAAAGGTTTTTCTATTACTTCAAAATATGTTTCTGAGGGGCTAACCTCATAAATATCATTTATTTCTAAAACCCGGAGAGAAGATATATCTTCTGGGTTCCCAATAACTCTTTTATCACCAATTTGATTCATAGTTTTAAATTTAGTCGAGGTAAGAAGACTCGAACTTCCGACCCCCAGTCCCCCAGACTGGTACGCTAGCCAACTGCGCCACACCTCGTTTTAAAAATGAAAGCTGTTATAGCCCAAGACTTTCAACTTGTCGGTAATCATAAAATGGTAGTGCACCATTCACTTTCATTCTTGTACTCCTGAAGGGACTCGAACCCCCACGCCCGTAAAGGGCAACAGATCTTAAGTCTGTCGTGTCTACCAATTCCACCACAGGAGCATAAAGTAGAGAAAATCAGGAGAGTGAACAGGCGGATTTGAACCGCATAGTTTGAACCAAAATCAAATGAGAAACCATTTCTCGCGAAGTAACTCTTTCTATTACTACTACTTAGTGCGGTCGGAGAGACTCGAACTCTCACATCCTGAGGATACCAGTTCCTAAGACTGGCGCGTCTACCATTCCGCCACGACCGCAAATTAAATTGTTTGTCCAAGTTATCAAGTGGATTAACCATTTCCAAGCGTTTTATACCTTCGTACATACAAAATAGTAATGAACTACCCTGTAGAGACTGGATCAAATAGTTACCTTTACCATGAATGTTTCTCCGCTTGATCGGCTCATGCATTTCGTTATTGGAAGCAGGACTTAACCACGATTTGACTCGGCTGCTACTTATGAAGGCTGTAATCGTCTATGCATACATTCATATTCAAGCAAACAATTTGTCGGGATAGTGCGATTCGAACGCACGAACACCTGGCTCCAGACCAGGCCCGTATAGCCATCTGCGGAACATCCCGAATTTAAACTGAGAAAGTCGTAGAGAGAATTTTTCTAAGCGCGTCTACCAATTTCGCCATATCCCAAGTTTCCCAGAGATAGAAGGACTCGAACCCCCACGTCGTTTTACGGACACCTGTTTTCAAGACAGATCGAAGTAGCTCTTTACATTACTACAGTTTAGTTGTCCTTCTAGGACTCGAACCTAGACTCTTCTGATCCAGAGTCAGACGTATTAGCCAATTCTACTAAAGGACAATGAAAAAATAGGATAGACCGGATGGCCTTTTTAAGGAGCTATTTTCACGTGACTATCTCCTCCTATCTTAGTGCAAATACGAGGACTCGAACCTCGAATATCGGTGATCTCCCTTACTTACTGCTTTTATGATCACTTATTAAACAGCTTTTAAGAAGGCCGATCTCCCGTTTCTCATCTGATTTGACTGTTCTAGAATTCAATCCAGATTACTAAACAGGGGCGTTTACCATTTCGCCATATCCGCTTTTGTGCCGCCGGAAGTACTCGAAACTTCGGGCTGGGGTTTTACAGACCCGTCCTCTCCCTGGATCGTCGGCCGTTTGCTGTCTTTCCAGCTGTCAGTAACATCGTTTCATCGGACGTAGTTACCTGACCTCCAAGCTCTTGGGTAGGTCAATTTCTGTATAAGAGCTATAGAAGTCGGGGTGGCGGGACTCGAACCCACGATCTCTTGGTCCCAAACCAAGCACGATACCAACTTCGCTACACCCCGAATGTCTCGAGAGTACTTTTACCACCTCGAGTAAGGTAAGATAGACTCATCCGGCCGAATGTCTATCGCTCTCTATATTCTATCTCCAGGAGCTACCCTTTGATGATATAGGAACTTTTCCAGTTGTCCCCGTAGGGCTCGAACCTACAGTCTTTGGGACCAAAACCCAACGTGTTGCCAATTACACCAGAGGACAATTTTAACTGGAGCCGGCAGGGGGATTCGAACCCTCGACCTGCTGATTACAAGTCAGCTGCTCTGGCCAACTGAGCTATGCCGGCATTGGTGGGGGAGGCTGGAATTTCACCAACTTTTGAGATTTTACAGATCTGATTGCGAAGTATCTCTAATCATTACTATGGTTTAATCCAAGAAAATCGAAAGAGCATGTTATTGCTCCCCCATATAATTTCAAGTTGAGAAATTTGAACAAGCGTGTTGTTTTCAAAATCAAAATTCGAAGTAACGCTATTATCTTACTACAACTTAAAGAGGCGCCGCCCAGATTCGAACTGGGGTCTCCGGTTTTGCAGACCGTCACCTGAACCACTCGGCCAAGGCGCCAAAAACCAATATGTCAAAGATCGCTGGGACAAAAAGTCCCGAATTTTTTAAGGATCCGGGACGAAATAATTACATTTATGGAGTACGTAATCAAATATCCCAATCCTGAAGACCATTTTGTAAAGCAACTGATAAATCAATATCCGGATTTTTTCGGATTGCATCAATCGCTGAAGCTATTACCTCGGCCTGCAAGCCATAAGGTGCAGCTTCATGAAGTGTTTGACCTATCAGGTCTATTGCTTCTAACAATGTATGATCTTTTTTTGCCATTATATTTTGTGTGTTATTTATAGGGCAAATATATGAAAAGATCTCAAAGAACAAAAACTTTTTCCGTTAAAAGTTCGTTAAAATAAAAAACCCTCCTTGGTTGTCCGAGGAGGGTTGAAATTATAAAAAAGTTATCTAGTATGAGAACTCTCTCTTATTATCGACACACCCTCTCGGAAACTCCACATGGGAGTTGCTCCTGTGTTAAGGTTAAATTTAGGGTCGGATAATATGATAGAAAATTTCTCATCTAATTTATCATGTTTGTAAAGTATATACTCATTAGAAGTGGAAAAGTTTTGTTACTTAGCGCAAAAATTTTCAACCATTTCCAATTCTTCTCTTTTTTCGTTTATTTTTATTTGTAATGTTTCATCTACCAGTTCTGGATTTATTACTCCCTTTGATGTTACGAGTTTAGTATAAGCTGAGGCTAACTTTTTGCATCCTTCTAGTTGATCTACATTTGTGCAGGAATCAATAATACTAAACACCTTTTTAATAGGGACTAAGTTTTCCATAGTAAAAATTATTTTTCTATATATTCATTAATAAATTGATCGGAATTCTTTTCATACTTTTCAATATCAATATTATTGGAAATTATAAAATTAAACCAGTCTCTTTCAAGAGGATCTACTTGTTTTAATTCTCCGTGTCTATGCCTATCCATCATCCATCTTACGAAAGACCAATTATTAGCAATTTCAAGTACCAAACAATTTTTTATATGTTTTACCTGTTCTGGAAGAACTGGTTCTTCAACTCTTGGTGGTATACCAAATTCCTGAAAAAATACGTGCTGTGACATTATTTCTTTTTACCTCCAAATAAATCTGAAAAAGCATCTCCGGGAAATCCATTTCCAAAGATATTTCCTAAATCAATTTTTTCTTTGCAAGAAGAAATAATAATATAGCCATATTCCACACCATATTTTTTCTTACAAAAATCATCTAATCTTGTTTTAGCATGTAACTCAGACATACAATTCTTTACAATAATTTCCTTTCCGAAGAAATTCTGAAGTTTACAATGTACTTCATATTTAATAGTGTATGATTTGCTCATAAGTTAACTTTTATAGAACAAATATACAAAAAAATACTCAGATAAAAAATTATCTTTCTAATTTTTTCTTGAAAATTCTTGAAAATAATCCTTTTTTACAAGGAGAAACTGCTGCAGCTTTTTTGTCAAGATTTTCTGGAGTTGAGTCTGCATCGATAGTTGTCCAGCATTCCCACTGTGCACCCCAATCAGAGTATTTAAGATATGTATATCCCTTATCGCCCCAAGCTTCACTCCATGAATTTCTTATGATAAAACTATCTTTAAGATAACCAGCAACACAAACTGCATGACCCCCTAGCATTTGTTGGCCAGTGAAATCCGGTTTCCAAAATTCCATTTTTTCTGGATTATAAACAGGAAATGCAATATAGCAAGGACCATTTGCAAAGAGAGCTTTTCTTAACCCTTCTAAGAGATCCACCATAGCATATCCTATAATTTGGTATTTAGCAGCTTCATCTTTAAGTTCAGGACTTAGCGTTAGTTCATTTAGATCTTCAATTTTTCCATAGGGGTAATGTTTCTCCGATACAATCCCCACTTTATTGAGAATTTTCATGGTATCCCTTGGAGTCATTCCTTCCATCCCGAAAGATTCTCTCAAGTTATAAACAAACTGAGGAGACATATATTCATTAAATCCCAAATCAACTTTTTCTTGCCATTCTTTCATAGCAGCAGAAGTTTGAGCTGAACAAGTTCCTTGTACCCCCTGATCCCTTATAGGTTTCATTTGAGGTCTAAGATCATAAACTTCTGGAAGTTGAACATCAGCTGGATAAACACTGCTTAATAAAAAGTCTCTTTTATCTACAGGACTTCGTTGTAGATTAAATTTATAATTCATCATTATCATAAATAGAAAATTATTTATCTATTTATTCACAAAAAACCCCCAATGAAGGGGGTTTTTGCAAGACTACATCAAAAGGTGAATTTATAAATTAGCCATCAATAGACTATCAATAGGCTGATCGCTTTGAGGAACAAAAAATCCTAATATATCCTCATCGGGCATAGCTTTAATATCCTGATATAATTTGATCTTGGAATCCATTTGAACCCTAATAAGCCAGTATCTCAAAGTGCTTTCATAAGTAGGATTTGTGGCATATCTTTTCCCCTCGTGATTAACATATCCCCTATCTGCTATTAAGTTTTTGACCTCTCGTTGAAGAGTATCTCCTTGAGCAGTTATCTTAATTAAGTATCTCTCTTTTATTAATTTAAGATAAGGTTCAATAGATTCATTGGGATTAGAATAAGTATAATGAATCTTTCCATTATCATAGGTTCCAACATTCCAAACAGAATTTGTCTGGACAGCCATTCCCTTTGTTCCTATATGAGATTCTAGGATTGCTTGAGCAATAACGAGGGTTATATCTATTTCGTATTTTGCACACAGTTCAACCAATAAGGTTGCATTTAATTTTTCTGTGGGGGCAATCGATTTCATATAGAGATCTACCTCTGTAATTAATTTATCTTTAGAATAATCTCTAACCTTTGAAATATAAAGGGAATTTTCAAGAGCTAAAGTATTTTCTGGAGAATCCATGGCTTTAGAGGGAATTTCCAATAAAGCAGTAGTTAATAGGCTTACGATTGTTAAGAAGGCTAGCGCCAATAGTCCTCTTGTTATTTTTTTTATTAGAGAGAAATTAAAAGTAAGCAAATTCGTGCGAGGTGTTGATGTAGTCTCTTCCTTTTGAGAAATTTGTTTCTTTAACTGTTTCATAATCATTTTTTTAGTTTAACATATAACCCTTTTTCTAACCGAAAGCATTCCTATCATACACAGGGTTTTTTCTTATTTTACTTGGAATTAGAACCTAGTCCGTGAACAATTGCATTGATTGAACTAAGTTGTCCTCATCTTCTTGAGGTATATCTAGAGTATCTGGATCGATAATTTCTGGAATTTCTTCTATATATCTCGTAGAAGTAGATAAGGATTCCCCTTCTTTAAGAGTTCTAAGAACCATATAGGCTTTATCCTTTACCTTTCCATCTACTAATTTTCTGGTTTCAAAAGCCAATAGATCTTCATCTTCAATCAATCGAAGAATAGTTCTTTCCCCTTCTCCTTCCATGAGAATATAGGTTGCTACTGGTTTTTTCTTTAAAAAACAGGTAATGTCTTTTGAAAATACACCTCCTTTTCCGTTAGACCATTTACGAAAAACATCGGAAGACATACCTGAGGGGAGATCCATCCTTCTTTTCCCATCTTCAATAGATATAACTATTCCATCAATAGAATTAGGACAAAGTTCTTCTATGGTTAAAACTCTGAGAGTATAATTAAGAATCTTCTCCTCCTGGTTCTTCTGTTGTTTCTTTGCCATTGAAATTATTTTTATATAATATTAAGTTAATTTCTGCTTCTAAACTTCTCCAGCAATTTTGTTCTAAAAGATTCTTGGCTTTGAAAGCCCAAGTTGATTCTTTGAATTCTAATTCTGGATCCGAAAGATACCTAGCTACAGATTTCATACCTCCCCTTAAATAAGAAGATAATACTTTCTTCGTTTTAGCTATTTCTTTCATCTTAATTCCTTCAATATCTTTTCAAATTCTTTCATTTCCTCTTGCATTTTTTCAGGATAAAATTTTATAGCTTCTTTGATCTGTTTTGGATCCTTTTGATAAAATCTGCAATATTCGGAAATGGTTTCGGATGAAATCTTTACTTTTTTCTCTTCTTTTTCTTGATGAAATTTTACTCCCTTTTGAAACATCCAATAAGGAGTTTTCTGGTATTGTTTCCTTAAGAACCTCTGCCACCAATCAACAGAAGCCTCCATATTAATACGAATGTGTTGTAGTAAATTAGCTTGGATAGGGAAATTGATAGCCATTCGTCTTTGGATCATAAAGAAGTTTTTCCTTTTGTCCCCTTTAGTTGCATCAGCATAAGTGCCTGGGGATTCGAACATGGCTTTTGTTAATTCAAATAGTTCCATAAAGCTTTTACTAATTCAAAGGGTTAAAGTTTTAAAAGGCCCCAGAAGTTAAACTCCTGGAGCCTCCAAAACTTAAAGAATTGTTATTCTTTTTTAGAATCTTTCGTAGACGCTGGTTTCTCAACCTCCTTTGTCAAATCTTCGGGTTTAAGTCCCACGAAGTTGAGAAGCTTGGTCATATCAAAACCGGTTCCCTTAAGTCCTTCGACCATTTTGGTAACGATTTCCACTGGGATGGCACCGAAGTTACCAACACTTGAACCACCTTCTTTTCCACCACGGCCAAAGTCGATAACCTTAACCTCCTGGATATTTGCAAGGTGAGCAGTAGATGCACCCATAACATCGGCGAATGCCTTGATAACATTAGGTCCGAGTGTCTGAAGAGCTTCAAGTACCTGGAGGAATTTACCAGTCTGGTCAAGTTTAGCATAAGCCTCAGCTTTTTCCTTGATACCCTTAGCCTCACCGGAAAGTTTAGCGTATATTGCCTTACCCTCAGCTTCACCCATCTTAATGATCTTAGCAGCTTCACCATCAGCTTCTGCTATCTTTGTAAGACGAATCCTTTCGGCTTCACCTTCTGCTTTCTTAATAACAGCTTGTCTTTCACCATCAGCTTGAATAACCAATGATAACTGAGCACCTTCAGCAGTTACGATGCGAGCTTTCTTTTCAGCTTCAGCTGGAACGATTTTATCAGCAAGATATTCCTTTTCCATTTTAAGAGCACGAGCTTCCTGAACTTTCGTCTGGGCAACTTCCTGAGCAGCTTCTGTATTAGCCTGAGCTTCAACAACTGCTTTTAATGCCTGAGCCTGGGAAAGAGGACCTGCCTGGTTTGCAATCTCGATCTGAGTATCGGTAAGAGCTTTCATCTCAGCTTTCTTAACGTCACGAGCATTGTTTGATTCAAAAATTTTCTGATCATTGATGTTAGCCTGTTCAATACCGGCTCTTTTTGCATCAGTTGTTTTCTGAAGTGAATCCCTTTCAGCTTCTGCAGTACCAATATCAGCATCCCTTTTTATTTCGGAAGCTCTCTTACGGCCGAGGTTCTTTATATAACTATCTTTATCGCTGATGTTCTGAATGTTCAGAAAGTCGATATTGATACCCATTTTGTTAAAATCATCATTAGCTTCTTCAAGAACTGCTTTATTCAATTCAGTTTTATCACCGATAAGAGATTCCATGGTCATTCTTCCTACCACAGCTCTTAAGTGACCTTCAAGGTTCTGAAGAATCGTTTGATCGATGTCTTTATCATCCCTTCCAAGGAATCGCTCAACAGCCACCCGGAGAAGACTAAGTTCGGAAGCAAATTTAACGTTTGCAACACCCTCGACAGTTGTCATAACTCCATCTTTGTTAGGAGCATCTGTAACGATGATAGTAAGAGTACGGTTAGATAAATTCATAAATTCCACTTCCTCAAGAATAGGAATTCTGAAAAAACCACCACCGGCAACGACACGGTAACCTTTTTCAACTTTCGTACCATCAGCATTTTTGATGATTTTCTTACGACCGAAAATAACGGCTGCCATGTTGGGCGGGATTCGGATGTAGTTTTTGTTGACGAATGCCAACAGGGAAGCGAGTAAAATAATCGCACCAAGAACAATACCACCTAAAATAATGTAACTTTCCATGTTTTTTGTTTAAGATTTAATTAATAACTATGTTTGACTATGATTTTTCAACAATAAGAACAGTTCCAAGACGTCCAACGACTTTTACAGTTTCATGAAGCTTTAGAGGAACACTGTTTTTCTCTTTAGCCATAAAAAGCTGATCTCCACCTCCTGAATCTACCTTTACCTGGCAAGATCCGCTGTTTGTTGTTTCTACAGTAACTTCGGCATTTTTACCAATAAAAGTTTCTGAATCCAGATTGCTATTTCCCTGAAATGAATAGAGAAATTTCATTAAATAATAAGTAATAGCTCCTGTTGCTACTCCTGATAAGAAACCAACGATCAATTGACCGATGAGCCCCCTCTCAGCAAGAAACATAGCTCCACCTCCGATGCCAAAAGCCATCAAGAAAGCGAATATAACCCTTAAAGAAAATATTTTAGGGCTATCGGCTTGATCCCCATCGTGTCCGCCAATGTCGTGGCTAAAATCTCCATGAAGATCCCCATCGTGAAAATCCCCAAATATCAGAGAGCTGAGAAGCCCCAAACCTCCAATAGCGAGAAATGCGATGTAAATTAAATGTACTTTTTCCATGTGTTTTTTGTTTTATAGATTAATTTAATTGATTACTTTTTCCAAGGTATTGATGTTTTCAGAGAGACCAGTTTAGATATAGATTCTCCAGCTTTATTGGCTGCTGTTTCGACATCTGCTACAACGGATTCAACAGATATTTCTGTTGGCTGAACTTTCTTATAATGATCCCTGATTTCTTCGGAAGCATTTTTTGATTTTGAATTAGAATCAAGTGAAACGACTACATAAAAGACGTCGACCAATTGAAAAAATTGAACCCATTTATATTTTCCGGAAGTATTAATGGAGTTGATAACATCCTCTAAATATAATTCGGTTTTAGTTCCCTTCCGAACCCCCTGATATTGAATTTCAGACAGAAGATCTTTGACATTAAAAATTTTGTATTTCATATTTTCTGTTTTTTGTATTTTTAATTCTGCTTGTAACTTCTCGATCTCTTTCTTTTGATCTTCATATTCTTTTCTCATCTGCTTTTCATAGTCCTGAACAGAAATGTTTCTCGTTGAACTATTTCCCCCGCCGGTATATTCGTTTAAACGTCCCATTAAAAAAGAGCTTTATTGAGATTTATACGATCAATTTCTCCGAATATCGAAGCTTCTGTTGTGGGCTTCTTATATTTTCCATTTGCCCCAGCGGTAACATATCTGGTTCCCTCAAGAATAGAAACCATGTTCCAATTCTGCGGACGAACCTGAGGTTTGGAAAGTTCTTCTCCCACTCTTTTCTGGAATTCTTTTACAAAACTTTCAGGAAAAATTGAAGGATCCAAAAGAACTAATTTCATTTGTCTATTGAGACGATCTTCCATTTTGAATCCAGGGCGAGTACCAGAAATATTAATGAGCTGATCATAAATATGATCTTTCTTTTCCATTAAATCTTGGGGACTTGTAGCTCCGATATAATCTACTATTTTTTCAAATTTGGATTCTGTAATTCGAACTTCTTTCCCTTTATCATTTAACCATGTATAAATGGCTGGCACATTATCACCATCATCTCCGCAGAAGATTTTTCTCATAACTATTTGATTCCCGTTTATTTTTTCCATTTTTGTTTTGGAATCATTTATAATTCTTTGAAAGTCTTCTTTATCCACATCAATTCCTCTATTAAAGAAATCTCCGGGATCAGCATCTAGAATCCATTCGTCAAAATATTTGTCTGGGACAAAAAGCTTTTTTGAAGCATTTTTCCCCTGCAAAAATGGATTATAAACGGTACAGAAAGCAAATTTATCATTTTTGGAAACTCCGGGTATATTATGGGTTCCTCCTACGAGTTGACGTACGTCCTCATCCGCGGATATTATAATAACATGTTGATTTTGATTAAGAAGAAGTTCTTTTCTCCAAAGAGCAATAAGATCATCTGCTTCAGCTTTATCAAATTTAGATACGATAAAACCATTTGTTTCGAGAATGTCAGCAAATTCCCCCATGATCTTAAAAACATTATCCCAGTTAATCATAGCAGATTTTGTACGCTGGGCTTTGTATCCTTCATTTTCATCAATAGAAATATCTTTTCTCCAAGACTTAGAATCGAGAGCAAATATGACTCTCGAAGGATTTATAGTACGAATAACCTGGGACACATCTGTAGCAACCTTTCTCATCAACTGATCCAATTCCGTTTGATTATCGAAAGTGTATTGTTTAGATCCATATCCTCCTACGATAAAGAGCGATCTAAAAAACATGTTACTAAGGTCAAATATGGCGTTTGTCATAATTAGGTCAAATATATGAAAAATTATTATATGAAAAAATTTATTCTCGTTAAAAGGTCGTTAAAAACTATTCCCCACCTAAACTGATTTCTTCAGAATAAAGAATAGTTAGCATATAAGAACTTGAATATGCCCCTGGATTATGAGTAATGGCAGAAACAGATTCTATATAGGGATTTTCTTCTTGAATCCACTTATCAATATTTTTCTGAAGAGCGCCAATTCCATCTGCCGTGATTATTTTGATTTTTCTCATGTGTTTAATATTTGCTGAATTCTAAAAACTGCTGCAAGTAAAGTAATCAAAGGATCAATTACAAAACTCTTTTGATATTGATATTCTGCAGTAACGATAAGAACTGCTGGAAGTTTATCTAATCGGGCAGGAGCCATATTTTTAAGATATTCAGGAAATTCACTCCCTAAAACCGTAAGACTTTCGTCAATTCTAGAACCAAATTGATTGACGATAAGCTTATAATTATCATAAGGTTTTGTAGCCGGCTGAAGGCAAAGACGAAAGAGATCTCCGAAATCGGAACTTGTAGCTGTATTTTCTGCAGTAAGTTCAACAGCTCCTCTTAAATGGAGAGATTGAATCTTATTCATCAAGGCTCTCATATCCGGAAAGTCATTCTCAACAAATTTGGTCAAAGCCTCTTCTGTAAAAGAAATTTTTGCTGCTTGAAGAATAGCCCCCACTCTTTTCTTATATTCCCCTGTAAGATAAACTTTTTCTGTATCATTAATGGGATCATAAGATATGGGAAGGAATCTGGATTCCCATATTGGTTCGGGGATTTTATTCAAGAAATTACACGAAGCTACAAATCTTGCAGACTTTGCATATTTTTCCATAACAGCACGTAGAGCTTTATAAAATTCTGCAGTAGCTCCATCAAGTTCATCCAAAATAATGCATTTTAGTTTCTCCTTTCCTTCATCCAAAGATATAGAAGAGCAAAAAGGAACTACATTATCTCGGATTATATCAATACCTCTTTGGTCTGAAGCATTAATATAAAGATATGGATGATCTTTGGCAAGTATAAAAAGAGTGGAGGTTTTTCCTGTTCCAGCTGAACCAAATAGAAGAAGATTCTGAACTAATCCGTGTTTAAGCTGGGATTTTACTCTCTCTGGAGCAATAAGCTGCTCTAATTTTTGAGGACGAAATTTCTCTGTAAATAATTCGTTTACACTACTCATAATTATGTTTATATGTTTTTAGATGGAT
>Ga0105099_10001755_pt1 | contig 13297 bp, 10 predicted proteins | sample PPLLak3cmMay2015_2_FD_79138 | JGI IMG/M metagenome (GOLD analysis project Ga0105099, IMG submission 79138) | Freshwater sediment microbial communities from Prairie Pothole Lake near Jamestown, North Dakota, USA - PPLs Lake P8 Core (1) Depth... | ecosystem: Environmental > Aquatic > Freshwater >...
ATCTCCCCCGCCCAGATATACTGAAGCCAGCCTGGTTCGTAAGCTGGAGGAACTTGGAATCGGGAGACCTTCAACTTATGCTCCCACAATCTCTACCATACAGAACCGGGGGTACGTAGTACGCGAAGACCGCCCCGGTGAAAAAAGGGATATCCGCACTCACACTCTTAGTAAGGGCGCTGTTACATCGCTGGTAAAAACCGAGATGGCAGGCAGGGAAAAAACCAAGCTGTTCCCTCTCGATATCGGCATGATAGTCAACGACTTTCTCGTTGACAACTTCAGTGAGATAGTCGATTTCCAGTTTACCGCAACCATTGAAAAACAATTCGACGATATTGCGGAAGGCAATCTTATCTGGACCGGCATGCTTGGGGAATTCTATTCAGAGTTCCATAAAACAGTCGAAAAATCATTGTCAAAAACAGAAAAGAAGACCGGTGCCAGATTACTGGGTAATCATCCTGAATCAGGGGAACCTGTCTCGGTAAAAATGGGAAGGTATGGCCCGGTTGTTCAGATTGGCGAGGCGACTGAAGACAAGAAACCAAAATATGCAAGCCTGCTTAAAAGCCAGCTTATTGAAACAATTACTCTCGAAGATGCCCTGGGCCTGTTCAGGCTTCCACGCTCACTGGGGGAACACGAAGGGAAAGAGGCAGTGGCCGGTGTAGGACGATTCGGCCCATTTGTGAGATACAATAACAAATTCTACTCATTGAAAAAAGGTATCGACGACCCATACACTGTCACACTTGAAAGGGCAGTTGAACTAATTTGCGAAAAGGAAGATGCCGAGAAAAATAAAACAATAAACGATTTCGGTGAGTTCAAGGTATTAAACGGAAGGTACGGACCATATATCGCTCATGGCAAGGAGAACTTCAAGATACCCAAGGGACATGAACCGGCAAAGCTGACGCTGGAAGAATGTATAAAAATTGTGGAGTCAGCCCCCAAACCGAAAAAGAAGAAATAACCCGACCTCAAAGTGATCATCCAATGATAAATCCAGGCGACTACCTTGACCCCATTAGTATCGAGAAACCGGATACACTTTACATTCCGGAACAGTCACAGTTTTCCCACCTGATTGCGGTTCATACTGAAAACAGACCTGTATCTTCTCTTAAGGGATTTAAGATTGCGATTGTCGGCCTTCCCGAAGACCGCATGTCAGACAACAAGGGCTCTGACGTGGCTCCCGATAAAATCAGACAGGCTCTCTATCCCATGGCGAGAATTCCGGGAAAACTCAAAATTGCAGACCTTGGAAATCTGAAAAAGGGGGTAACGTTCAACGACACTGTTGCCGCTCTAAACGAGTTGCTCGACTGGCTGCTCGACGAAGGTATTTTTACAATTCTAATAGGTGGCAGCAGTGCTCTGGTTAAGTCGGTAGACAGGTATTTCAGCATAAGGAAGATGGAGTACTCGCTGGCAACAATTGATTCCCGAATTGACTATAATTCCGACCGTAAAGATGCTGACGCCTGCAACTTCCTGAGCACAATATTTCAGGGAGGCCGGAGTTCCCTGACACACTTTACGAATATCGGGTACCAGATATATCTGAATGATCCGCAGGCAATAAACCGGCTCAACCGTAAGAAATACGACCTTATGAGAGTAGGAGACGTAAGGCAGGCAATTCACCTGACGGAACCAAGGCTCCGCGACACTGATGCAATCATCTTTGATATTGGTGTGGTCAGACAATCTGATGCTCCCGGAACGCTAAACCCGTCACCTAACGGATTGTATGGCGAAGAATCGTGCCTCCTCGCACGCTATTCAGGTGTTTCCGACAGGCTTAAACTTTTCGGACTTTTTGAAGTCAACCCGGCTAAAGACAATAACGGGCAGACCTCATCGCTGGCAGCACAGATAATCTGGTTCCTGCTCGAAAGTTATTCGCAGAAACAGCATGAAGACCCATCAGTTACAGCATCCGATGGAGGCCGATTTGTACGTTATCATATTACTGTTCCCGATCCGGGAGTGGAAATGGTGTTCGTCAAAAGCAATTTTACTGACAGATGGTGGATTGAAGTGCCTGTACCTGAAGGAGAAAGTAAATATGTTGCTTGTTCTTACGAAGATTATCTTCAGGCCAATTCCAACGAAATTCCTGAAAGATGGATCAGGGCAAATTCCCGGTTCAGAAATAAAAAAGCCTAAAATATTTCTTTATAAAATTTTTTAGCCCTTCATCCGTTATTTGTAGTGAAATAACAAAATTGATGTAAGTTTGTTATCTTTTTACATTTGTAAATTTGTAGCTATTGATTACCTTTAGTTTTCCTGACAGTATATATAAGTGAAGAGACTGATTTTTATACCGATTCTTATTCTTACTGCCCTGCAGATGGTATTTCCACAGCAGGACCCGCTGATCAGTCAGTATATGTTCGGGGTTCCCACATTTAACCCCGGAGCCGCAGGAAGCTCGGGAATGATCTGCGCCACAGCCATTAACCGGCAACAGTGGATCGGCCTTCCGGGTGCTCCGGTTACAACTACATTTAATGTTAATGCTCCGGTTAAACTCTTTGGTAGTCAGTCGGGCGTAGGGCTAATGGTCAGGAACGATAAGGCCGGGTTCGATAGTGATATCAGTATTTCTCTTGATTACTCCTACTTTTTTGATATAGGGCCCGGTCAGCTCGGTATCGGATTGTCGGGGGGAATCATTAATAAAACCCTCGATCCGACATGGATAATACCAACAGGTGATGTATATGTACCGCCTGCAGGCGACCCACTGATACCGGAAAACAAGGAGAGCTATGTTGCATTCGATTTGGGACTGGGTGCATTCTATAAAACAGACAGGTACTATGCCGGATTTTCAATAACCCACCTTAACGAACCTGAAATAAAATATACCAAAGGAACTCCGTATTTTTCCCGTCATTATTACTTAACCGGTGGCTATAGTTTCACCATGACCAATCCGGCGTTTGAGCTCAAACCATCACTTCTGGCCTTCAGCGATGGCAGGGTAATGCAACTGACTCTGACATCAATTGTCGTGTATAATAAAAAAGCGTGGGGCGGGGTTTCATACAGGTCGGGTGATGCTATTATCGGTATGATAGGCTTCGAACTCTTTAACGGTATAAGGCTCGGTTATTCATTTGATTACTCAATGACAGATCTAATGAAAAACACTTCTGGATCGCATGAGTTTCTGATAAATTACTGCTTCGAAATTAGCACGGGCCGAAGCCCGATGAAATATAAAAGTGTAAGATTTTTATGAATATTAAAAAAAAAATAACTTACTTGCATATTAATTTTCAATTTAGACTTATGAAAAAGTTATTCGTGCTTGTTGTCCCTATAACGATAATGCTAGCAGGGTGCGGTTCATCCGGTAATGGAGAACTGATCGGCGTTCAGGGAAGAAAGGTATTTTCTGAACCGGAACCTTATGAGATGGCATTTATCCCGGCAGGTAGTCTTACTATTGGCCCAAGCGATCAGGATCCGTTCGGTGCACAAAATACAATATCTAAAACTGTTACAGTCGAATCTTTCTGGATGGACCAGACAGAGATGACCAATAACAAATACAGGCAGTTCGTATACTGGGTGCGCGACTCCATCCTGAGAACAAAACTAGGAGAAGAAGGAATTGAAGGATATCAGTTCTTTCAGGTCGACGAAGAGGGAAATGAGCTCGATCCCCGCATCATCAACTGGGAAGAAAAACTGGATATTGAGGATGAAGTTATTGCAACCTCAGCATCACTCGAAGAAATGTACTACCCCCCTAAAGAGAGATTTAACGGCGTTAAAGAAATTGATACAAGAAAATTGATATACTCATATTTCTGGACCGATTTTCAGCAGGCTGCAGCCACCAAATATAATTACAAGGATCAGAAATACGAGGGCAAAGTAATTAATAATGAAGGCGTTGAAGCTGACGTTGTAGACCGTTCTTCATTTATTTTAAACAACACAATTCCTGTATATCCCGACACACTCTGCTGGATAAGAGACTTTACATACTCTTATAATGAGCCTTTTGCTAAATTATATTTCTGGCATCCCTCATACGACAATTATCCTGTCGTAGGTGTTTCATGGGTTCAGGCACAGGCATTCAGCGTGTGGAGAACCAATCTGATGAATAATTACCTGAGGTCAGAGGGGCTGAGCGGCGTTCATGACTATCGTCTGCCCCTTGAGCATGAGTGGGAGTACGCAGCAAGAGGCGGACTGGAACTTTCCATGTACCCATGGGGTGGTCCGTACACCCGCAATTATAAAGGGTGCTTCCTTGCAAACTTCAAACCATTGCGTGGAAATTATATCGACGACGGAAGCGTATACACAGCTGCGGTTGCTTCATTCGAACCAAATGAATACGGGTTATATGATATGTCAGGGAACGTTGCAGAATGGACGATCACTGCCTATCACCCTTCCTCTTATGTCTTTACTCACGATCTGAACCCCATCTATGAGTATAATGCCCGCCCTGATGATCCGGATATCCTGAAAAGAAAAGTTATCAGAGGAGGATCATGGAAGGATATAGCATATTTTCTCCAGACCAGTTCGCGTGATTATGAATACCAGGATACTTCAAAATCATTCGTCGGTTTCCGGAATGTAAGAACCTATATCGGAGTTAACTAAATAAATTTGAATTTAACCTTAAAATCCTCAGCTATATGAGCCTAGCAGAAATTGTACACAGCAGCGGTTGGAAAGCTTTCATGGCTAAACTTTACGGCATCGGTGCTTCCGTAGTTATTATCGGAGCTCTCTTTAAAATTCAGCACTGGCAGTTTGCCGGCTTGCTACTGACAATTGGTCTGCTTACTGAAGCAACCATATTTTTCTTTTCTGCTTTTGAGCCTCTGCATGAAGAGCCGGACTGGACCCTGGTTTATCCGGAACTGGCAGGAATAGGTGACGAAGGAACCACGACCGGGGGTCATTCACGTAGTGTCGGATCAGGCGGTGGCGGCGGTTCAGCTGCTCTTGCAAAATTCGACGAGATGCTTGTCAATGCCGACATCACACCCGACCTATTCCAGAAACTCGGAACCGGGATGAGAAAATTAAGCGATGCCACAGTCGCATTCTCATCAATGGGCGACGCAGCAGCTGTATCAGGCGAGTATACTAAAACTGTTAAAACAGCCACTGAATCGCTCGGGCACCTTTCCGATACTTACAAAGAGACCGAAAAGGTAATTCGTGAATCAAATAGTTCATACCGCAATATTGCCGATTCACTTGCAATAGTTGAATCGGGCGGCAAGTCGTATCAGACCCAGCTTGAGGCACTTAACAAGAACCTCTCCGCACTGAATGCTGTCTACGAATTGCAGCTTCGCACTACCAATGATCATATGAAAGAATCTGATTCAGTTCAGAAAGGACTGCAGGGGCTCATGAAAGATCTTAACGATTCAGCAGGTAATACCAAGAAGTATAAGGAACAGATTACTGCCCTGAATGAAAACCTTTCGGCTCTTAACAACGTCTACGGCAACATGTTGGCTGCCATGAATGTAAAATAATATTATATTTAGCATAAACACCCTGTCTCTAACTAAATAACCAAGCAATATGGCCCACGGAAAAGAAACACCGAGGCAAAAGATGATAGGCATGATGTATCTGGTACTTACAGCCATGCTTGCTCTTAACGTTTCAAAGGAAGCCGTCGAAGCATTCAAAAAAGTGGAGGAGGGTCTGACCAAGACCGTTGCCAATTATGTACGTAAAAACTCCGACACCTACATGGAGTTCGAACGGGCTGCTGCCGAAAACCCTGCAAAAGCAGGTCCTTACCGCGATCAGGCAATCGCCATCAAGGGCCAGGCTGATGATTTATTCACCTATATTCACGATCTGAAGGTCGAGATCATCAAAACCGCTGAGGGCGAAGACACCGAAGCTATTGTAAACGGAGAGATCTTTATCCACAAAGTACAAAAGATTGATGAAAACAACATCCCATCAGAAATTCTGATCGGTTCAGACCAGAATGGCAAGGCTAATGCACTTAAAGCAATGATGATCGAGTACCGGAAATTCCTGGTCGAAACAATCGACGGCAAGAATAAGGCGGTTGAGGAATCCATCTTAAGCAGTCTTTCAACCGATGACCCAAAGAACCTTGAGGGTGCAACTGAAAGATGGGAAAATGCCAACTTCCAGGCATTACCACTCGTTGCCGTTATAACAATCCTCTCCAAAATGCAGGTCGACGTGAGAAACGCAGAAACAGAAGTGCTGAATTTCCTCTACTCTCAGATCGATGCAGCATCATTTAAATTCAATAAACTGGAGCCTGTAATACTCACAAAGTCAAATTACATTATGCAGGGCAATGAGTATGAAGCTCAGGTATTTATCGGAGCTTCTGATACTACAAAGGTTCCTAAGATTATGGTAGGAAGCTACAGACCGGCAAACGGACCCAATGGTCCGACCTTCGAAATGGTTGGCGACTACACTACACTTCCAATTGACGAAAAAGGGAGAGGTATATTCAAGAGCAGAGCTTCATCAACCGGAGACAAAAAATGGGGGGGACTAATCGTAATGACCGCACCTGATGGTACAGACGTTGCATATCCTTTTGAATCGGAATATACTGTGGCTGTTCCCAACGTTGTAGTATCTCCTACTGCAATGAACGTCCTTTATAAAGGAGTTGAAAACCCGATCGATATCTCCGTACCCGGAGTCGGCTCAGACAAAATATCAGTCAGAATGACCAACGGTACAATCAGGAAAGGTAAATATAAAGATTTCAGAGGACAGTTCATCGCTGAACCTGCTGAGATAGGTCAGACTGCAAAACTCATAGTCTCTGCCGATGTTAACGGCAGGAAAATGGAATTTGACCCGGTGGAGTTCAGGGTTAAAAGAATTCCCGACCCGGTTGCCAAGTTCGGTAATATCGGGGGTGGCGCAATTGAAAAAACCACAGCCCAGTCAAGTCCGCCGATCGTTGCTGCACTCGATGGTTTCGAATTTGATTTAAAATATGAAATAGTCAGTTTCACTTTCCAGACATACGGTCAGGGCGGGTTTACAACCAGATTAATGGCCACAGGCCCGCGTCTGACAGAACAGATGAAAGCTGCGATTAACGGGATGACGAAGGGTCAGGACTTTTATTTCCTCGAGATTAAAGCGCTGGCTCCCGATAAGACAACCAGAGATCTTTCTCCCATTTATCTTAAAATAAAGTAAATTGAAACATTTTACTGCCATGAATAGAAAATTAATTACCGGAGTCTTTGCCCTTTTTATCTGTGGAATGGCATACGGACAATCATTCAAGGATATTTATGAGAAATCAATCCATGATAATACAAAAGTTGGCTACCCTCCACTCAGAGAGGCTGATGTGATATGGTCAAAAAAAATCTGGCGGATCATAGACCTCAGGGAAAAAATGAACCAGCCATTGTATTATCCTACCAAGGCAATGCCCGACGGAAGGACAAACCTGATTGGTGTTCTTCTTGCCGGAATCAAATCGGAGCAACTGAATGCCTTTAACGTAGATGATATGAATGTTAATGTCACCTATGCTGATGTCGAAGCAAAATTAGGCGCGGGCGAAAGAACAGAGGCAAAGTATAATGATGCAGGCGAGCAGATCGGGGACACCATCATAATGGCAAGTGCTGAAGATGAGTTTGTTAACATCAAGCAGATTATGGTCTATGAGGAATGGTATTTCGATAAGAAGCACTCTTCTCTCAGCGTCAGAATCATTGGTCTAATGCCCATAAAGGTCAAGCAGAATGACGCCACAGGCAGGCTCGACCGGGAACAACTCTTCTGGGTAAGGTATGATGACTTCCGGGATTCATTTGCAAAACATGAAGTTTTTAATACCGGAAACGATGCACAAAGGATCTCCTTTGACGATCTGTTCATGCAGCGTCGTTTCGCCAGCACAATAGTCGCCGAATCGAACGTTTTTGACAACAGGTATATTTCCGATTATCTGGTTGGTAAAGACGTAATTTTCGAAGCCGAGAGAATTAAGAATGACCTTCTCACTTTCGAACACGACCTCTGGGAGTATTAGAGCGTATAATATCATAAAAAATAAGCCGTCATTCACTCCTGATTGACGGCTTATTTTTTTTCACATGTATCCTCTACAGGTATTTATCTCCCGTTGCCTTCTTCACCTCATCCAGATACTGCTTAATATTCTGCTCGTTCTCGCGGGAGACAATCAGAAGTACATCGCCTGAATCTACAACGATATAACCTTCGAGCCCCTGAATTACAGCTATTTTCGATTCAGGAATATTAATTATATTATCACTGGCAGAATACCTGAACGTCTGGCCTGATAAAACCGAACAGCCATCAGTGTCAGTCGGGGTATGTTCTCCCAGTGAACTCCATGTTCCCAGATCGGACCAACCCATATCTGTGCAGATAACATGCACATTCACTGCTTTCTCCATAACCCCATAGTCTATTGAAATACTGCTGCACTCAGTATAGGTACGTGCAATAAACAATTCCTCGTCGGCAGTGCCAAACAGTTCCCGACCCTCATCAAAGGCAGCAAAAAGGTCAGGCATGTGCCTGCTGAAGGCATCAATTATTGAGTTTACCTTCCAGATGAAAATTCCTGAGTTCCAATAGAAATCGCCACTTTCAAGAAAAACCCGTGCCAGATCTAAATCTGGTTTCTCGGTAAATGTTTTTACCTGTACCAGCCCTTTAAAACCCTTTACCTGTCTCTTTTCATTTGCCTGAATGTAGCCATAGCCCGTTTCCGGGCGATCTGGCTTAATACCAATAGTGAGCAGTGAATCATGCCGCTCAGCAAATCTGAATCCCTCATTAATCACGCTCTCAAATACATCCTGCTTCCTGATAAGATGATCGGCCGGTGTAACAGCAATTACAGCATCAGGATTGATGCTCAGAATTCTGTAAGATGCAAATGCAACACACGGAGCGGTATTTCTCCGAAAAGGTTCGGCCAGAATCCGGGAATCATCAATATCAAGCTGTTCCTTTACAATCCCTTTGTGTTCCTCGCTAGTAACTACAAAGATATTCTCCTTTGGACATAGGGAACTGAATCTCCTGTATGTTTGCTTCAGGAGAGTCTCTCCCGATCCGAGTATATCCAGAAACTGTTTGGGAAGTTTATGCCGGCTAAGAGGCCAGAACCTGCTTCCCACTCCTCCTGCCATTATAACGACAAACCTGTTTTTCATATAACGTTAATTTCTATTTAACCTTCCGGTCAGTTTTTCTTTAGCCGGATATCTGACTCCGCCCTGTTAACAGCAAATATAGGATTAATTATCAATTTGCCCCACGCCGGCCGGCTTTAGCTAATTATTATTAACTTTGACGTTAGAAGATTTCAAAGACACTTTAAATGATGAAGTTCCTTTCCGAACTTGGAAAATACTGGTTGCTGATGGGCAAGGTTTTTGCCGAACCGGAAAATTACAAGGTTTACTATAAGCAGACCATCAGAGAACTTATGTCGTTAAGCATTAACTCAATAGGTATTGTAATAATAATTTCTGTATTCATGGGTGCTGTTATAACTCTTCAGACTGCATACAACACCGACAATCCTATTTACCCGACATATCTGATCGGTCTCGGCTGCCGCGATTCAATTATTCTTGAGTTTTCCTCAACTGTAATTGCCCTTATTCTTGCCGGGAAAGTTGGTTCCCACATAACTTCAGAAATAGGGACAATGAGGGTAACAGAGCAGATAGATGCCCTGGAGCTAATGGGGGTTAATTCCGCTTCATTTCTTATATTCCCGAAAGTTCTTGCAACTCTGATGTTCAGTCCATTTCTGACACTTATCAGTATCGTAGTTGGAATTGCCGGTGGCTGGATTGCCGGGGTAAGTTCTGGTGTTATTACATCGTCTGACTTTGTTTACGGAATACAGTATGCTTTTATACCTTATTATATTGTGTACTCCCTGATAAAAACGGTAATCTTTGCTTTCATTATTACAACAGTATCCTCATATCAGGGATACTATGTTCAGGGAGGTTCTCTGGAAGTGGGAAGGGCCAGCACCAAGGCGGTGGTTTATAGCAGTATTCTGATACTCCTCTTCAACGTAATTTTAACACAGCTGTTGCTTTCATGATAAGAGTTGAAAAGCTATATAAATCATTTGAAGGTAGGATTGTCCTTGAAGACATCAACGTCTCATTCGAGCCAGGCAAAACAAACCTTATAATTGGTAGCAGCGGCTCCGGAAAAACTGTTCTGCTGAAATCGATTGTCGGGCTTCACGAAGTTGACAGTGGTGACATCTGGTTTGAAAACACTCACTTCAATAAACTTGATTTTAAGGGTAGAAAATCGATCAGGCAACAGATGGGAATGCTTTTTCAGGGAAGTGCTCTTTTCGATTCCCTCAGTGTTGAAGATAATGTCAGGTTTCCACTTGACATGTTCTCCGATAAAACCTACAGGGAAAAGATGGAAAGGGTAAATTTCTGCCTCGACAGGGTTAACATTCAGAATTCAAATAAACTTTTCCCTGCAGAGTTATCCGGTGGCATGAAGAAAAGGGTTGCAATAGCAAGGGCTATAGTACTTAATCCCAAATACCTTTTTTGTGATGAACCAAATTCCGGTCTCGATCCGCTTACAGCCATCCTGATAGATGCTCTTATAAAGGAGATAACAGAAGAGTACCGTATCACAACTCTGGTTAATACCCACGATATGAACTCAGTGATGGAGATTGGGGAAAAAGTGATATTCATAAGTGGAGGAAGGGTTTGCTGGGAAGGTGACCGCCATCAGATACTTAAGTCCGATAACGAATTATTGAATAATTTTGTTTTTGCAAATTCTCTTGCGAAACAACTTAAAGCGACCAATTCACAATAACGGGAAGCATGGCGGAGCAATGCCCCCGTCACTAAATCTGATCAGTTGTTAAAACCATTGGCTTGTCTGACTTTTTCTTCGGGTTGCTTCCAAACACAAGGTTTATTCCAAATCGAAATGACAGGGTGTTCCACTTATCCGGCAAAAGTATTTTACCAGAATCGTCTTCTGTCGATCCTACCCTGCTGAAATTGAAAGGTATTTTATCGGAAATTATATATATCTGAACCGGCCCTAACCGGCCTGCAAGCCCCAGTCCCAAATTGTCATAACTCTGATTGCTTGCAGTATAGCTTAGCCCGGCACAGAAACCTTTTGCCAAATTAGCGTTTGCCGAAAGCATAAGTGAAGTTCTGGGCTTACCGCTGACGAATAATGTACTTGAAACAACTCCGAACGAGATCGACTCAGTAAGGCTATACGACCCTGCCAAAGTCAATGTCCCCGGAAGTACCGACTTAAAAGGATCAGTAACATCGGTAATAATGAAGGAATTCTCAAGTGAGTCAAGCAGGTTGCTGACTACGTCTTCAATCTCCGCTGTCCCCTCTATTACAGCATTCAGGTCGAATCCTGTATATGTAAATTCATTTTGAGCTGTAATATTAGTGATGTCACGGTTCCAGTTAATAAATCCAAATCCATTCAAAGCGGCAGAGAGGGTTATCCGCCGGGTAAGAGAGTAAACGGCCCCGATATCCAGGCCGAAACCGAGGTTGTCAGCATTAAAGTAGTATCCCGCTTTGCTCAACTTATCATCATTGAACAACACGTCCTCGATCCGGCCTTCACCATCTTTGATCACTGTTAAAGGGGCTGAAATATTAACAGTGAAATCGGTGGTCATCTTCTGAGTGTCATCAGCAAGGACCTCTACCCTTAGATTACGGGTCTCAATATTCGCGGCTGCCATCCCCATAATAAGCTTTGCCCTTGCTCCCACTCTTAGCCTTGGTAAAATATTCTTTGAGAATCCCGCACCTATCTCCCTATACATAATAAGGTCAATATCAGTCTCCGTAAGGTCAACCGTTTTACCGATCAGATCTTCTGCTCCATTAAAGGCCAGATTGAACAGATCGTAAGGCAAGGCAATTTTGCCATCGAGTTTTTCATTAATATCAAGATAAAACTGCAGGTCTTTCCCGATAGTAAAACCGAATCCGAAAGTTTGAATTGTTGCCCCCGGGGTTATGTAGTTCAGCTGTTTCACCTTTGCAAGAAAAGCATCCTTATCAAAATCGGGATTGAGTATTGAGATCAGTTCACCGTCGCCGGTTTTATTGAAAATATCCGAAAGGCCTATGAAGTTTGTATTAAAATTTGCATTGATTCCGGTTATTATGGGAATACCGACATAAACCTCAGAGGGAATTTTAAGCGCCGGATTCAACAGGTGATTCTGCGGGATATTCATAAAGTACAATGTACTCAGTTGCTGAGAGACTGAAGGAACTGAAAAGGCCATCATAAGAATAATGCCGAAAATAAGCCTGTTGGTTTTCATCGCTTTCTACCATTTAAGTCGGTTACCGCAATATCTTGTAATTATAAAGGAACTTATCTGTCCCCCCCACAATCAGATTAAATCCGGGGGTACCAGTCAACTTTCCAATTGAGAATAACGAAGCTCCCTTAAGTGGAAATCCTCCAAACGGTTCTCCGTCCATGCCAACAATATATATAAGACTTTGCCTGTTGTCGACGACACCTATACCCCTGTCATTATCAGCAAAAACAAAGCCTATCGGCCCACTAAGGTCACTCGTATTGAAATCTCTCGTGAACAATCTGGTGCCGTTTTCACTATAAAGATACAATTTCCCTTTATCAATAAAAATGAATTCTCCTGTACCATCACCGTCAACATCAAAATATTCAAAAGAATGTTCCGGTGAAAGTTTCTGAAGTGATAATTTCCTTACGGCCCCATTGAAGGAGATCATCTGCACCTCCCCTTCAGGTGAGCTGAAAACAATTGCCGGTTCCGGGCCGGATAACAGACGTATCTCGCTCTTTACAGCCTTTCTTACCGGTTCCCTGACGGTAAACCGCACAGAGCCTTTCCTGTCAAGGAAATACATCCCCGCCTCATCGCCTGCAATGATATAATCTTTACCTGATACTCTGAAGAACTTCGTTTCCGACCGTACCAGGCTATTTGTTTTGTATGGAACCCATCCCTTCACAACATTACCGCTCTTGTCATAAGCATATATTTTCCGGTCCTCTCCGGGTACAAAAAGCCGGTAATCGCGGTTGTTATCATAATCGAACACCGAAAGTGGCCCTGCCGCAGGAGACCGCAATTTGACCGGATACCGTTCAACATAGTTCCCGTTCCGGTCGAGCAGGTGCAGGAAATCTTTCCCGGCAAACAGCAACTGAA
>Ga0105099_10001759_pt1 | contig 13268 bp, 12 predicted proteins | sample PPLLak3cmMay2015_2_FD_79138 | JGI IMG/M metagenome (GOLD analysis project Ga0105099, IMG submission 79138) | Freshwater sediment microbial communities from Prairie Pothole Lake near Jamestown, North Dakota, USA - PPLs Lake P8 Core (1) Depth... | ecosystem: Environmental > Aquatic > Freshwater >...
GCATTTTATGAGAGCTGCCCAAGTGAGCCTCTGTTTCACTTGAAATTCAGTGAGGGATTCAGGGTCATCGGGGGAAATGCATTCAGCCTTGCCCTTTCTCATACCGCGACTTTTATTCGAGTACCAGCCATAGTAACGTATCTGATGGTCTCCCTTATTTGGGATATGCTGGGTTATTGACGCCAGAAAATCGAGCGGGTCGAAGACCTGGTAGTTGCGGCTCATGCCGGGGAGCAGGCTCAACTCCAGGCCGAGTTCGGGGTAGCGCGTGCAATCGGGGTTATTAGCGCGGTATAGCACCTTGCCGTGATCGGTAATCTTAATCATCCGTGCCAATGAAAAGGGGCAGCGGGAAATGTATTCGATAAGTCGCTGCATACCGTCGCGGTCGTCCGCCTCGATGCGTACGCTGGTGTCTATATTAAACCCGGAGTGTTTCCACAGCATCATGGAGCCGATGGTTTCAATGTCGAGCAGGCCTGCGTCGAAAAAGATATCGAATACTTTATCACGCCAGATTTCCAGAGCGCGGTCACGCCTGATATGGGGAACCGGCACGAACCTGCCGTCCGGGGCAAAGACCCCTTCGGCGGTTATTGTATGTACATGGGGATGCCAGTTGGTAAGGGATCCGAACGTTTGCACGGCGCCTATCATACCAGGCACACATCCTTCGGTATCAAGCTCAAGCAGCATAACCTCGCGCACGGTCTCGTAAGCAGCCTTGCAGAGTTCTCCCAGAAGACTTCTGGTGAAGCGGAAGTAGACGCGCAGGCGCTTGGGAATGGTAAACACCCATTGCAGGTGCGGGACGGGCGCAAGCACTTCGTCGAGCAGCCGGTGTCCGAGAATAAGAGATCGCTTCTGGTCGCAGGAGGGGCAACATCCGCGTTGCTTGCAGGAGAACGCGACAAAGAACTGTTCTCCGCATTCCGGGCAGCGGACGCGGGCGAAGCCGAACTGCGGATCGCCGCATTCGAGGAATTTGTCGACAGCCTCGCGTATCTCTGGCCGCCAGAACCCGAAACGCAGATTGTAACGCTTGGGATACACTGCCTCGAACTCGTTAAAATGATCGCGGACGATTTTGTAAAAAGGGGATACAACCGGATTTCTGGGCCGGTAAAATTGTGTGTTTTTGCCGGGGTGTTTAGGCATGATGTTTCCTGAAATGTGCAATTAAAGATACTGTGCAAAAGTTCAGTATGCATGAAAAGATATTTCAGGGCCGGGAATTTATCTGTGACACAAGTCACACCCCGATGGGAATTATTATATTTAAATGGATATCGCAGAGGCTGGTGCAAGGAGGGTCAATTCTTATCTTAAGAAATAGTCTCATTTATAATATTGTAATTTCATGGTCGGAATCAAACAAATATTAAATGCATTATGTTTCTAAAAAGTTTTAATAACGGTTATTTATACAGAGTAGCTGTTTTGTATTTGCGGTATATGGCTATTGGGCTTATCTGCATTTCGGGCCAGGTTTTTGCCGGTACAGTAACTGTTAAGCTGAAAAGTAATACTATTTATCGGGGGTATATCGTTGCTTATACTGACTCGACGGTGGTTCTGGAGACAGATTCATTTGATAGAACCCGCATTACTATTAAATACAATACGATTTCTGAAATTCGGAGCGGTGATTTAAGCCAGGTTGGACCGGTTGATCGATCCGATATTCAGAATTTTATTTCGGAAGCAAAACCTAAAAACGAATCGAAAACGCCCGATATGACAACCCAGAAAAAATCTATTGTTCCGCCTGATACAGCGGGGCTGGCATTTTCATACTGTTATGATGACTCTCTACTTTTATGGAAAATGGAACGCATTCAAGCGATGAGCGATGCGGAATTTGTAAAACTGTTGTCTTTTATTGATACATGCTGGGTTGAGATGAAACGGGTCGGAATTCTGGTAAATCCTGGCCGGAACCGTGTGTATAGGAAACTGCATTTATCGGTTATAGACTCGATAAGCGGTCGTGAGTTTCAGGTGCTGCAAAAGCTGCGTGGACTTTATTTCGATTTTCAGGAGACAGTAGAGTGGGATGTGAACCTGTGTGAGGATTCGGTTTATAGAGTACTGCAACAAAAATCGGATCAGGGATTGAGTAATGCGCAGATGCTGTATCTGCAGCAGTTGCATGGGGAGTGCAGAGAGGTGAGAGACGATCTTGGCGATGAATATCGAAGGCACTGGGTAACCGGACAAGCAATGGTCTCCGATAAAATATTTGAGTACTATGATCCTCCCGGCTCTGGAAAAGTATTTTTAACGATAGGCGGCGTCCTGTTTATCCCCGGGATTATTCTTCCTATTGTTGGCGGTACTTTAGTAGGTGATGATGGCGGGGAAGGAGTTGTTGAGGAGATTGAGGAGGGGTTTGGAGAATTTTTTGGCCGGCTTTTCCTTGGCATTGGCATTGCCTGTGATATTGCCGGTTTATCGCTTATCTCTATAGGTGTCGTGAAGAACCAGAATGCCGATAAATATGAAAAATTAAAAAATGAATATGAGCTATATAAACAAAAACAGGCGGAGGGCGCGTCGATAAATTTCAATTTCACCTTTTAGCTGTTTTATAATTTAAATAGGCCAATATATATTTTTTAACTATGAAAATAAAAAGCTCAACACCGCAGCAGACACATGCACTGGCTGCTGATCTGGCGAAAAAAACCTCGGAAGGCTTTGTATATGCGCTCGTTGGTACTCTTGGAACGGGCAAAACGGAATTTGTACGCGGTTTTGTTGCAGCATTGTGTGCGGAGGTGTCTGTGAGCAGTCCCAGTTTTACGCTTCTCAATACCTATGACACCGGTTCATTTCCTATACACCATTTTGACTTCTACCGCCTTAAATCCAGGGAAGATCTCGTTGAGATCGGGTATTATGAATATATAAACACCGACGCTGTATGTTTTATAGAATGGGCTGATATGTTCCCTGAGGTTATTCCGGAAAAAGCGGTTTATATTCGTTTCGAGGAGGGAGCAAATAACAGTAGAGAGATAACGGTGGATGATTGATGACCGTTTTGGATTGTTTTTGCCCTATTCCAGCAGCTTTTTTATGGGAATACAAATTTAATGATAACAAATTCAATGAGATAGAATACTAGCGAAAACACGTGCGAAGGTAATCAAATTCGTTTTTTCAGAACACCAGATCATCTATAAATTAAATAATAGAATAAGATATTGTTAATAAATATGGCTATGCGTTTAAAATGTGATATGTTATATATTATAAAATTTTGAAATGGTTTGACCAATTAACTATTTTTATTTCTTCATCAGGAAATATAGAAAATATATATCTACATTAAGGAGATTCTGTGATGTCAACAAAGAATATCCAAAACGTGCGGGATGCACATGTTGTATCAGGCGAACTGAGGTTCGAGCCGATCGAATTGCAGAGAGGATATGCGAACAGATGGCTGCGCATCGATGTTGGCACGAACGAAATATCCCTGCAGCCGGTTACACAGCAGATGAAGGATTTATGGACCGGCGGCAAGGGTTTTGACCTATGGCTGACCTTCAAAGAGATAACTATGAATACGAAATGGGACAGTCCCGAAAATCCCATCTGTTTTTCGCCGGGTCCGCTTGCGGGAACCACCTCGTTCCCCGGTTCGGGCAAGACGCTGGTTACCGCGGTTTCACCTTTGACAAATACTATCATCGACTGCAATGTCGGCGGCTACTTCGGCCCCTATTTCAAATTCGCCGGATTCGACGCGCTCTGCATTGTGGGAAAAGCGAAGGAGGATGTGGTTATCCTCATCGATGCGGTGAATAAAAAAATAACCATTGAAAAAGCGCCGCTCGAGCATGTCGATTCCCATATAATCGCCGAAGAGCTTACTGAAATGTATGCTGATAATGAAATGGATATGAGGAATATCGCGGTTGTTTCCGCGGGCAAGGGCGCGGAGCACGCACGTATGGGAGTGTTGAATTTCTCCTTCTGGGACTGGCGCCGCAGAACCGTGCGTTTAAAACAGGCGGGACGGGGAGGCATCGGCACCGTTTTCCGCGACAAGAAGATCAAGGCGATGGTCATGAAAAACAGGGGAATCACCCCTGCGTGGAGGATTGAAGAGAACAAAGCGGCAAAAATGGTCACGCCGAAAAAAATAGCGGTGCAAACCTGCCGTGAAGATATCGACGCGATCGGGAAAATAATACAGAAATGGAACAGCGACCCGGACTACCTTCTGGAGATGATGCTTGATATACAGCAGCGCTTCCGTCACATCTCAAAAACAGCCATCGACGAATTGAACCGGTACACCGGGATTTCAAAGGCGCATCTGTACCATTGCGCCACCTTTTATCCCAGTATGAGCCTTGAGCCCAAAGGCGAGACCTGCATTCAGGTCTGTACGGGCGGCGCCTGTCAGGCGAAAGGCGCCGGATTGGTTCTGGAGACGCTGGAAAGACACCTCGGTATAACGGTCGGTCAGACTACCAGAGACAGGAAATACACCCTCGAAGCTGTTTCGTGCCTTGGCGCGTGTGAACAGGCGCCGGTTATCAAGATCGGCGACCGCCTGGTAGGCGAGGTAAGTCCTGAAAATATCAGGCAGATTCTTGCGTCCAAAGCCGGCGAACCAGCGCAGGAGAAAAAAGCGGATGTCGGTATACAAGGTCTTCCGGCAGCCGTGGTTATGCGGGGACCGCAAACCGCATATGCGGGTTTTAAAAAGTTGGTTGAAAGCAGGACGCAACCGGAGGCGATCATCGACCAGATTAAGAAATCGGGTCTGCGCGGACGGGGTGGCGGCGGATTTTTCACCGGTGAAAAGTGGGAGGCGTGCCGCAAAGCTGCTGCGGAGAGTAACAACAGCGCGGTTCTCGTGTGCAACTCCGCGGTTATCGAGCCGCCTGCCCATGCGGTGATCGAAGGCATGCTTATCTGCGCGCTGGGTGTCGGGGCTGCACAAGGATATGTCTGCTTCCGCCACGAACACAAGGAGGCTTTTGAAAGATTTGAACATGCGGTTAACGAGGCAAGAAAAAAAGGCCTGCTGGGAGCAAAAATACCGGGAACCGACCTCTGCTTTGATATCAAGCTCCATCGCGGCGCCGGAGGTTTTGTGATCGGCGAATCATCGGCGCTTCTGCAATCGATTTCCGGAAACGTGGGGGAGCCGCAGGCTAAATATATCCATTCCACAGAGGCCGGGTATAAAGGCAAGCCTACGGTGGTAAGCAACATAGAGACCTGGGCGAATATCCCGCTTATAATGGAAAAAGGCGCCGGCTGGTTTAAGAAACTCGGCAGCGGTTCCGGCGGTTCAAAGATGCTCCTGCTCTCCGGCGACGTGAAAAAGAGCGGTATCGTTGAAGTCGCGATGGGAACCACGCTCCGGGAGATTGTCGACAACCTGGGCCAGGGGATTGCAAAGAAAAAGAGGAGCGTTAAAGCGATCCAGGCCGGCGGCCCGTCCGGAGGATTTATCCCCGCATCGATGCTTGACTGCAAAATCGACTATGAGTCGCTGCACGAGGCAGGCTCGATCATGGGTTCCGGCTCCGTTGTTGTCAAAGACAACAGAAAATGCATTGTCGACGCCGCCCGGTATTCCGTCGAATTCCTGCTGAACGAGTCATGCGGCAAGTGCACGCCCTGCAGGGAAGGGCTCTATGCGCTGCATACGACGCTTGATCGTATCTGCGGCGGAAAAGGGAAAAAAGCCGATATCGAGTTTATGAGAGAGATTGCTCAGACCATGAAAGACACAAGCCTGTGCCAGTTCGGCAAAACAGCGGCCAGTCCGGTGCTCAGTATGATCAGCTATTTCCAGAATGAGCTGGAAGAGCATATACAGGAGAAAAAGTGCCGCTGTGGTGTTTGCAAGGCTATGGCAAGCTTCGTTATCAATGCACAGAAATGTACGGGCTGTACCCTGTGCGCAAAGAAGTGTTCCGCAGAGGCGATCAGCGGGAAAAAGAAGGAGGCTCATGTCATTGATCCGAAGAAGTGTATTTCCTGCGGTGTCTGTTATGACGTATGTACTTTTGATGCAGTGGAGGTGAAATAATGGCTGTCCAGAAAATTACCATTTTTGTAAACGATACAGAGATTTCGGTCAATAAAGATACCTTTCTTTTAAAGGCGATGCAGGATAACGGGATTTCGGTTCCCACGCTCTGCCACCACAAAGACCTGACGCCGAATGGTGCTTGCAGGCTATGCACCTGCGAGATAGAGGTTAACGGCCACAGTACCATGGTGACCGCGTGCAACTATCCGGTGCGGGAGGCGATAAAGGTCCACACCCATTCCGACAAGGTCGCGAAGTACCGTAAAACCCTTGCAGAGATGTATCTTGGCCGGTGGCCGAATGTCCCGATAATCAAAAAAGTGGCGGCAGAGTGCGGTGTAACCGACGGGTCGCGTTTTAAGAGCGATTTTACCGACGAAAATCCCCGTGCCTGCGTTCTGTGCGGCAGGTGCAAGCGCGCGTGCGCGGAATTTATTCAGGAACGGATCATCGATTTTGCCGGCAGAGGTATGCTGCGTCATATCTCCATGCCGTTCGGCGACGTTGACCCGCACTGCGTCGGCTGCACCTCCTGCGCCTATGTGTGCCCGACCGGCGCAATCCAGATTATCGACGACATGAACCATCCCGCCAACCCGCAATTGATCCGAAACTACGGCATGCGCGTGAACGCGGAAATGGCTACCCTTGACAAGAACCAGTGCCGGATGCGCGAAGTGGGCACCGCCAACATCGTTGAAGTCATGGACGCCTACGACCTGCTGCCGGTACATAATTACAAATTCGGCAAACACATTGATACGCCTAAAATTGATTCCAAGATTTTGAAGAGCAAGTATTTTGTGCAAGGCGCGCCCGATCAGTGCTGGCACGGCTGTTCCATGGCGTGCGCCAAAGCTGTCGAGGGATTCGAGCTTAAGACCGGCCCCTACAGAGGCCAGAAGGTTGTTGTCGACGGTCCGGAATATGAGACCGCTGCCGGCGCCGCGAACATGGGATGCTTTGACGGCGACTTTCTTGTTGAATACAATTTCTACTGCGACACCTACGGCATCGACACCATCTCGTTTGCCACGTGCATGGCGTTTGTCATGGAGTGCTACGAAGCCGGTATCATAACCAAAAAGGAGACCGGCGGCAAAGAGCTGAAATTCGGCGCGTGCGCCGAGACGCTCGAAATCCTCCATGAAATGGCACGGGGCAAAGGGTTCGGCGTTGACGTGGGTCAGGGCATACGCTGGCTCAAGGAAAAATGGATCAGGGAGCTCGGCGCGAACCCGCAATTTGTCAATGATATCGGTATGGAGATAAAAGGCCTCGAATACTCCGAATACAACTCCAAAGAGTCGCTTGCCCAGCAGGGCGGATATGCGCTGGCGGTCAAAGGCCCTCAGCACGACGAGGCGTGGCTCATTTTCATGGACATGGTGAACAACCAGATACCCTCGTTCGAAGACAAGGCTGAAGCGCTCTACTATTTTCCGCTGTTCCGCACCTGGTTCGGCCTGATGGGGCTCTGCAAGATCGTGTGGAACGACGTGGTTCCCGCGGACAACAAGAAACATCCGCCGCAGCAGGCGGCAAAGATACCGGAGCATGTTGAAAACTACTGCAAATTCTTCGAAGGCATGACCGGCGTGCCGCTCGACGAGAAGAAAATGGTTGACCAGTCCGCGCGGGTGCACAATCTGCAGAAGATAATAAGCTATATGCTGGGATACGGCACCAGAAAGGACGATATCCCGCCCATGCGCGCAATCGGGCCCGTTACGGTCGATGAATACGAGTCCCGGCAGGAACGCTTCGATAAACAGCTCAAGGAGCAGGCTGGAGTCGATATTCAGGGGAAAAGCACAAAAGAAAAGCTTAAGCTGATCAGGGAGTACCGGTATGCCCAATATAATAAGCTCGCAGACGCTGCGTATGAGCGACGCGGATGGACGAAGAACGGGGTACCAAAGATAGAACGGCTTAAAAGCCTGGGCATCGATCTGCCGGAACTGGTTGAGATAATAAAAGATGCGCAATAAAACCGTGTTGAAATTGAAAGAACCGAAATATGAATGAAGAACAGGAACTGCTCAAACAGGTCGCCGTATGCTTAGAGAGGGCAGGAATCGAGTTCATGATAACCGGTTCTATGGCAATGGCTGTGTATTCCACACCAAGAATGACGAGGGATATAGATATAATTATTAACGTTTCTTTAAAAGATGTCGACAGGATTGTAGCTTTATTTCAGGAAGAATTCTATATTGATAAAGCAAGTGTTCGGAAAGCGATACACGATAAAGGAATGTTTAATATTATTCACAATGAGTCTATAATCAAGGTTGACTTTATAATTCGTAAAAACGAAGAATACAGGATCGGAGAATTTAACCGAAGACAGATGGTTGAGTTAGATGGCATACCGATTCAGGTGGTTGCACCGGAGGATCTCGTGCTGTCAAAGCTTGTCTGGGCAAAGCGTTCCGGATCGGAACTCCAGTTCCGCGACGTTCAACAGATGATGATTGCTCTGAAGGATATCAACCACGAATATCTTGAGAAATGGTCAAAAACACTTGGTGTCGAAGATTTACTTGAAAAGGTGAAAAAACATGCATGATACGCCGGTGGATATTGAACAACGAATGGCACAGATGATGGCCCGGCGCACTCCGGCGGAGCGATTACGAATGGCAAGCAGCATGTTTGATTTCGGGAGAAATCTTGTTATTGCCGGCTTAAAGAGAGAATACCCCGCTCTCAATGAAGCGCAACTTCGAACACGAATGTTTTTAAGGCTCTATAGTGATGATTTTACACATATTGAAATCAAAAGAATTATAAAGCGCATTCCTAACATGCAATGGGACTCCGATCTCGAGTAATATGACTACTACGAAATCAAAACTGTTCGACCGCAACGTGCCCGGCTCTACGGAAATATTACAGAAATCAACCGTGGGCATCGCCGGATGCGGAGGTCTTGGATCAAATGCAGCAGTCTCCCTGGCCCGTGCCGGCATCGGCACCCTGATAATAGCCGATCACGATATCGTGGAAGAATCAAACCTCAACCGCCAGCACTATTTTCAATCCGACATCGGTGAAAAAAAGGTCACGGCCCTGTCAAAACACCTCAAAGCAATCAATCCGCATTTAAAAATCAAAGCCATAAATAAATGTTTGCAAGCATCCGATGTGCCCGAAACCTTTAAAAACGCAGACCTGTTGATCGAAGCCTTTGACCGCGCAGACGCAAAATCATGGCTGATTGAAGCATGGTGCTGCGCGTTTCCGGGCAAACCCGTCGTATGCGCCAGCGGTCTCTCCGGTATCGGGAAAACCGAAGACCTCAAAGTACAACACGCAGGAAATATCCATATTGTCGGCGACTGCACCAGCGACATGAGCATGGGTCTGTGCTCAGCGCGCGTGGCTATTGCGGCAAATATGGAGGCTAATATTGCCGTTGAATTGTTGACAAACAGGAAGGCAGACGAGCGTGATCAGGGTAAATAACCGGGATACGATTGAATGGAAGAAGGGCATGACCGTGAAGGATGTTCTTACTGCCATGAGCTATGACTACGCCCTCATCACCGTAACCGTCAACAACCACCTCGTACCCCACGAAGAATACGACACCTGCCCGGTGCCCGACAATGCGGAGGTGGGGGTTTTTCATCTGGCGCACGGGGGATAGCGACCAGGTTCTCCTTGCAGAATGCTTAGTAATGATTTGTCAGGATCAGTGCTTCTCTTTTTTTTCTGAAGCCAGCACGTCCTTCCTCTCCACGAACGGAAGAAATTCCGGATACAGTTTTTCTGCGCATTCAGGACAGATGCTATGGCTGAAATCAGCCTCGGAATGCTCTTTTATGTATAACTCGATCTGTTTCCAGTAGCCCTTATCGTCACGGATTTTCTTGCACGAAGCGCAGATGGGAAGCATGCCGCTCAATTTTTTAATTTCGGAAAGTGCTTTTTGAAGCTCCAGAATAAGCCTGGACCGTTCTTCCTCCGCCTGCTTGTGCACAAGCGCCACGCCGATACTGCACGCGATTCCCTCGAAAAAGTGGATCATGTCAAGCGTGAAGCAGTCACCCCGGTGGTCGTTCAACTGCAGCAGACCGACAATGGTACCGTGCGACCGGATGGGTATAAGCGCTACGGAATGGTACCCTTTATGGATGCAATTGTTGCGGGGATGAAGCCTGGGATCCTGGTCTGGAGGCAGATCCAGCAGGGGCAGCGAATTGTTTGTCCAGCAGCTTCCCCCTTCGGTAAAAAGAGAATTTGACGGATCGGTCTTGCCGGATATGACCAGTCCGCAGGTGCATTCAAGACTGACGGCGCCGTTCTTGTCCTTGCATACGCCGCCATTCGTATCCCTGGCAATAAGGGTATTTTCCGTGAGCAGAAAATCATGTGAAAAACCATTCTGAACAAAATATGGAAAGTCGTCACCGCTCTGCAGCCGGATACCCACCGCATCGAAACCGGTTTTCCCCTTGATAGCACCAAGAATCAACCTGATAGCGTCGGCCGTAGCAGGCGTGTCGTTAAGAATACCCAGGATTTCAACCGCAAGAGTATGAAGCTCCTCTGTTTGCCTGAAGGTCTCCACCGTCTGCTCCAGGGACCGGATTCTCTGTTGGAGGAAAGAGATATCATTGTTTCGTCCACTGTTTGCCGCGCTCTGTTTATTCATATACAGCCCCGAAAAAAGAGAAGAGGTGTGTGGAAAAACAGTAACCCATTCCACAACAAACCGATTTTTGTATGGAAGATACGTATTTAAGTTTAACAACAGGGGAAATAAATGTCAATAGCGGGGCGATATATGCCGGCCCCTATGATGTTCCGGTCGAAGGTATGATACTCATTCCAGCGGTGGTATGCCGGCCACGAACTGCGGGAAGATAAAGAGTAAAGCGGACAGGTCATAATAAATATTCCCTGCCGGATAACTCTCTATTATATTTTTAGGGTGTGGCCTTAATTACAGGCAGATTTTTCTTGATGAAATCACGGTTTTTTCGTGCTCGTACTCGTGCTCGTAATCGATTTTTTTTACCTGTTGTGTTTAAAAAAAACGATTCCGATTACCGTGGAGTATAATTAAGGTAGCACCCTGTTTTTATAAAAATTAATACAGTATATACAATGCCATAATACCGGAGGTACGTCGTGGATTTCATGGAGTCGGTGCTTATTGTGGGCGGGGGCGGGCGGGAGCACGCTATCTTGAAAGCGCTTTTGAGGTCCGACCGGGCGCTGTGTATCTATGCATATCCCGGCAATGCAGGCATGGAGGACGACGGGTGCATGATTGTGGATAAGTCCGTCGGCTCGTGGGAGGAACTCGCGGCATGGGCTCTGGAAAATGAGATCGATTTGACCGTGGTTGGCCCCGAGGTTCCTCTGGTCGAGGGTATTGTGGATACTTTTAAAAAGGCGGGGCTTTCGATTTTCGGACCGACCATGGCGGCTGCACAAATTGAAGGCAGCAAGCATTTTACAAAAAACCTGCTCAAAAAATATGACATACCGACCGCTTCGTTCGAGTCGTTTACCGATAAAAAATCAGCTCTGAAATATCTTTCCGATACCGGCGCGCCGGTTGTGGTGAAAGTGAGCGGCCTGGCGGCGGGCAAGGGCGCCATCGTGTGCGATACCATGGAGGAGGCGCAGGAGGCCCTGAAGCAGATTTTCGATAAACGGGTTTTCGGGGGTGCGGGCGAGACCGTGTTACTTGAAGAGAAGATGGCGGGGGAAGAGGCTTCGGTGTTTGTCCTTTCCGACGGGAAGAATTACCGGATTCTGCCGGTGGCCCAGGATCACAAACGCGTTTTTGACGGCGACAAGGGGCCCAACACCGGCGGTATGGGAGCGTATGCGCCAGCGCCGCTGGTTGATGACGAGCTGCTTGCCAGAATAGACGGCGAGATTATCAGACCGACTCTGGATGCGATGAAAAATGAGGGTGTCCCTTACACCGGCCTCCTCTATGCGGGGATTATGATGACCGGCCAGGGGCCCAGGGTCGTGGAGTTCAACTGCCGTTTCGGCGATCCGGAGACGCAGGCCGTGCTGCCGCTTGTTGAAGCCGACTGGTTCGCTCTTTTGAAAGCGTGCGCCAACGGTACGCTCTCTTCGGTGCAGTGGCGCGTGAAACCCGACTTCTGTGTGACCGTGGTGCTTGCTTCGGCAGGCTATCCGGGGAGCTACGAAAAGGGAAAGAAGATTTCCGGTATCGATGCTGCGGAGCGGAGTAAAAGCAATGTTGACGTCTACCATGCAGGCACTAAACGAGACAGCGAGAATGAACTGGTGACCAACGGCGGCCGGGTGCTTGCGGTAAGCGCGTGGGCTGAAACGCTCCATGACGCTATTGCAACGGCATACGAGAGCGTTTCGTGCATTCAATTCGAAGGAAAGTACTTCAGACGGGATATTGCAACCAAAGGACTTGCGCGGCTGAAAACAGCGGTTTGAACAGGTATCCGTAAAAGAAAGGGGTTTTATTTGAACGGCAAGGTAGCGATTGTCATGGGTTCGAAGTCGGACAACGATATAGCGGAGAAAGCGGCTGAAACGCTTCGTGACTTCGGGATAGAGTGCGAAACGTTCGTCATTTCCGCGCACCGGAATCCCAATAAGATTAAAAAATTCGCATCAACGGCGGACAAGAACGGTTTTGACGTTATCATCGCAATAGCCGGGCTTGCCGCGCACCTTCCGGGCGTGATTGCAAGCCTGACGGTGCTTCCGGTGATCGGTATCCCGGCCCAGTCCGGTCCGCTGAACGGACAGGACGCCTTGCTCTCCATCGTTCAGATGCCTCCGGGGATTCCTGTGGCGACGGTCGGCATCGGTAATGCGAAGAACGGCGCCCTGCTTGCAGCGCAGATACTTTCGACAAAATATGCGGCGCTCAAAATAAAAATGAGAGAATTCAGAAAACAGTTCGGTGACGATGAAAGCTGAACGATTGAAGCTTGAGGAGATCATCGCAGGCGGGACACAATCGGACGCGTTTCAAAGGGTTGTTGCTACAATACAGAGCGGCGCCCTGATGGTGTATCCGACGGAGACCATCTACGGTATAGGCGGCATTGCGGTATCTTCCGTACGGGAGCGCTTGTATAAGGTTAAGAAGCGGCAGGACAATAACCCGCTGATCCTGATTGCGGGACAGGTGAGCGTTTTTTCGGCGTACAACGTCGTGTTCAATAAAACGGCTGAA
>Ga0105099_10001760_pt1 | contig 13265 bp, 13 predicted proteins | sample PPLLak3cmMay2015_2_FD_79138 | JGI IMG/M metagenome (GOLD analysis project Ga0105099, IMG submission 79138) | Freshwater sediment microbial communities from Prairie Pothole Lake near Jamestown, North Dakota, USA - PPLs Lake P8 Core (1) Depth... | ecosystem: Environmental > Aquatic > Freshwater >...
CTCCATCACCTCCGCGGTTCCGGCGATGGATGCGTGCCAGATGTCGCGCCGATTCGCTTCCTTATCCTCTTCCAGCTTGAAGGGGGTATGGGAATAGGCCAGGTTCAGATGCACGGCAAAAGGGTCGAATTCCTGAGTGGCGATCAGGGTTGCCCCGTACCCGACCTTGCCCGCACCCAGGCCCTTGTCCGTATTGCCGGATGGAAAGCTCACCGCGGGCTTGAAGGCGAGGCTGAAACCGCTCTTTTCGAAAAAGCGCCACTTCAATTCCAGGGACACATCACTCAGACCGTCCGTGTCCGAGGACACCATGTCGTTTTCTGTTACCCGGCTCCATTCATAGGGAACCGCCAACACCAGATCCATGCTGTCCATGACCCCGGCCGAAAAGACCGTCTCCAGCGAACCGCTGTTTTCCTTGGACCTGACGTCCAGTTCCCGCTCGCTGTCATGGCCGTACTCGCCGGTCACCTCCACCTGGAACTTTCCCCTTCCCTGGGTCCCGGTGTCGTCGGTAATCAGCGGATGGGCGCCAAACGCCGACCCCGCGGTCAGCATGACTAAAGCAACTACAGGCAGACTCCCTCTCACAACTCTACGCATTTTTCTTTCCTCCCTTTGATGATGTTGATACAACCCAGGCATTCCCTGAGCGTGCATATTCCGCATGAATGATGCATGAAAACAGGTATGTTGTTGGCCCGCGCCGCGCTCACCGCCTGCTTTTTCGCCTGGTGTGACACCTTGTTGGTGAAGATGACCATGGCGTCCATATTGCGGAGCTTCGAGTGCATCCTGGCCTCGGAACAGGTGAAGACCCTGAGATCGACCCCGAATTTCTCTGCTTCTTCAAGGTACTGACGTTCAAGACGATCCATCCCGCCGATCAGTGCGACGCACATGGCGCACCTCCTTTTAGGTAATGACTTTCATTTTCATTACATGGATAAAAATCCGACTGTTTCCGCTCGGACGCGCCGCCGTAGATGCGCCACGAACCCTGGCAGGTAAACCGCAAACGCCCTACCCCCACAAAACCAGCCAGATCCTTGAGGGGGCAACCGAGGATAATGCCAATTTCGTGGGGTATGCCACCGGACGCGAAGCGGGTTCTGAATTCGGATAAAAGCATTTTCACGTCCAAATTTCCCTGGTACCCCGCCTTGCGCAGCATCGCGAATAAACCCTTGTTCGACAGAAGCCGGACCAACTCTGCGCGGTCATAGCAGAGCAGCAAAAGGGATCCGCTATGTTTGGCCATGACCATGGCCTCCAGAGAACTCTTCCGGACAATCTTCCGACCATGTTCCTTCCAGATGGCGAAGGGATTCCTTCCGCAACACCGGGCCCGGTCCAGCAGGTTGATGAGGCTGGACGGCTTGACACCCTCCAAGACCCCGGCGGCCTCGAAGGCAATGAATGCTGCGAGACAGTCCCGGTCGTCGGGAAATCCGGCCGCTATATCTACCCATTGTGGTTTGCGGTACCTTTTCATGGTGCTGATATCGAGTGAGTAAGCCATCGTGTCCACATGCTGATATTGAATATCGTATTCATTACCCTAGAACGCCCTTCCCTGTCAATGGTTTTTTTCGCGCCACCTAAGAAAAGGCCGTCGATTTCATCGACGGCCTTTTCTCCAACAACCAAAACGACGGGGATTGTATACTCAAACAGCAATTGGAGTCGTCCGAAGAGAACGACTTCTGGACTGAATCGTGCCACAACTACAGGGGGAAGATACGCACCCCTATATCGCTGGGTTTTCCGAAGAAAACAGAAGACAAGACCAGAATTTCAGCTCCGGTCGCGGCATACTCCGCGGCGTTCGCTTCGGTGATGCCGCCGGCGGCGGCTACCATCACGGCCGGATTCTCGGCCCGTACCTTCTTGACAAGCCCGGTCAGTACAGCGCACTCCATCTTGTCGACCTGGATGATGTCAAACCCGGCCCGCGCCGCCTGCAGCGCTGCGGTTTCGTCTTCGACCTCGATGGTAAGTTTCATGCTCGGCGCTTCGCGCCGGATTCGTCCGATGTCTGCGCACAGATTTTCCATGTCTCCAAAGAATACCAGGTGATGCCTGAAGATCAGGACCGACTCGGACAGGCCCAGCCGGTGAGGGCGCGCACCGCCGCATTCTACCGCCTTGACAGCCAGTTTTTTCAAGCCCGGGTAAGACTTGCGGGTAGTGGCGATCGATATGTCCGGATTTATTTCCTTTGCTATATCGAGGATTTTCCTGGTGCGCGTGGCAATTCCCGACATGTATTCCATAAGATTCAGTGACAGACGCCACCCGGCGTGAAGGGAGGCGGCTGTTCCCTCGGCCTCGAGAAAATCGACGCCCGCCCGGAGATGTTCTCCGCTCGGCGTCACATGCCGTATCACGGCGCCGTATTTCTGCAACATTGCGGCGGCTTCCTCGGTTGAGCACAGCACCGTCGGCTCCCGCGTCGTAAAGACGATTTTCCCCCGCATGGCACCAATACCGAGAATGTCAGTGGTCAGATCACCATAGGGAACATCCTCTTCCATCAACTGTTCGAGCAACTGATCAGATACCGGCAGCGACATATGCGTACTCCTTTTCTTTTTTTGGCAATCTGAAATAATGAGCCAAGCCTCCCCCGTACCTTCAGCAACTACCGGGGCACCGGTTCAACAAAGCGATAGAGGTTCACCATCCCGCTTCCATAAAGGGAAAGGCTCCCACGCCTTTGAGAAAGTGGGCAATCAGAATGTAATGATTTCGTAGCCTTTCTCCCGGTATGACGCCATGCCGGGATGGCCGGACATCTCGCCAAGAAGGGTCAGTCCCTGCTCTTTCGCTGCCTCAAGTGTTCCCAGTTTGTTGGAACAAGCTTTACAGACTCCTTCAACCAGACCAGCCTCAAGGTTCTTTTTCCACAATCCGTTCAAGGGATTTTCGGGCTTCACCAACTCTGGGATCAATGTGACCGAAGCCCCTTCAATAATGATCTTCGCTTCATGCCCGTTGGTTTTCATGTCCAGTGCATTCAACAGCACATGGATGAAACACAGGGGATCTCCATTAAATACGAACAGGGCAAATTTTTTCATAGTATGATTCCTTTCAGGGAATGGGGTGATTCATAATATTCGTTTTTTGCAGATAATCACACAAGCCATGGGTGACGGGCCTGCCAAGCTTCCATACAAGAAAAGAAAGTCTGTTTGTTGATTTCTCCACGCAGGGCTCCGAGCCGAAGAGAGCAATCGTTTTCTCATCTCAACTGAACTGTTGCTATGACTTTGCCAACGCCGGCATCGATAAAGCCTGCACCAAAAGCCTTCATGAATAGATTTCGCGCAGTGTTGCCCGTACAGTGACAGGGCGCCACATACCGTACCCCCAAGGCTTGTAAGCCGGCTATTGCCGCTTTAATTTCCTCACTTTTGCTGGCTGACATATGAAAGCCGCCGAGCACCAGGAGTATCTCACCGCCGAATCTTTCCTTCACTGCGCGCACAATTCTTTCAATGCCGGGATGGGCGCAGCCGGTTATGATGACAAGTCCCTTGGCGGTGTTGATAACCAGTGATTGTTCCCGGGGCGAGTCCCCAAGTTCCCCGGTGGAGTAAACCCTGTCACAAATCTTCATGGCTCCGCTGACCGCGATCACCTGTGTCCCGTGCTTTTTCGTGTCACGGAAAAAGGATTTCGGAAACGAATCCGGCAGATATACAAGGATTTCCCGGTTTTCCGCAAGAAGAGCAGGCAGCCCTCCCGCATGGTCCTTGTGAATGTGGGAAACAACAACCGCGTCTATCTGCCGGGGAGAAATTCCCAATCCGCCCATGTTGGCCAGGAGCCTCCTGCCGTCTCCCCCCGTATCGAACAAAACGGTCTTCTCCATTCCTGCCACAAGGCAGGAAAAGCCCCAGGCGCTTTCCAGGCCTTTACTTGAGGGGTTGTTGTCATAGATAACCGTGATAACCGGAGCATACGGAGAGTGGCTCTTTGAGGGATGTGACACCGATAGATTGAATGCCTCAGCCTGACACACTGCCAGACCGATGGTGCCGAAATAGAGCAGCAACACATTAATGATGATATTTGCCTTCGCTATCCTGGTCATTATCACCGTTGTCAGTGCAAGTGACAGTTTTTTCGGCATGGTTCCTTGCAGATAGAAGGAGTTCTAGGACAAGAATACTCAGGAAACATCAATCAGTCAACGAGCCCTGAGACTGTCAACCAGATTGTGTAAATGACTTTTCGGGTTTCTGAAGTCCAGCATTATTCCAACGTGGCTGAGGCTGGCCGGACAATTTTTAGAGCCGGTCATGCTGATGGTTGGTAATTCAATATTTTCTACTGTCGTAGGCCCAGTGCAAAAGTGCCTGACGTTGCTTCCTTCGACATGACAGGCATCCCGCTGGGCAGTTCTTCCTCAACTGAGCTAGATGTCTTACCATCGCCTTCCATCTTTTAATCTGCCGATTATCATCGGAGCACCTTCTACCCATGTAGTACCGACAGTACCATTGGAACCACCCTCGCGGGTCATCGGTATGAATCCATCCCTTTTCCCGCCAGTAAGACAAAGGTTTCGATGCATTTACGCCGAAGAAGTTCAGTTTGGGAACATGACGTTCATGGCAGAGTCTCGCATTAATAAACCAATCTTGCGGAAACTCGTTTGTACAGTCGGTCATATACTTTCCACCAAAAACACCAAGTTCCAGCATCTCCTTTGGGGTCAATTCAGGCTTGAAGTCTGAATGGAAGTTTTCCCCCATCGGCTCAGTCAGGAAGTAAACGTAATTCGTTTGAATCAAGTCATTAACGCATACACGTGTTTTCCTTATAGGCGTCTTTCGTAAAATCATCGTATCCTTACTTTGCCAACTTTTGCTGATTTTGCTACTTATCCCAATACATCTTCATATATGCTTTTCTATGGTTTCAGATGGTCAGCAACCTGTCGTGAAACATACTACTAAACTGATTCAGTGATGACTTCCAGTCTCTGATTGGCATTGTCCATTTCTTCGCAATGTATTAAGGCCAGATAAAGCAACTTGAACATCGCTTCGTCATTGGCAAAGTGACCACGATTCTTGGTAACCTTGCGAAGTGACATGTTCAGCGACTTGATGGCGTTGGCCATGTAGATTGCTTTCCGTATTTGCTGAGAGGCGAGGCAAGGGGTCTGGCTTTGACAATTTGATTTTATTTTTCAAGTGATAAAAAACTGCCCCCGCTGACCTTTCTTGCCATAATGAAAGTTTATCTAGAATATCAAATAGTACAAGCCAATTGGCCCCTTAGCCTATGGTTATCAAGTTGAAACCGCCCCCTTGTCATTTCAAAAGTGTCACCGAAACGTCACACAGTTCAAGCTTGCCCAATTTTTCCCGATACTTCCGCAAGCAAATTATTGCGATCCGCTCCCTGGTTTTTTGGCAAAATATCCTTACAGAACCGATTCAGCGCATACCACGTTCCTAAACGTAGAGGCAGGTTTCAAACCCGCCCCTTGATTCCATTTCTGTTGATCTAAAGAAAAACAAGCCAGCCCCCTTTGTGAAAGCAAAAACGGCTCCGAGTCCTCCACAGGAGTTCCCGGAGCCGTCAGAGAGGTGCCTACAGCATGGGTTCGGCATTCAAGATGGCGGGAAGTGCCCCATCTCGTCGAGGGGAAACTGTTTTACATTTCTACCCGCCTATCTGTAACGATAAGAGTCCCGGCCGTAATTGTCGCCGTATCTTCCATAGCCATAATCGTTGTTTCTGGGCACATGCCGGTAGTATGGCCTGGCCTCATAGTAACGGTTATGGCGGGCCGGTCTGACATACACGGGAGACTGATACACCTCCACACTCCGATATACCGGAGTGACAGGGACCCCCACCACCGGAAGACCTATATGGATCCCTGCTCCGGGTAGGGGCAGATGCATGGAGAACCCCGGCAGGTCGATGGAAAAGCCTGCGTAGGAAGCGGTTGCCACCGACCATGTCGCCAATACGATTGCTGCAGTGAGAATTAATCGTTTTACCATTTTGTTTTCTCCAATTCCGGAAAGGGCCCGGTGTCCGGTTTCGTGACCCCGGGTTCATCCGATGCTTGTTGTATGTCTCAGACTATGAAACGGATTGGAGAAGAAACAGTTTACAAAATTTTTTCCGGGGTTCGGGAGGCATCGGTCTTTTTGTCAGTTGCCGGGAGAACAGGAACACTCCCCGTCTTGTTTCGATTTAATTGAAATATCGTACATTGTCCCCATTTACTTTGATGCAGGTGATTTTTCATAAGACAAAATGCATGGATGCTATGACGGAAACGCTCATTTCCTTATACACGAGGAGGTAGAAACGGTATCGGTCATCGTCATCAAAAAGCTGTCCTGTGGGGCGTTTCCACGCAGTGTCACGTGGTAGAGGGCGTCGGGTAATGGATTCCTGGTTTTGTTACCTTGGCAATAGGTTGTCGGAATTATCAAATAGTACAAGCCCTATCGCCCTTCGCTTGCACCAAATACCATTAAAGTTAATCCCATTAATATCGATAAGGAAATACGTCAGGTCACATCATTTTAAGGCAGCACATAGGCCGGATATACAACCGAAAAAGGAAAGCCCGGTTTTAGGAAAGGGAGACATTGTCATTGCGGGATTATCTGCAGGGACTTGTCGCGATACTATGACGTCAGTCCGTTTAGACACCATCATAGCGAATGGTCCATACGTTCATTCTTGTTGTCGGGTGTAAGCTGGCCAGAGGGGATAAATACGGCAAGCAGATTGGTAAGGGATGGGAGACTATGCGGGAGATACTCTGAGATTAATCGGTCCAATAGTTATCAAATCATTTGGGTTCAGCTGCATCACGGTAATCTTCTCGCCGTTAACTCTGGTGCCGTTCCTGCTCGCCAGGTCTTCAATTACCAGTGTATTCTCAACTAGTTTAAGTTCTGCATGTCGCCGTGAAATATGGTTATCATCCAGGACCAAGTCACAGTTATTTCGCCCGATTACGCAAGGCAGCGTTACCGTAAAGCATCCTCCCTGCTGAGGACCTGACTCGATAGAAAGTACGACGCTAGAAAGACTCGGTTCTTGAGGGACAGCAAGCACTTTGTCAATCTCCAGAACAGTCGCAGGTGAGACTTCGCCATCTCCTCTACGTTTATTTTTCAGATACCCTACGGTAAGAAGTGTAAAAAGCAAATCCTTATTATACAGGTCTACGTCCGCTGCCTTGCTTGCTGGCATATCACGAAAAATAAACGCCTGCACAATTTCTTCAGGTCGTTGGAAGGCATAAAGTTGTATCTCTTCGTCAATATTCATTCCTTCGGGACGTTTGAACGCCATATCGGAATAATAAGCAAGAGCCCGCTTGCCAGCTTTAAAGAAAAAACTTATTTTCCTGTCCCGGCAAAGAGCAATTATCACATTATTGCCTTCCTCAGCAAAATGTCGAACAATACGTTCAATGTCGATCAATGAGGTAGGCGCTTTAATGTCTGGCTCAGTCTGCAGAAAGAGCAGCATGCATTTCAAAAGAATTGGGTCTGTCTGACAGAGGGTTATTGATCTGGCTTTGTCATCGGATGATGCCAAAATTCTACCAAAATCCTGGATTGAATATCCGACCGGCTTGTCCTTCTGATATCTACCGGCAGCATATGGTGCGCCTTTCAAGAAAAAAAGAAAATGGAGGTCGGAACCAATGCCTGCAACCTTTAAGTATCCGGTGAACGGGACAGAGCTCGAGTAGACCACTTCCAGCAAACTGCGCAACAGTTCACGGGAATACGGTTTCTCATCGCAAAGTACTTTTTGCCTAGGAAATTGGTAGCTGTGCATATGGTTTTGTTATATAACAGAAAGCTAAGACTGTCAAATTCGTTCATGTATAATGTCTTTACCTCTCAGGTGAACTTGTTATAATTGACCACGAAGGATTACAGATGGAGAAAGATCTATGAGCAGCATCGCAGCTACTGACCTCTCACAATATATAGGCGCAAATATCGGCACCATTACGCTGGTTAAATTATTGGGGCAAGGTAGTATGGGGGCAGTTTTTATCGGGTATCAGGCCACTCTCAAGCGCCAGGTTGCGGTAAAAATCCTCCCCAAATCAGTTGCGAGTACCGCAAGAGCCCAGCAGATGTTTCGCGATGAGGCTGAGACGATTGGGATACTTTCCCACCCAAATATCGTACCTGTATATGAAATGGGAGAGACCAGTGATTTTTTTTTTCAAGTTATGCAGCTGGTTGTGGGTCATGATTTGAGAACGGTCATCAGCAAAGCGCGCAAACATCCGGTCCCCACCAAGCGAATCCTTCCCATGACGGAAACATTCCAGTTTATCTGCCAAATTCTCGATGCCCTTGGATATGCTCATGAAGAAGGAGTTTTTCATCAAGACATCAAACCGGCTAATATTCTTATTGATGACCGATTTAGACGTGCGCTTGTGGCAGATTTCGGCATAGCCCGGACTGTTTGGGCAGAATACAGCGCGAAACCGATGCTGGTCGGAACACCTTTGTACATGTCACCCGAACAGGCTGCATGTGCTGCAATTGATGGGCGAACCGATATCTACTCCGTTGGTGTTATTCTCTTTGAGATGACAGCAGGGTTTTTGCCGATATATAAAGATTCGGCTGCGGATTCGATCAAACGCAAGAAAACCGAGCCAGACACTTTTTTTACAACCAGACCATCTAAAATTAATTCCTCAATAAACAGCGAACTTGAGGATATAATTTTAAAGGCAATTGCAGCGAACCCCGTTAATCGTTTTACCGATTGCATGGAGTTTAAAACCGTGCTCGAAAATTACGTTCGCAATAGCGGTCTTACATAAGATATCTTTCTAAAGGGATATACCTTGGGCACACCAGAAGCTGCTTTAGATATAACACAGGCACTACAGATTGCCAGGGCATTTAACCTGGCATTTAATAATGCATTTATGTATGGAGGCCGCCACCAAACCACCAAAGATAGCGCTGTAACCTTTTTTCATGTTTTGCAGCCACTGTTCAACATTTCAAGCACTATAACGATAATTGCCGAAAAAGACTCTATTTATATAGAAAATCATTGTGTGGACAAACTGGTTAGCGTTCAGAGAATTAACAATCGGTTCAAAAAAGCTGGAGTACAGTCTATCAGCTTTGACAGAGATGCAACTCTGGAAAGTGATCTGGCATTTTTTTACGTCATGGGATCACTATCTGATTTCAAGAACGTGGATGCAATGCAGACGTACCTCAAAAAGGAAGGTACTTCTGGCATAAAAATCAATTATGTTGTGTATAAGAAAGTAACTCTTGACGAGGCTGTTGTTAATAAAGGGGTATTTTCTGAAACTCAGTCACTGTTTGGCAACCAGCATTCCCTTGGGACAGGACTTAATGACCAGTCTGATCCGGGTAAAATCCTCAGAGATTTGTCGGAGATTTTATCACTGAGCAGTTCCGCGAATGGAAATGAAGTTCCCGCAGATGGATCATCCGCCCTTTCCGGATTATCTCAGTCCGATTACGACAAATTCATAACAACTCAAATAAAATCAATCAACAATCAACTCTCTTCATCGGAGAGAGCTGAAGATGGAGTCGGTCTTACTCCCGCTGAAATGCTCGAAACAATCTATAAGATAAAGGAGAATGTTCTCGATACTATCAAGCTTCAAAGAGAAACAGGGAAATTGATTGCTTCACATGAGCTTGCCGTTACCGAAATAAATCACACCAGTTACCGGGTTATTGTACGACTGATTAAAGAAGAATACCGAAGCGACAGAAAGATTTCCGTAAAGAGACTGGCCCAGATTATCCGGCGTATGCTGCCAGATATAAAGGAACTGAAGTACCTGCTGCCACAGCTTAAAGATGGTCTTTTTGCCGAAGGAATGCCCCCTTCCGATTACCTGACGCTGGTAAAGGAACTGAGTAAAGAGCTTGAGAGTGATGGTTTGGTTCAGATTCTGGTTGAGGCTTCAGACCAGATCGGACTTACGTTGAATGAACTGATTGAAGGAATCAAGGAAGCGCCGGAAGAGGCGGCCAGACTGATTGTCCTGGCTGCGGAAATAAAAAAAGGTGGCGTCAGCACTGACGATCAACAAATGTCGGCAATTTTGAGTGATTATATCGAAAAGGTGAGTACCGCCCTTGCCCTTCAATCACCCGAAGTTGCAGCCCGTGGCGGCGGCATACTGCTGAAAGCAGTTGTTACGAGAATTGAGCGCGAGATTCTCGACCGGCTGAAATCACAGAATATCGACTCGAATATTGTCTCTGAAGTTGCCCTGAATCTTGCAAATCAGTTTTCTGAAACCGTTTCGAACTTGAAAGGCGCTTGGGTCAAAAAGACTATCGGCAGCTCGAAAAACCTGGATGAAGAAGCCATACTTTCGATTATTGAACAGATAGCAGATCAGGGCTTGGATGGATATGGTGTCGCAGAGGAGATACGAGCCTTACTGATTTCCCATGGTTTTTCAGCAGATAAATTAGATACTATCATAAACAAAGCACAACTTCGTGCCGAAGCAGCTGTTACGCAAAAAATCGAAATCCCTGAAGGCGCATTCAATGCAGCAACTATGGCTTTTTTTCTTGATCTCGAGATCAAGCGAAATTTACGCTATAATTCACCGTTTTCGACTCTTCTGATATCATTTGAGAAAATCATTGATATTCGGACATTCACCATTATCGATTTAACTCCTGACATAAATATCCAGTTAACCAATCAGTCTCTCAATCTTTTGAAAAATATGAAAAGAGATCTGGACGTGGCTGGTATTTGCCCAGTAAAAAACCATATTATCCCGTTTATACTGTTACAGATGACAGACATAAACGGAGCGCTTTATGTGAAAAAGCGAATTGAAACGGATTTTCCCTTCCATGAATTTCTTGTAGATGGCATTACCGTTCATGTTGAACCGGCAATTACCGTATCGAACTTCAACAGAAACCAGACGCCCGATAAATATTCCTTTTTAAAAGAAATTTATCAGCGTCACTGTCAACCAAAACTACAATAAAGACTTCATGATCTCAGCCCATGCCACACATGCCGGACTTGTCCGCAAGAATAACGAAGACTTCATCCGCACAGATGACAACCTAGGTATTTACCTTTTGGCAGACGGTATAGGCGGACATAATGCCGGTGAAGTGGCAAGCGCCCTAGCTGTTGAAACAGTATATTCCATATTACGGTCCAATATCGAACACACCGGGTTTGATGGTTATTTCGAGCTGATGGTACATGCCATGCAAACCGCTCATTGGGAGATAAACACCAAGGCACTCACAAACTCATCGTTTTCGAAGATGGGAACTACTCTGGTTGTTGCAGTTTTGCGGGACAAAGTAGCGTATATCGCTCATGCCGGGGACAGCCGTTGCTATCTGTTTCAGCAAGACCCCCAACCCCTCACTGCCTCTTCCTTTATGCCCCAGAGTGAAATCAACGGATACGGGAATAAACTAAGGCAACTTACCAACGATCACACCGTAGGCTTTCAACGGCTGGCAAGCGGCCTTTCGATTGAGCAGATTCCAAAGAAAAATTTTCACACTCTAACCCAGTCAATCGGGTGCGGAAATCCGCCGCACCCCGATTTTAAGACCTTTGAATTCAAGAAGGGTGATTTGCTCTTACTCTGTTCCGACGGCTTGACCGATATGTTGACCGACATTGAAATCGAATCCATTCTTGCACGCCGAGGCACCTGCCTTGACACTCTCGCCGAGAAACTCATTGATGCTGCCAATGCACATGGCGGTAGAGACAATGTTTCTGTGGTATTGGTAGCCTCCCATTAACGTCTCGTTGCTATCAGTTCTGAAGAATTTCGACCATGGCGCGGGTAATGTCGGGATCAAATTGGCTGCCGGCACAGCAGGTGAATTCATCTATCACCTGCCCTTTTGAAAGAGCTGCTCGATAAGGTCTGCTTATGGTCATGGCGTCACAGGTATCGGCAACCTGGATAATTCTCGCCCAGAGTGGTATCTCTTCGCCAGCAAGACCGTCGGGGTACCCCGTACCGTCAAAGCGCTCGTGGTGGTGATACACAGCCGGGATAATATCGCTCAGGAAATTGAGCGGCTTCAGGATATTTTTCCCCTCCACCACGTGCTGCTTTACCAGTTCGTATTCCGTGTCGCTCAAACTCAACTTATTTAACAGCAAGGTTTCAGGGACTCCAATCTTACCGATATCGTGGAGAATCCCAGCAATTTGGACCCGTTCCACATCTGCTGTGGCAAGGCCCATCATGGTGGCGAGATGTTCTGAGATTTCGGCAACACGTTCGGAATGACCCTTGGTGTAGGGATCCTTTGCTTCCACAGCCAGTGCCAAGGACTGAATCGTTTCCAGGTTGATCTTGTGAATGTATTTTTCATCGACCACATTATTCTGGACAAAACGCAGGTTGGTCTGCCCCATCCTGATTACATCCATATGCGCGAGGCGCATAAAAGTGACCCTCTCTCCATTCACCCAAGTACCATTCCGGCTGCCAAGGTCCTCGATATGGTAGAAATTATGAACAATAAGGATGCGGGCGTGTTTGCCGGAGAGATAAATGTCAGGAACACAGAGATCGACGTCTTTAGCCCGGCCGATAAGTATCTGCGGTGCATCAAGAGAATATGTGGCGGTATTGTCGTTGACATTGAACTGGAGGATGGCCTGACGTTTTTCTACGATTTCAGTATCTTCCATGCCGCTTGAAATGGTTATGGTCATTTCAGCTTCATTCAACAGTTCGTCCATTTTTGAATCTCCCTCAGACAAAAGCACATCTCTCTGCGCTTGTCTGACATTTTCTAACCGAACATCGGAACGCCGTTATACCGCGATCTATCGTACAACCAGGGCGGTTTCAAACCCGCCCCTATTTTTTCAGTTCAATGCCATACGACTTGATCTTGCGATGCAGATTGCTCCGCTCCAGCTCGATGGACTCGGCAGTCTTGCTGATGTTCCAGCCGTGCTCCTCGAGCTTCTGCAGGATGAATTCCTTTTCAAACTCTTCCCGCGCCTCACGGAGACTATGCAGCTCAAGGACCGTATCCAGACGTCCGACACCCCCCTCGTGGGAAATCTCGCCGGAGACGATGGATTCGGGGATATGATTGACGGTAATGGTTTTGCCCGGCGACATGATCACCAGCCGTTCCACCACATTTTTCAACTCTCGCACGTTTCCAGGCCAGGTGCCGTTTTTCAGGAGTTCCAAG
>Ga0105099_10001761_pt1 | contig 13260 bp, 13 predicted proteins | sample PPLLak3cmMay2015_2_FD_79138 | JGI IMG/M metagenome (GOLD analysis project Ga0105099, IMG submission 79138) | Freshwater sediment microbial communities from Prairie Pothole Lake near Jamestown, North Dakota, USA - PPLs Lake P8 Core (1) Depth... | ecosystem: Environmental > Aquatic > Freshwater >...
AAGATTGTCGATGACCCCCATTTCGAACATCACGGCCACCATGTTGATCAAGCCCGAGCCGCAGATACCCTTGGGCCGCACCCTTCCGATGGTCATGATCATGGGCTCAAGCGTGGCCGGATCAAGTAAAAAATCCTCGATGGCCCCCTTGGCGGCCCGCATGCCGAACTGCAAGCCGCCTCCCTCGAAAGCCGGTCCTGCCGAACAAGCCGCGCAGGCCAGCCAGTCTCGATTTCCGATAACGATTTCGGCATTGGTGCCGACATCGAGGAACAGGGTGAGTTCCTCGGCAAGATAGATGCCGGATCCCATGACCCCGGCCACGATGTCCCCGCCGACATAGCTCGACACGCAGGGATACACCAACGCCGTAACGTGGTCCTCCAGATCCATTCCCAATTCCCGGGCCTTGATCGGGGGGTAGATCGAGGATGCCGGAACATAGGGAGCCCGCCGGATGAAGCGCGGGTTGACCTTGAGAAGCAGCTGGGTCATGGTGGTGTTGCCGGCCAGGGTGATGGTGGCGATATCTTGCGGGTCCGCTCCCGATCGCTTGATGATCTTGCGCAGGATCTTGTTGATGGTCTCGATGACCACCTCCTGGATACGATCAAGCCCGCCCGGTTTTTCCGCATACACGATGCGGCTGATCACGTCCTCGCCGTAGCTGATCTGCGCGTTGAACTCCCCATGCTCGGCGAGAACCTCACCGCTGACAAGATCGATGAGCTGCCCGTAGATGGTGGTGGTTCCGATGTCCATGGCGATGGCCAGGCTGCGGCCGGAGGTGTCGCCGGCCTGCACGTTGATGATGCGAGTCTTGCCGTCCGCGCGCACGGGACGCACCAACGTGGCGGTCAAGCGGAAATCGTCCTGGCGGATCACCTGCGGGATCTTGCGGATGACGGATAGATCCGCCTCCAGCTTGTGTTCGTCGTGCTGCAGTTTGAGAAAGCCGATAAGCCGGGTGAGGTCCGGCAGGTTGTCGCTGGGCGACGGGGGCGGGATCTGCAGGTTTTTTTTCTCAACGGGCGCTAGAAAAAGCCCCCGCTCCTTCAGTTCCTCGAAGTTGAACTCCCGGATCCGGGCGGTACGACGCGGGGACGCCGGCCGGTTGAGAATCGCCGTGTCGATCATCGACTCCACCGGGATGCGCACGGTCAGATCACCGGTGACCTCTGACCGGCAGGCGAGTCGATACCCTTTCTGGATGTCCTCCTGGCTCAGTTTTTCGCTAAGTCCGTCCACCACGTCGCCATCCTCGACGCGAACCCTGCATTTTCCGCAAACGCCCTCTCCGCCGCAAGAGGCGTTAATATGCACCCCGGCATCCAGAGCCGCTTGAATGAGGAAGGTGCCATTCGGGACTTCAATCGAGATGTTGTGGGGCAGAAACGTTATTTTGCTAGTCGTCATTCTCTGTTTCCATTGCCCAAGCAGGACTGAGCTATGAGGACTGAGCAGGGCCGGGCAACGGTCTTTTTCTTGCTCAGGCCTCAGCTCCTTGTCCTCAGTCCTTTTGCCTCAGCGGTTCATTGAAGCTGCATCGCAGCGTCACCATGTCCCCGTCGAAAGCGGTGGTCACTTTATACGGCAGGCGCTTGAACAAGCGGACCATGCCCTGGTTTTGAGCCGAGGTGTAGGCAAAAAAGCCTGCGATCCCATGTTCGCGAGCGGCGGACGCCAGTTTGCGGAGCAAAATCTTGCCGAGTCCCATTTTTTGGTAAGGCCTGCTGACGGAAAAAGCGATCTCGGCGTAATTGGTAGCAGGGTCCAGCAGGTACTCGCCGATGCCCACCACCTGGCCAAACCCGAACTCCCCCACGATGGCTAGCAGGGTGAGATCCTTGATGTAATCGACCTGGGACACCCCCTCGGCTTCATCCTTATCGAAACTGCGCTTGTCGTGGAAAAAACGCGCGATCACATCGTCTTTGTCGAGACTGTAAAAATGCTCCTGGATGCGGCGTTCATCCACCGGTTTGGCCGGCCGCACGGTGACCTGTTGATCGGCGATTTCCAGCACCTCTTCCAGATGCACGGGATAGACGCCATGAATGGACTCATGCAGGGTCCGCTCGGCACTCAGCAATCCCATCTTTTTGGCCTGGAAGAACAGCTCGTCCCTGAAGTTAGGGTGCGCGATGCTGATGAGGGCCATGGCCCTTTCCTGAAGGCTCTTCCCGAAAAGATTGACCGCACCGAACTCGGTCACCACGTGCTGCACATCGCTGCGGGGCACCACGATGGCCGTATCTTTGAGGAGGGGAACGATGCGGCTCTCCTTGCCCTGACCTGCGGTGGAGGACAGCATCAGGATGGATTTTCCGCCCGGTGCGGCGGCGGAGCCACGCATGAAATCCAACAATCCCGTGACTCCCGAAAAATGCGTGTTGGGCATGGCGTCGACGGCGACCTGCCCGGTCAGGTCGATGCCCATCACCACACTCATAGCCACCATCCGTTTGTGCCGGGATATCACCGAGGGGTCGTTGGTGTAGTCGACCGGGTGGAACTCGATGGCAGGGTTGTCGTCTAGAAACTCGTAAAGGTCCTGCGAGCCGATGGCGCACGCAGCGACCATTTTACCGTCGTTGAATCCCTTGCGCCGGTTGTTGATGACTCCCTTCGAGAACAGGTGCATCATGTCGTTGGTAAAAAAAAGGCTGTGAATTCCAAGGTCGTTTTTATCCGAGAGGGCCAGCATAACGGCCTCAGTGGTGGTGCCGAGACCGATGGCCAGAGTGGAACCGTCCTCGACCAGCCGGACGATCAACCGGGCGATGTCGTTGGCGGCCTTGAATTCCGGGTTGGGGCCGATGGTGATGAGCGGCTCGTCATACTCAACGAAAACATCCACATCATTTACATGGATAAAGCTGCGGCCCAGGACTCGCGGCATGCGGGAGTTCACCTGGGCGATCACTACGTCCGCGGACTCGGCCGCCGCGAGGGTGATATCTACAGACACCCCCAAACTCATCCAGCCGAAATCATCCGGCGGCGAGACTTGGATGAGGGCCACGTGAATCGGCAGCAGGCGACTTTTGAAAAGACGCGGGATGGCCGAGAGGTGGATCGGGGTGATGAAACGCTGGTTGCGGGCCATGGCCTTCGACTTGGCCGACCCGGCGTAGAAAGAGCGTATGTTCAGCGCGCTATCTAGAGTCTTGTTGGCGATCAAGGACAGCGGCGTGGTCTCCAGGGTCATCAGCCTCACAATCTCGATGTCTTTCAAGGAATCAAACGCGTTGGCCAGCCCCCGCACGAGGTGCTGCGGCTCGCCGCAGGATGAGCCGATGAAGACGCGCCGGCCGGGCCGTATCCTGGAAATGGCATCCACACCGCTGCGTCGGTTGGCGATGTACTTGTCGGCCCAATAGGTTTTAACGGCCATGCGGCGCCTCCTCCCGGGGTTGAGGTTGGCCGTTCCGCGCGACGGCGGAAGGTCATGAGGATACCCATACCAGAAGGCCGTGATTCAGGCAACCGACGGATGAGCGTCCAAGGTCTGCCCGAGGTAGGTGCTGATGACGGCCGAATCGGACATCAGCTGCTGCGCCGATCCTTCCAGCACGATTTTCCCATTCTCCATGACGTAGGCGCAGGAAGAGACGAGGAGCGCTTGGCGGGCGTTCTGCTCGACGAGAAGGATGGTTTGGCCGCCGGTTCGAAGTTCGGCGACAATATCGAAAATCGCCTTGACCAGCAGCGGCGCAAGCCCCAGCGAAGGTTCATCCAGCAGCAACAGCTTGGGCTTGGCCATCAGCCCGCGGGCGATGGCAAGCATCTGCTGCTCCCCGCCGGACAGCGTGCCGGCCAGAGCATTCCGGCGTTCCGCCAGGATCGGGAATCGCTCCTCCACCGCAGCGATGCCCGCCTTGATTTCCGCGGCCGGCCGGCGGTAGGCCCCCATTTCAAGGTTTTCACGCACCGTCATGCCGCCCAAGACCAGACGCCCCTCGGGGATTTGGACGATGCCTTGAGACACGCGTTGGTGGGGACTCAACCGCGTGACGTCACCGCCCTGAAAAAGGACCCGCCCCCGGGCGACGGGCACCACGCCGCTGATCGCGTTCAGAGTCGTGCTTTTGCCGGCCCCGTTGGGCCCAACGAGGGACACGACCGTCCCCTCCTCCACGCGGAAGTTGATCTCCCGGACGGCCTCGATGGGCCCGTAGGACACTGTCAATCCCACCACTTCAAGCATCGTTGTCCCCCGATCCGAGATAGGCTTCGATCACGTCCCGGTGGCCGCGCACCTCCTCGGGACGGCCGGTGGTAATCACGCGGCCGAAATTCAGAACGGTTATCCGCGAACAAAGGCTCATGACAAATGCCATGTTGTGCTCGATCAGCAGAATCGTCATGCCTTCGCCTGCCAGCGAACGCACAAGGTCCGCCACTTCAGCCGCCTCCGCCCGGCGCATGCCGGCCACCGGTTCATCCAGTAGAAGCAGTCTGGGGCTGAAGGACAGGGCCCGGGCAATTTCCAAACGACGGCGCTCACCGTATGATAGATTTCTGGCCAGATGGGATGCTTTTGCATCGAGCCCGACCCGCGTCAGTATCTTTCGAGACTGCACCCCCAGTTCCCGGTCCTCGCGGTAGGCCGACGGCAGCTGCAGAAGCCTTGGCAGCAACGGCCGCGCAGCCGTAAGGTGCTGACCCGCTAAGACGTTTTCCAAGCAGGTCATGGCCGGAAACAGTCGAATGTTCTGAAACGTTCGGGCGACTCCCATGGCGGCCACCCGGTGGGCGGGAATCCGATGCAGTGCCTGGCCCCGGTAGAAAACCTCCCCGGATGTAGGCGAAATCACCCCGCTCAGGATGTTGATCAGGGTGGTCTTGCCGGCCCCATTGGGCCCGATCAGGCCGTGGATGGTGCCACGCGTCACCTCAAAGCTCACCTCCAGCAGGGCCTGCAGCCCGCCGAAGCTTCGCGATATGTTGTTCACACGCAGGTCGTTCATGCGGTCTCAACCTTGGCCGCTGCCGGGCGGAACCGGGTGAAGATGGATGCCAGCCCATTCGGAAGGAACAGAATGACCAGCAGCAGGATCAGGCCGTTGACGCCCATGCGGATGGGCCCGGCGGTCACACCGACGCCCCGCAGGATTTCCGGCAGCGCCGTGATCAGCGCCGCCCCCAGAATCGGGCCATACCAAACCCGCGTGCCGCCCACGATGTTGTAGATCAACAGGTCCACCGCAATGAAAAAGCCGAAATCGCGCGGTGTGATCAAGTAGTTCAAGTGGGCGTACATGCCTCCGGCCAGCCCGGCCATCATGGCGCCGATGGTGAAGGCCGCGACTTTGTAATAGGTAATATGGATGCCCAAGCAAGCGGCGGCGGTTTCGTCTTCGCGCATACTGACCAGGGCCCAGCCCGGTCGTGAGCGCCGAAGAACCGCCATGAAATAGGCCGCACCGCCCAGAGCCAGGTAGATCATCCAAGTCTTGGTGACATTGGGGATACCGGTGAGGCCTTCGGCGCCGCCGGTGACGTCGAGGTTGACCGCGGCGATGCGTACCACTTCGCCGAAGGCCAGAGTGGCCATGGCCAGGAACACCCCTCTCAGTCGCAGCACCGGCAGCCCCAATACCAACCCGACCAGACCCGCCATCAGAGCACCGCCGCAAAGCGAAACGACGTAAGGCAGCTTGAAGTGAAGGGTCAGGATGCCGGCCGCGTACCCGCCCACGCCGGCAAAAGCCGCGTTGCCCAATGACAGCATGCCGGCCGCCAGGGTCACGTTCAGGCTGAGGGCCAGCAGGGCATTGATGCCGATGAAGTTGATGACGCTGCCGTAAACGGCGTAGAACTGGGCCAGTTGCTCCAGCATGCCTCAGGCCTCCCGCGTCTTGCCGCGGCCCAGCAGTCCGGAGGGCCGAATCAGCAGAATGGCGAAGAGCACCGTGAAAGCCACGGCATCCCGCAGGTTGGAGGTCCCGCTGATGGCCACGGTCAAGACTTCGCTCAGGCCGAAGGCCAGCCCGCCCAAAATGGCGCCGGGAATGCTGCCCATGCCGCCCAGAATGATGACGGCCAGCCCCTTCAGCTCTATGGAGCGACCCATGTCCGGGGCCAGGGAATCGAAGTAAAGCCCGTAGAGAATGCCCGCAGCCCCGCCCAACGCGGAGGAGATGAAAAAAGTGAAAGCGATGATGCCGTTGACGTTAACGCCCAGCAGCATGGCGGCGCGCTCGTTTTCGGCCACGGTGCGAACGGCCTTGCCGGTCCGGGTGCGTTGGATGAAAAAGGTCAGGACCAGCATGAGCAGCGTGGCGACAAGCACGATCCCGACCTGAAGCGAGGTGATGGTCACCCCCCCGACGTGCCAGATGTGGACCGAGACCGTTCCCTGCGGGAAGCGCACCGATCGCGCTCCGAACAACCCCAGGGCCACGGCCTCAAAGATGATGGCCATGGCGATGCTCGATATCAGGCCTGAGAACTGGCTGTCGGCACGCTTGCGCAACGGTACGAACGCCACCTGGTTGAGCAGCAGCCCGAGCAGCCCGGCGAACAGCGTGGCCAGTGGAAACGCCAGCCAGATGGACAACCCGGCGGCCTGGACCAGCCACAAGGCGATCAGGCCGCTGAGGGTGAACACTGCGGCATGAGCCAAATTCAGGATGTCCAGCACCCCGAACACCAGGGTATAGCCCACCGCGAAAAGCCCGTAGACGCTGCCGATGAACAATCCGTTGACCAACTGCTGGGCGAGCAGATTCACCCGGTTCTCCTGTGCCACGTTTGAAATTAGAAACAGGTATGGCGCTTTCGCCATCCTAAATTATATGAATCGAAATCCCCCCTCGCCCCCTTAGCAGAGGGGGTTGGGGGGATTTTGAAATCGACATTCCCGCCAGCTGAGAAAATGAAGTCTCTGATTGCCTTCGGGGTTCAAACGTCGAGCGTTGTGCCTGTTCCGTTCAGTTGCCGAACACCACGAACTTGCCGCTCTTGACTTCCTGGACCACCGGGCTGTGGTCTGCGTCCCGTCCCTCGGTGAAAGAAAACTTGCCGAGAAGGGTGTCCAACCCCTTTATCTTAAGCATGGCATCGCGGATGCCCTTACGGTTGTCGGCAGTGCCGGCGGCCTTGGCCGCCTGGTAGACAATATGCACGCCGGCGAAGGCCTGAGCGGCGAACTGGTCGGGCGGCCGGTTGAATTTCTGGGTGTAAGCGTCGACGAATTTCACGTTCAGTGGGTTGGTCGATGAGATGTTCCAGGCCGCGCCAACAATGACTCCCTCGGAGGCCTCGCCGGCATTTTTGATTAAAGCCGGAGAGTTGAAGCCGTTGCCTCCGATGATGCGCACAGTCTTGGGTATGCCCAGCTGGCGGGCCTGGTTGACGATGCCGGAGGCCTCTTCCACCAAGGCCGAGCAGACGACCGCATCTGGGTTCTGGGACTTAATCTGGGTCAGCTGCGGCGAGAAGTCCCGATCACCTTTGGCAAAGGTCTGCTCGCCCAAAATTTGAATTCCCTCGGCCTGCAGCACCTTGCGGAACACGTCGGCGCCGCTCTTGGTGAAGGCATCGTCGTTACCGTAAAAAAGCACCACTTTTTTGAGCCCCAGTTTTTCCTTAGCGACCTTGATGGTGTTGGGTATGACGACAGCCTCGGTCAGGGAGTTACGAAATATGTAGTCGCCAATCTCGGTAATCCCGCCGGCCGTGTTGCTAACGCCCAGCACGGGAACGCCGATCTGCTGCGCAATGGGGTTCGTGATCTTGGCGGTGTTGCTCAGGGTGGGGCCGATGATGACGGTGACTTTGTCCCCGTTGATGAGTTTATTATAGACGTTCGTACCCTGCTGAGGCACGCTGGCATCGTCCTCGAAAATGGGGGCGATTTTCATCCCGCCGCCTGCGGCGGCATTGATCTGCTCAACAGCCAGTTCGGCGCCCTCTTTCTGGGTGGCACCGTAGGCGGCCGCACCGCCCGTCATGCTGAAAACAAAACCAGTTTTGATAGCCTCGGCAGAAAAAACTGGGGGGACGGCCGTTGCGACAAATCCCAACACTACCAGTGCTGCAATAAGCAAGCGATTAAATCGTTTCATAACAGCCTCCTCTGATTGAAATTTGGAATTAGGATAGTAAACCCGCTGTTGTCCTAAATACCGCAATACCACTGGATTAGCGCGAATCGGGCGGCATAGGATTAAGAATTTATTGCACAATACTCAGCCACTAACGGATGTCAAGAAAAAACCTGAAAATCGGCAGAGATCAGCCACCCGGGGGGGCATCCAGTTCCAAAGAAATCTGCGTGTCGGGTGGCCCTTCCTCTGCCCGTCGCAGGGTGCGTTCGATGGCACGCGTGCGCACTTCCGCCTGGTCAATCGTGTTGGCGGCCTCCTGCAGCTTCTTCTTGGTCTTGGAAAGGGCGTCACCGAACTTCCCGAATTCGGTCTTGACCACTCCCAGGAGTTCCCACACCTGACTCGAGCGCCGCTCGATCGATAGCGTCCGGAAGCCCATCTGCAGGCTGTTCAAGAGCGCCGCCAGCGTGGTAGGGCCGGCGATCACCACGCGCTGCTCGCGCTGCAGGTAGTCGCACAGGCCCGGGATGCGCAGCACCTCGGCGTAAAGCCCTTCCACCGGCAAAAACAGGATGGCGAAGTCTGTGGTGTACGGCGGATCGATGTATTTTTCGCGGATGGCCTTCGCCTCAGCCTTGACGCGGCCCTCAAGACTGCGCAGCGAGCGGGCGGCCTGTTCTCTGTCGGCCGCCTCCTGGGCGTCGAGCAAGCGCTGGTAATCCTCCTGCGGAAATTTAGCGTCGATCGGAAGCCATACGACCTCCTCCCGATCCACGTCCGGCCCCGGCAGCCGGATGGCGAACTCCACCCGCTCGCTGCCGCCCGGCTTGGTGACGACGTTGGCGGCGTATTGTTCCGGCGTCAGGATTTGATCCAGGATCTGGCTCAGCCGAATCTCTCCCCAGGTGCCGCGGGTCTTGACGTTGGTCAGCACTTTCTTGAGGTCCCCGACGCCGGCCGCCAGTGTGCGCATCTCGCCCAGGCCGGTATACACCAACTCCAGGCGCTCGCTGACCTGCTTGAAGGAATCGCCCAGTCGCTTTTCAAGGGTGGACTGGAGCTTTTCATCGACTACGACCCGCATCTGCTCAAGCTTTGCGGTGTTGTCGGCCTGCATGGACTGTAGGCGCTCCTCCATCGTCCGCCGAAGGCCTTCGAGCTTGGCTTCGTTGAGCGCGGTGAGATCGGAAAGCTGCCGGGAGAAGCTATCGAGCTGATCCTTCTGCAACCGGGCAATCCCGGTCATTCGTTGGAGAAGCGATTCGGTCGACTGCGCGAGCCCGGACCGGAGCTCGTCCCGGGCCTGGCGGTCGCCGCGGGCCGCCTCCTGCCGGCTCAGGGACAGCTCCTCACGCCAAGTCCGTTCGACACGGTCCAGGCGCTCGTTGAGGTCGCTCATCATCTCGCGGATGCCGGCCAGCAACTGGGCCGGTTTGCGCCGCACCAGAACGATCAAGAGCGCAAGGCCGATAAGGCCTAACGCCAATATTGCCATCGGCAACAGCTCGGGCGGCCATCCGGAAAGAACCGCAATCATTTGCTTTCCCCCTGCAGATTATAGCGACGATAGAGACCTCGGAACTGATCATAACTAAGACCCAGGAGGGCCGCCGCTTTGCGCTGGTTGTAGCGGGAGCGTTCCAGGGCGGACTGCAACATTCGCATTTTCAAGTCTAAAACGGCTTTCTTCATGGGTACGGTCAGCGGATCCGGGCCTCTCTCCGGGACCGGCGCCAAAATGCGGCCCCGGCTTGACCAGCCCATCGGTTCAGGACCTTTGCATAGGGCACCAAAAGGATCAAAGATGATCTCGGTGATTAGCGGGGAATCCGATCGATAGACTGCCCGCTCGACGACGTTTTTCAACTCGCGAACATTCCCCGGCCACCCATAGCCTTCAAGGACGGCCGATGCCTCTGCGCTGAAGTCAGGCATCCTCTCACGATCCAGCTCGCGCGCCATGCGGACGGCGAAATGCCGGGCCAAAAGCATGATATCGCCGCTGCGCTCACGCAACGGCGGCACGCTCAATACCTCGAAAGACAAGCGATCGAGAAGATCCGGTCGAAACCGTCCGGCGGCCGCCATTTCCGGGAGGTTCGCATTGGTTGCGGCCAAAATGCGAACATCCACCGCCACGTTTTCAGTGCTGCCCACGCGTTCGAATATCTGGTACTCTACCGTTCTGAGAATTTTCTCCTGCGCTTCCAGCGGCACGTTACCGACCTCGTCCAGAAAAAGCGTCCCCCCGTCCGCCACCTCGAATCTTCCAACCCTCCGCTGCAAAGCGCCGGTGAAGGCCCCGCGTTCATAGCCGAAAAGCTCGGATTCGATCAGCGACGGGGATAGGGACGCGCAGTTCAAGGTGACGAAAGGCTTTTGCCAGCGCCCGGAGAGATAATGCAGTCGCGACGCGGCCAGTTCCTTTCCGGTCCCGCGTTCACCCACCAGAAGCACAGGCCTCTGGATGGGTGCAACTCGCGATAGGCGCTCCTGAAACGCAAGAAAGGCATCCGACTGGCCGAGCGCTTCTGAGGAAGCGTTTATAAATGGTTGGTTTGACCGTGGCATTAAATGGTTTATTTAACTATTAATTAGTTTTTTTTACCATTTATTGGTATATAGTAAACATGAAGCAAACCGAATGTCAATAATTATTTCCATTTATTTCAATCAGATAATAGAATTCATGACTTGGCACCAGCTATGCATTTTCAGTTTTATCATATTTATCTAAATCTAACCGTAGGGCATCTGACTTTAAACTCGCCGACCGATTAGGGAGGCAAATTGGAGGATCGAATGGGCATTTTCACGCGCTTTCGCGACATTATCAGCTCCAACATCAATGCCATGCTTGACCGGGCGGAGGACCCCGAGAAGCTAATCCGGCTGATGATCCGGGAAATGGAGGATACCCTGGTAGAATTGAAGTCAGCCTGCGCCGGAGTCATGGCCGAGGCCAAGAAGGCGCAGCGCCAGCGCGATGAAGCAGCCGCCCGTCGCCGGTTCTGGTCCGACAAAGCGGACCTCGCCGTCAGCAAGGGCCGCGATGACCTCGCCCGCGAGGCATTGGCCGAGAAACGCCGCTACCACCAGCGCGAGGAAACCCTCGATCACGAACTCAGGGATCACCAGTCCCTGTCCGATCAATATCAGGAAGACATCCGGCAGCTCGAAGAAAAACTGAAATCCGCGCGGGACAAACAACGCCTGCTCGTGCAGCGACACATTCATGCCGAACGCAAACGCCGCGCGCAGGGGGACATGCGCCGGGTGGACAGCGCCGAGGCCATCTTCAAGTTCGACGAGCTTGAAAGCCGGATCGAACGGATGGAGGCCGAAGCCGATCTGGTGAACTACGGGCGCACGCACGACCTGGAAGATCAGCTCAGCCGGCTTTCGGTCGACGAGGACATCGAGCGCGAACTCGAGGCGCTGAAAGCCTTGCGCTCCGACGCCGGCAAGACCGCATAAATCAGGTTGATGGTCGCGACCGGATATCGTAAGATAGTTGCCGGATGGGACGACCAATCCCGTTCACGGTCGGGCGGAGAGGGGTGAGCGCACGTGAGCATCTTTGTCGAGGGGGCCCTGGTTTTAATTTTGGCAGGCGTTGCGGCGGTCGTCATCGCACTGGGCGTCAAGCTGTTTAAGGGAACGGGCGATCGTGACACAAAAGCTGAAGATGCCAGGGTCATACAGGAAATTTACCAAGGCTTAACCCGGTTAGAAAAGCGAATTGAAACGCTTGAAACGATTCTGTTTGATCGCAAGCGGGAGGATCGACGAGAATGAAGGCTGATCGCAGGGGAATTTATCGATCTCGTCAGGGTGCCATTTTCGGCGTCTGCCGAGGGCTGGCGGAGCACTTCGATTTTTCCGTGTTCTGGGTGAGGTTCTTAGCGGTAGCCCTGCTCGTCATCTCCGGTCTGTGGCCGGCCATGATTCTTTACATTCTGGCGGCACTGGTAATGAAGCCGGAGCCGGCGATGCCGATCTCTTCACCGGATGAACGGCAGTTCTATGATGACTACACATCCTCCCGCCATGAGGCCGCTCAGCGCTTAAAGCGCCGCTACGACGGCCTGGAGAAGCGCATCCGCCGGATGGAGGATGTCGTCACTTCGCGGGAATACAATTGGGAGCGCCGCTTCCGCACGTGACCGCCGAACAAAGGCCGCAGCTCCCAATCAAGCGAAGCAAGGCTTTTCTGCGTTCGTCAAATCCGGTCCAACACTTCCAGCGGAAGACAGTAGGATTCTGCCGCCGAATAGTTGTGCACGCTGGAAAGACTGTCGCAAAGCGCATTCTGTACCCGGTCCAGCAGCGCACAGCGATCCATGCAATCCGGGAACGCCGCGTAGGTACCGCAGTCTCGACAAGGGCTTTTTACCAGATAACCACTATCATAGTCGAATTTTTGGGATAGTGCCTTGCTGTGTCTCATGCTCTCACCTTCTTATCTCCATGAGCGGTGCTAATCTGGTCGGTTTATCGTCTTTTTGAATGGCAGACTTTAATTCCTGATTTTCTACAAATCTATACAACTATCATGCCAAGAAAATCTAAAATCATTTTTTAATATAATTTTCGAATAGTTATTATAAATTTCGCTCAGTTAAGATTCCATTTTTAGACTCGTTTTATCTGCTGCTGCTGTCAAAAAATTGTCATAAATCGGTACTAAGCTAAAGAAAAGACCAGGTTTTATTAGTTTGACAATCGATCGGACAGGTCGTCGCAGCCGGCAGATGCTTCCGAATGGCTACCTGGCTTTGGCCTTGGCGGCGGCCGTGGGCTGGGGAGATGAAGCTCCCACTGATGCAGGTCTACGTCCCCTTTTTTCACGCCGCTGGAGCAAGGTTGCAATCAAAAGCATCGAGGAATGCACGGCTAAAAAATAAAATAGATTCCCTTCAGGAGAATGCACCCCTATCACCGCCATTGCCACCGCAAGCCAGAATAAAATTTTAGGCCGCATCGCGTCGCCTCCGATCGAAACGTGTCTTAAAAGATATCGCCACCGACGACTAAAACATGAGCCGGAGCATGCGCCGTCACTCAAGTCTTGAAAAGAGGTGACCGATATAGGCAACAGGCGGCATTGCAGGCGCTTTCTGCCGCGTCGACAAGTTCTCTACTTGTGTCTGGAGGATGTCATGAAAAAGCCGGTCATGGCCTTTGTCAAAGACCTCAAATC
>Ga0105099_10001762_pt1 | contig 13258 bp, 11 predicted proteins | sample PPLLak3cmMay2015_2_FD_79138 | JGI IMG/M metagenome (GOLD analysis project Ga0105099, IMG submission 79138) | Freshwater sediment microbial communities from Prairie Pothole Lake near Jamestown, North Dakota, USA - PPLs Lake P8 Core (1) Depth... | ecosystem: Environmental > Aquatic > Freshwater >...
AAATTGGAGGATGCAAAAGTTAAATTTGATATTATTGGCCAAACAGTCCCTGAAACAGAAGAGAGCGAAACGAACGAAACAAATCCTGATAGTGACAATAGTGGTGATGAATAAAAAATAAATCTTGAATTGAATGTTAAAAGTTACGAAATCAGTCAAATTTTATGAAGGAGTCATTAGAAATAAATTTATGTCATTTTTAAGAAGAAAATTATTTCGTGAAGGTTCTTATTATACTGTTTGGCTCAAAAGGTTAAATAACAATTGCCCACACGTATGGGTTAGAGATTAAGACTTTTACAATTACCTTCTTTAAAAAAAATGGAGGCTACAATTAAAAATAAATTTATTTATTACATAATAAGTTTTTCTATAAGTTTATTAGCTTATTTCGGATATTCGCTTACTGGATTGCGGAAGGGTTATGGTTTTATAAGTGAACCAGAATCAATTTCTGAATCATTTCAAAATTTATTAGAGAATCCTGTCGAATCTTTGATAGTGTTTATAATTGTAACATTCGTATTAGGTAGTTTATTTGAAAATCAATTCGGTAAGAAAAATAGCAGCGATAAAAAACGATAAAAAAATATCTTCGCAACCAACGGGCAAAGGCAATAAACCCGGATATTATATTACAGATGATCCAAGTAAAGCTATAATTAAGATAACTATAATTCAAGGGAAACCAAAAGAAACGGATAAACTGTGAGGGAAAACGCCAACGCCAACACCAACACCAACGACACCACCGACACCACCGACACCACCGACACCACCATCTCAACCTGCAGGAAAACCAGCAGCATTAGTTCCTTATATTACGGATAAATTGGAGGATGCAAAAGTTAAATTTGATATTATTGGCCAAACAGTCCCTGAAACAGAAGAGAGCGAAACGAACGAAACAAATCCTGATAGTGACAATAGTGGTGATGAATAAGAAAAAGCAAATAATTCAAGAAGATTCAATACAATTTATTACCGAACAAGTATAAATAAAAATTTTGCATAAATCAACTTATTATTGTAAACAATTTTCCCTGGCCCCACCGGATTAGATACTGTGGGAAAAATATATACGCGGCGAGCGTAGATAATTTGACGTTACAGTTATGCCGCAGCATATAATAACTTATTCAAATGTTTCCGGCTTTGCCGGATTTGATCGTATGGTTAAAATATCCGTATAACAGGAGAGCTAGTTTATGGATTCAATTACTATCATTTTTAGTTTTATTGTATTTTTTTATGGTACGTTTTTTCAAACCATTTGTAAAGTTATGATATTTGTTGGGTTACAGTTATTTATTTTAACTACAAAAAAATTTAAAAAAATATCAGAAGCCAATGCAACTCTTATTACACAAGTAATAGCTGTAACGATAATAATGGGTTTGTATTTTATAGTACCATTTTTACCTTTTATTTTAGATTTATTTCATTTTACAGATAAAAAAGATAGCATTATTTATATTTTGTTTTTTTTTCTTGGAATGACATCTTCCCGGGGTATTTTAAAACTTAAGAAAAAAAAGAAGAGTAATTAGTTTTATAAGTTATTATTTGTGACTGTTTATTTTGCCATCATACTTTCAGCCGGCTAACGTGTATTTTTATTCGCACACGACAGAAGGAAAAGTATCCGTTCCGTGAACCCATTTTTTCAAGAAGGGATTTCTGAACGATATTAAAGCATCAGGAAAAAAGAGCGGCATATCATCCAAAGGAGGAACTGATGCGGCGAGTTCGGTTCAGGAGGAAGAGCGAGAAAGAAAAGTATTTGGGGGATTTCAGGCGGAGCGGATTATCAGCAACAGTCCACTGCCAGAAAAACAACCTACCCGCATCGACCTTTTTCAATTGGCTGAAACGGGGGAAAGAAAGGCGAGAGAAGCAGCGGTCATTTGCTCCTCGAACAAGGGACGGTGGTAATTAATTAGTTTTTAATGTATATTATTTGTATGCCACGCAAAGCAAGAATAACAGTTACCGGCGCCATTCACCATATCATGTCTCGTGGAATCGAGGGTAAGCCAATCTTCCTTGATGATGCAGGTCGTCATATGTTTCTTGACAACCTTGAAAAATTGCTTGGGAAAACAGGATGATATCTTCTTTATGCGTGGTGTCTCATGGAGAATCATTTGTGATTGGTTTTTTTGACATCATACCGTTTGCCGAATTACTGGTCATAACATTACCAGCCTGCTGTCGAACTTTACCGGAATAAAGCTGTCTATTGGAGAGCCGAAATCGTCATAGCTTCTATTTCGGGATATGATGGTTTTGGAAGGAAAAAAGTGAGGCCACGGGTGCACCGTGGCCTTTTTTCGATCATGCGGCTTTTTGATCATAGCCTTTTTCGAACGGGAGCGGAGGTTCGGGTTGATGTAAATTGCACTCATCGATGCAGAACTGCAAGAACTCCTGTTCGTAAAGTTCCCAGAGGGCGTCAGCGGCCTTGTTGAGTTGGTGCCAGAGTTTCCATGCATTTCCGGGGTTACTACATGATTTGCACTAAAATATGCATAGTCAAAATAAATGTAACAAATTATGGTCATCAGACGTATAATTAATATAGAGACTTTTGTGTTTTGCTGTCGGGGTAAAAATTTTTTACAGTGTCATTTAAGCGATTAAACTGGAAGGGGGTTTAAATGGACTATAAAGAAATTCTTCGCCGGTTTACCCATTTTTATCGGATGAATAGTGTTTTTATTAAACAAAAAATCAGCGTACTCAGTTTCCCTCAAAAACTTTTTCTTTCTGTTGCAGCGCTTGAAGCAGTTGTTCTGATGTGCGCTGTAGCAATTCCGGAACGAGGAAGGATATGTCCTGTCGGAAATGTTACCGCAGAAGCATTCAGCCTGCTTAAAAAATCTCCAACCGGAAAATCGTTGATACGGCGGGTTGAAAAAATAAGCAGTGGAAGCTATGTGTATGTCATGCTTGGCGAGACGGATAAGAATGACCTGATTGATTATAACGGGGAGGTGGTTCAGGCGTGCACCAGAACACATTTCAGATATTGGGGAAATCTTCGCATGCCAAAAAGCATTGTCGTTATTACCAATCGTGATATTCTTGGCGTTGATCCGAAAGAGATTGCAAAAAGTATTGCGTTTGAGCTTGAAAACGTCAGTTATTCCCATCAACATATTTTTGATAGATTCGGTAAAGACAGCCCGCTTGCATCGGTAACAAGGGAAAGAATAACCCAGGAACTGGGGCTGTAGATAGAACTCCGTTAGGATCCGGCTGTGTGTCGGCGGCTTTCGGATCATTTTTCTGCTTTATACTTCCGCTTAATGAAAGGGATGGGTAGGAAATCTGAATAAGCACAGGGTCAATACCCATCCTTATAACTGCCTTGCTGAAAGGTTGTTACTGCCGAATAGAGATATATTTTGCTTAATAAATTAAGCGATTTAGCGTCCAGGTATCGATGAAACTGTCGAAAAAAAGTGTATTTAGGGTTATATTATTGATAGGGATTCTCCCTGAAAGTATTTTTATTTAAGGAGAAGTTTTCATGATGTCTGTTTTTGAATATACAGATTACCGGCAGTTTTTGAGGGACGTCTATTCGGAAAAAAGAGCTGCGAACAAGGCTTTTTCCCATAGATTTATTGCTGAACGCGTCGGCTTTAAATCGGGGGGGCATTTTTCCCAGATACTGTCGGGCACCGCCAATATTTCAATCAATTTTATTGAAAAATTTGCCGAATTTCTTAAGATGAATAAGCGGGAAGCTTCGTATTTCCAGAATATGGTGCTTTTTAGTCAGGCAAAAAGCCACGAGGATCAGAAACGGTATTTTGAAAGAATGATCTCATTCAAGGAAGCCAAAATTAAAACCGTCAGCGCCGAGCAATACGAGTATTATGATAAATGGTACTATATCGCCGTGCGTGAGGTGCTCAATTTTTATCCCTTCAAGGGCGATTATCCCGAGCTTGCCAAGATGCTCAATCCGCCGATCACGCCGACCGAGGCGAAGAATGCAATCGAGCTTCTGGAGCGGCTGAAGCTCATCAAACGCGACGATACGGGCATCTACCGGCTTACCGACGCCCTCATAACGACCGGTTACGGCGTCCAGTCCGTATGCATCGATAATCACCTTGTCAATACCCTGCAGATAGCCAAAGAGGCAATCGACCGTTTTAAACGTGACGAGCGTAATTTTTCGTGGGTGGCGTTGAGTATCTCGGAAAAGGGGTATAAAAATATCATCGAAGAACTACGTGCGTTCCGGCGCAGAATGATGTCCATCGTCGAACAGGATGAAAACCCGGACAGAGCCTACCTGTTTAATTTTCAGGTCATACCGGTTTCCAAACGGTACCGGAAAAAAGGGGGAGGGGAGTGACACGTTCGTTCTGGTGTATCGCGATTTTTCTGTTTTCTACGATGCTGTCATGCAGTTTTGACCCTATTGCCGGCGGCAGTGCATCGGAGGGCGAGGCTATCGTTATTGGAACCGTTGTTTTTCAAAACACACAACCTGCAGAATCCACGGTGGTATCGCTTCGGAGGATATCCATAACAACGCAGGGGGAGAGCGTTGATCTTCAAAAGGCAACCATGAGCGGTCAAAACGGCGCGTTTACTCTTAAAAGGGTACCGCCAGGCAGGTATGCGCTTCTCTGCGAAAAGGCAAAAAACTCAGTGTCGGCGATTATCTCGAAAATCACGATTACAGACAAGGATTCCAGTCTCGATGTCGGCCTGATACATATCAAACCTTATATAACTGTAAAGGGACGGATATTGACGGGTGTCGGGAGCGGGCTGGATAAGGCCGGAATGAAGGTATTTATTGCCGGGACTGGAAAGAAAACCTTCACCGATGCCGACGGTTTCTACACCCTTGCCGGGATTCCCCAGGGCCAGTATGATATCACGATCCTTACCGATACCGTTGCCAATTACCTGCCTGTTGCTGTTGAAGAAGCTGGCGGCCTGGACACTGTATTCATACGCGACGCCGGCTTTGCCCGGACGTTTAAAGAGGCGGATAATATATACAGCTTTTACCCTTCAAAACTGGGCAATAATTTTTCGATTCTCCCCAAAAAGTATGAAGCAGGGAACGCACCTGACTGGTATGAGGGAAAGGATTTTTCTTTTGTACATTATTACGAAATAGTCGACGATCAGTTAAAACCGATCTGGCGTTTTTCGCTGATCGTGGGTTTCTCCGATTCTCTGGCTGTTTATTACGGGGGGCTTGAATCGGTGAAGGTTCTGGCCGCCAAAATGACATCCGATGCGAATGATATTTTTAACGATACAACCGTGTTCAAAGGCAGGATTGATTTCGCTATCGACTCTGTGTACCGGTTCAGCGGCAACGGCAGCGCTCAGTTAGCGCTCCCGCCGGCAGGTTATAATTACCGGCTGATCTTTCATGAGGCATCGCCGCCCACACAGGAATACTTCTGGGGTGACCGGAGATCGATTTATCACTATTATCCCATTGGCGCAACCATTGATCTTTTCGGCAGAACGTCGGTTGAGGACCTTGCCTGGGAATTCGCTCTCACCCGCGGGTGTCAGAAGCTGTCGTATCAGGACGTCGATTATGACAAGAACCCTGTCAACGGCCAGCAGTACAGGACCAAATCGTGTTTCATGAACAATAATCATTCATCCAGGGTATGGGATTATTACAGCATTAATATCATCAACCGCCATACCGACCGGGTATTTACGCAGTATGAAACCGTCATTGCCGCGAAATTCCTGCCCACCACAATCGGAGCTGTGGTGAAATCCGGTTCAGGCTCCGCAGTCTCCGGCGCGGGAGTGAAGCTGTATGGTGTAAAATGGGGTACCTACCGCGTCGATTCATTACCGGTTATTACCGGTTTGACCGGCGCAGACGGTTCGTTTGATTTTCCTGCAAACCCGTTTACCCTTGATACTTCGGCAGCAATGCTGTATTCCAATTTTGTCGTTCAGGCGACCGCTGCGCAGGATACCGCGTATACGTGGATGCCGGTAAGCGAAGCGGGCAGCGCATGGTTTGCCAACCCCGATACGGTGTATATGGTGAATCTGAAATTGAGCCGTTAACAGGAGACCGGTTATACAAGCCGTTACGTAGCGGGGATGAAATAATGTGTCCCGGAACAAACTGACCGGCGAACGGACGCTGCTGCTTTGCAGAACCGGGCATTGTCGCCGTGAACACTTTCCTTTCTATTCAACCCATGCCGTAAACCGGATAACGTTTTACCCGCGTCGATAGATGAACGGACCATTCCTTCTGCAGACACCACAAATTTTATTAAAAAATATTGATTTTTGGTGTCGGTAAATTATATTATTTACAACATACATAATGATAAAAACGCCCTTTCACTCTCACAAATATAAGGAGTTTTGCCATGGTTAAATCATCCGGTACCCTTTGTTTCCTGATCAGTGCTTTTTGTCTGGTTTTATTCATAAACTGCCTCGACACCGTCGTTGATCCCGATGCATTCAATGATGATGATGATGTTATTGTTGACACGGCAACGGTTAAAAAGGTAATCACCCAGGTCAGGGATAAACGCACCTATGTTCCATTACCGGGCGCTGTGGTAACCGTTTTCGGCCTTAAAACCGGGATAACGGACAGCTCCGGCATCGCCTATTTTGACAGCGTTAAACCGGGAAATTATTCGGTGCTTTGTGAAAAAACAGGGTATGAGGCAGTAGTTTCCACCCTTACTATTCTGGCAGGCGGCGAATTGCAGCGCGACGGAAAAAATCTGGATGTCACCCAGATCATTACCATGCCCAGAAAAGGCGTCATGGTGACGGGAAAGGTGTATTATCAGGATGAAGCCCAGAAAAAAGGCGCAGAGGGTGCTACGGTCGAATGCCGTATCGGCAGCACCTCGCAGCCTCTCTATAATCAGCCGATAAAAACAGCCTTTGTGAGCGTCGATGAATTTAAATTCAATGATCTGCCCGAAAGCGAATACTATTACATAACGGTTAAGCCTTTTACGGTGGGAACCAAGAAATATCAGTACTCCTCGTCGATTACTCTTCAGGGTAACAGCGCCGGGGAGACCGTATACTGCTCTCCCATCATATTAACAAGCTCCTCCGGTAACTCGTTCATGGCGCTTTCCCATAATTGCCAGACACTGAAAGCGGGAGATTCGATTATTGTCAACTTCTCGGAGGCGGTCGACACCTCGGGTATTACCGCGGACAGCATTTATGTTTCCCAAACCTATTTGATTTTGACAAGACTATTATGGTCCAACGGCAATAAAAAGCTTGCGATTGTACCCTTTGACGGGAAATGGGTAACCGGTTCCAATTACCGGCTCTATATCAGGAGGCTGAAAAGCGTCGCCGGGAATATCTTTTCCAACGGTGAATTCCAGCCTTACTATTTCTCGGTGGGCAGCGGCGTTCTGGATAACGTCCAATATATCAAAATTAAGAATGTCGATTATACCAACGACACGTTCGTCGATTACAGCTCAAGCTCGATCATGTTCAACTGGAGTAAAATAAACAACGCGACTTCGTATGAATTATACTGCAAGCCGGGTCCCGACTCTTTCTGGGTCAATATAACCACCGTCTATGATACAACGGGTACGGTCTCAACAACGAATAAATTCCGGTTTGGTAATATCGTGAAATACCTGGTCCTGGGTAAAAATGCATCAGGGAAATCCAGCTTCGAAACAGCGCCGGTTTTATCGGTAAAAGATAACAGAAAACCGAGAATATATACGAGCTCCTACGCATACGGTTTTAATAACGGCCTGGGGTCGGTGCCTAAAACGGTATCTCTGTCGGTTACCTATATACCAGAACCGATGGACACCACTATTGATCCGGTACTGTCGACCGTCGAAGCGAGTTATGCCGGAATGGGCGACACGGCGTATTGCATTCCAGCCTCCGCCTGCCAGTGGATCTGGACCGGTTTGAACTCCGCAAAGATCGATGTGATGATCGACGCAGGCAAAAACGGCGGTTATGATTCACTCAAGGTTGATTTTACACCGACAAAGGATTACGCGGGCAATGAGGCTGATACGGCCGGCGTTTATGGCATGGCAACCTATCACACGCGGGATTGAAAAAAAGGCTCGGCTAGCGCCTGGTCCCTCCGGCTGATTTCAGGAACCTGAAGGAAGAGACAAGTTCCCGCACCTTTTTTTCGTATTTGTCGTAATAATAGCGTTCGGGAGCGGGGTAAAAAATGGTATACAGGCGCCGGTCACGGGGGCAGCAAATCAGATCTGCCTTTATCCGTACGCCATCCCCCCGCATATAGGTAAAAACGGTCCTGGTGCTGATTGCGCTGTCCAATACTATTACATCCTGGGATACTACCTTCAGATCAAAGCCGATGAATTTTGCGCAGATATAATCCAGCAGAAGCTGCTGAATCTCATGCGGCAGCAGGTTTCTGGAGAGTGTCACCTCCCCCGTGGTAAGGGTATCACCCCATTCCCACAGGTCGATATACAGGCACTCGAGGTCGGTTCCGTTTTTGGTCAACTGCACCTGGCTTCCGATTTTTCTCTGATGCCACTGCTGCGGTGTGGCGATTCTATACCCCAGACTTGGCCGGCAGAATTTACCGGTCGTCGCAGTCCAGCTGACGCAGCCGACAAGGAGCCATAACGGCATAACAAGAAACGGATAGAGAAAATATTTATTCATAGTTTTTTTTCAAATAGTACATGATGTACGCCGTATCTTCAGCGTCGGGATTCAGGTCCAGGTAGTGCTGAAGGTAATTTTTTGCCTCTTTGAACTTTCCCTGCTTCAAAAGCACATACCCCACGTCCTTAAACAAATTGCCTCTGCTGCTGTCCATCTCAAGCGCTTCCCGGTAATGAAGAAAGGACGAGTCAAGATCATCCTTTTTTCCCCGTATAAAAAACGCCTTTGCCTTGGTTTCATGCGCGCGGGCGAGGCTCCGGTCATACTCTATGATGCTGTTGGCGATGTCGATCGCGTTATCGACCTCCCCGTCCCGCAGGAACAAATCGCACCCCTCCAGTATGGCAGGAGTGACGGTTCGCAGATACTGATCCCTGTTATGCACACCAAGGGACGAGTCCAGCGAAAGCCGTGTTAACGCCGCTCTGCAGGTCTTCAGGCGGTCAAGAAGTCGGGGATGCGTCGCATACACCGAATCGTATTGTATGCTGTCTTTTTCGAACCGGTCGTTCAGGTTTATAAACAGTCCCAGCGATTCCCAGGCGTTATACCCGGCTTTCATGACAAGCAGCAGGGCGTTGTTATCGGCTTCGGTCTCCAGTTTTTTCGAAAAACCGCTCATCGCTCTCTGGAGCGCTTTATCTGCAGTGCCCCCGGTCCCCAGAATGGACCAGGCCGCCCGGTTCCTGGTCACTTCATAACTCTTTTCGTGAAGCTCATACCTTCTTTTGATGTGGTGTCCCAGGCTGGTATGGTACATCTCGTGCGCCAGCAACAACGCCAGTTGCGCCTCATTGTCTATGCTGTTGAAAAGCCCGGCGCTGATATGAATCGAGCCATTGGCAAAAGAGAACGCATTGGGCTCGGAAAAGCGCAGCACCCGGACCCAGAAGTGGTCGTTCATGCCGGCGGCGATCCTTAATTTTTCGACGATTGATTTGATGTATCCGGAAAGGACCATGTCCTTCAATTCCAGGTTCATGCACTCGACCCACTCTTCATACTCGTTGACCGCAATCATCAGGTCCTTAAGGGACACATACACCTCGCGGTATTCTCCATACGAAAAAAGAGGGAGAACGATCATACAAAGAAGCAGTATACAGGTAACCTTGTAAAACATGCCTATCTCTCGTTATAACCGCTTTCTGAACTGTTTTTACTTTCCGAGCCGGCCAGCAGTTCGTCGGCCATCCACTCTGCCTTGACTGCTTTAAGCATATCAATATCCTCATATTTCAGCTCGGTATTATACCAGACGATTTTACCGTCTTTATTAATAAGCGTTCCGCTTAAAAACGTAAGATCTTCCCGCGGAACAGGGGCGATGATAACCGCTCCAAGCAATAAACCAACCCCTAAACTGACTCCTGCCGCGGTTCTCGCCTTCTCTATGGTTCGTTCTCTTTTCGATGTTTTCTTTTCGTCCACACCCCAGATCACAAGCAGCGCGTCCAGGTTGTTATGCGCGCATAATTCCTCAACCGAGCCGATGGAATAGTCGGAACTTTTCAGGTCGGGATAGAACACATCGCTGCCGTAGATATGGTGGGCCAGCGACAGCTCGACCGTTCTGCACAGGTCTTTTACCTCCAGCCACGCTTCCCACTCGATGCTGCCTTCCAGGATCAGGAAGGGGGTAAATCCGTTATTTTTAAGCGACAGATTCACCCGTCCCAATAGTAAGTTTTTCGAGATGCCGCTTAACGAGTCGGTATATTCATGAATACTGCCGCTGGTAAAATGGTATGTTTTAAACTCGATCGGCAGGATACCGATACGCCGTATGCCGTCAGAGAAGGCCTTGGAAAAGTAGACGGTGTTTTTTTGTGCGGGAAGTACCGAAGGTAGTGCTATGATTAAAAAAAGAGAAAGAGAAAGGAATAGACGGTGAAGATATTTAAGAAATGTTGCCGGCATAAATTCACTTAACTTGTTATTTGATAATATATTACTATGACTAATATAAATTCTGATCCAGCAGGTCAACCAGTATTATTTTATTATGCGGTAAAGAGTAAATCAATAAAATAAAAAGGTTATTTTAGAAGATATTCAGATTACTATTCAGTGCGCGGGTTAAAAGGCGTATTTTAAATATTTTATTTACACGTTTATAGAGAGTATATTTATTTTAGTAAACGTATATTCCTGCATGGACCGGAACGATAAAAATGCTGCGTATGTATGTTTTTATCAAGTACACAACCTGAATATATAATAGTCCACAGTAAATAAAATTCGGCAATCAGGAGGAATTTTACATGTTACACCACAGAAAAAAGCTCATCTCACTTTCGGTAATTACAGCGTTTGTATGGATATGCTTCTTATGCACCGACCCGGTAAGACCGGATTTTAGCGCTAAATTCTCTAATAAACAGATCCAGACCTGTGGTACCCCGGTTGCCGGTTCGGATTTTGGTCTGTATGTTCTTGCTGAAGGCGATGAACCGCTTTCATTTATCTGGTTGCGAAATAACTCGCAGATTCCCAACGCTTCCAACGATACGTTCAGTTTCGACTCCCTGATGCTATCCGACAGCGGAGACTACCGGTGCATTGTAGCGAATGAATCCGGTGTTGATACAACCGCAGTTTATGCATTAAAGGTGTTTACGCCGCCATTGATCACCACGCCAAATAAAAAAATCCAGGCAAGCCCCTCCAAACCAAAAATAGACAGCAGTTATTACCTGTATATAAAAGCGCAGGGCAGCGATACATTGAAATACAAATGGTACTTCAAAGGCGCCTTAAAACCCGACTCTGATAATGATACTCTGCTATTCCAAAAACTTTCATACTCCGATACCGGCATATATAGATGCATTGTAGAGAACAGCTACGGCAAGGATTCCACGCCACCCTGTACGCTCGCAATTACTGTTGCAGTTAATAGCCCGCCGAAATGGGATGCCGATACGATAATCGACACTGTTAAGGAATCCGTAACCTTTAAAATTCCTTTGTCCGATACTTGTACAGACCCTGACGGTGACAGTATTAGTTTCAGACTCCAGAATGGATTGCCAGCCAACGACTCATTATCATCCGGCAAGGTTTACACTTATACGCCGTCGTATAGCGACTCAGGCACATACACGATTGTTTTATGGGCGAAAGACGGCAAGGATTCAAGCAAGGCGGTGCTTTTACTTCGTGTGCTTGATGTAAACAGGGCGCCGGACTGGGTGAGGGATACCATGTCATGCTACTTTGACGCTTCTTCAGGAGCCATGCTGAAAATTGCCCTTACCGACTCCTGCAAAGATGATGACCATGACCCGATTAAATTCAAGCTTTTGAATGGCCCGCCTGCCAATGATACGATTCTGAATGACACCATGTATTCTTTTACCCCAAGCTCCGCCACACCGGTTGAATATTTTGTTACTTTTAAGGCCAGCGATGCCAAAGATTCCAGCTTTGCCGTGTTGAAGCTTAACATCGTCAATACGGTAATCAAACCGGAAATAACGCTTCAGCCGCAGAGTAAAAGCATACTTGCCGGTGACAGTATCGCATTCACAGTCAATGCATCCGGCACACTTCCACTATCCTGGCAATGGCAGAAAAACAAGAGTGATATTCCCGGTGCGCAGAAAAACACCTATACTACACCTCCAGCAGTAAAAGCGGACAGCGGATCAACTTTTCGCTGCATCGTATCCAACAGCGCGGGCAAAGATACAAGCACAGAAGCAGTATTATCCGTAACCACGACTGTCGTCAAACCAAAAATTACCGTACAACCGCAGAATAAAAATGTCGGCAAGGGCGACACTGCTCTGTTTTCTGTCACCGCACAAGGCACTGAACCCCTTTATTTTCAGTGGCAGAGGAACAAGGTAGATATCAACAGTGCATTCAGTGCATCCTATACTCTGAAAAACGCAGCGTTGTCCGATGACAGCGCTAAATTTAGGTGCATTGTCTCGAACACGGCAGGAAAAGACACCAGCACCGAAGCACTTCTTACGGTCAGGTATATAAACCACAAACCTGTCATTCAGATTCCAGGATATTCGGATGGACAAGAGGTTAAAATCAACGAAAACCAGACCCTTTCATTCGTTGTTTCGGCAACCGACAGCGACAGCGATAAGGTCACGCGTCTGGGGGTGCTTAATCCACCCAAACCCGGCACAAGCGGCACTCTTGCATACGATACTGTTTCCGGCATATTCGTATATAAACCGGATTATACCATATCCAGCCTCTTATCACAAAACACTGAATTTAAAAACATCACGTTCCTTGCTCTGGATAATGGGCAACCAGCCTTATCGGACACCTTTGTTCTTCATTTCACTGTTGCAAACGTTAACCGCGCCCCGCAGTTCAAAGACAGCATGCCTGCCGCTTCCTATAAACTCAAGGGCGGCGAGCCGCTTATGGCCACTATCAAGGCCGACGATCCTGACGGTGACACCGTGTTCTTCAAACTGAATCTTGACAGCACGACCGTTCCCCGGAAAGACAACATCGTTCTTACCGGAACCTCGCTGGTGTGGCCTTCAGAAACAGGCGACAACGGCCTGTTTTATATCATGGT
>Ga0105099_10001764_pt1 | contig 13244 bp, 6 predicted proteins | sample PPLLak3cmMay2015_2_FD_79138 | JGI IMG/M metagenome (GOLD analysis project Ga0105099, IMG submission 79138) | Freshwater sediment microbial communities from Prairie Pothole Lake near Jamestown, North Dakota, USA - PPLs Lake P8 Core (1) Depth... | ecosystem: Environmental > Aquatic > Freshwater >...
AAGCAAGCTCCAAATCCCAGAACAACTCATCAAACTTCTCAGCAGTAATCCTTTTAGTAGTAATCGTTTCAGTAATCTTCTGGAAAAAGCTCTTCTCTTCAACAGGCTCTGGTTTTACTGCCGGCTTGACTTCTTCTTTAATTTCAGGCTTTGATTCACCAACAACAGCTTCCTTTAACTTTGCAAAAAAACCTTTTTCAACAGGCTTTTCAACTTTAACAGGCTCAACCTTAACTTCAGGCTTTTCGACCTTAAGAACTTCAGGCTTCTTTAATTCAACTACAGGCTTTTTAACCTCAACTTTTTCAACAACTTGGGGCTTTTCAACTTTAGGAACCGGCTTTTTAACTTCAACAGGCTTTTCAACTATCCTGACTTCAGGCTTTTTAACCTCAACCTTAGAGTCGGGCTTTTTTTCCGGAGGAGAAATCTTCACTTCCTTTTCAACAACAACCTTTTCCTCAGGAGCCTCTTCCTTCACCTTCTTTGTAAACTTCGACAAAACGCCTTTCAGCTTATCCTTAAGAAAACCAAACATTTTACTTAACCAGCTTCCTCAACTCATCCTGAGTTCTCTCTGCCTGCTCAGCCAGCTTGTGAAACTGCACGGAAAGCTCTTCCTGCAACTTGCGCAATTCAACACCCTGCTCAGCAACAATCTTCTTCGCATCAGGAATACTCTTTTGCACAACAGCCCCGCCGCCAACATTCAACAAAACAGAATCATTAGCTTCCAGCCTGGCCTTAACGTACAAGCCAGGAGTCAAAGTAGCGTACATATCACTATGAACCTTTGAAGAGGAAAATTCATCAAGCACCTGCTGAACAGCCTCCATCTCATTGCTCTGAGCATCCAAAGCCTGCAACTGCTTCTGAACCTGCACCAACTGGTTCTGCAACATCTGCAATTCCATATACTTCTCCCTAACATCAGCAGAAGGCTCTTTCATTGCAGCTTCTCCAGCAAGTTTTCCAAAAAATGACCATACTCGTGCTCTGCCTTCAAGAATTTCAAAGCAGAACTCATAACAACAGTCTTCTCTTCCTTCTTGAAATGCTCAAGCTCGCGCTTCACCAACTCTTTCAAAAATTCCTTTTCATCATTGCTGAACATTTTTACCCTCCATAATTTTGATATTAATATCACCGAACTGCTCTTTCTGCTCAAGCTCCACTTTCTGCTGGTGCGATAAGTGCAACAACGGAATAAAAGTGTAAACCTTATCCTGCTTAGTATCACCAGGCAACAATTCCTTGAAAGTCAAAGTTGGACGGGCAGAAAACAAAGACAAAATACGATGGAACAAATTCGAAATAGCAGCAGAAACATCAAACTTTCTCGCAGGCAATTCCATAAAAGGAGGAACGCTATGCAAAACACGGCGCTGTTTGACCTCAAGAGCTTTGTCAAGCGCTTTAACAAGGTCATAAACGCTGACCTTTCGCCTTCTAGCCATAGGCAACCTAGGCATAAGCTCAAATTCCTCCTTCAAACCAAGCTCCTCGCCACGAGCAAGCTCCTGCTCAAGCTCATCATAAAACTGCTCCTGAGAAACATCAGAACCAGCAATCAGCCTGTCAAACTCATCCAAATCATCACCAACAAGCTTAGTGCTCTTAACACGCAACAAAATAGCAGCAGCCAACAAAACCTTTCCGCCAACCTTCAAATCCTGCTCCTTCAACTGATGCAAACGCTCAATATATTTCTCAGAAAGCAACGAAATATTAATGTCCCAAGGATCCATCTGCTCAGAATTAATCAAATCAAAAATAATAGACTTCCAACTAATCTCATTCTGCTCAACAAGCAATGAATAAATACGGTCCTGCATGAGGAAAACTGGAATAGAACTGTATATAAATGTTGTGCGCAAAAGCTTTTTAAACCTACACGGAGACAAGAAGAATAAGGACCCGTAGTTTAGCGGCTATAACGTCTCCCTTACACGGAGAAGGTCGGCGGTTCGAATCCGCCCGGGTCCACTTAATTTCATGATAAGGCGGATTCGCCAACTACAGGGATCCGCCCGGGTCCACTAATATTTATATACTCAAAAATAACCTTTCTGGAAAAAGAGACAAACCTGAAAGCCAGGGCTTTCAGCTAGCCTCTTTTTGCAGGCAAAAAGAGATGAGAATCAAGAAAAAATTCAGAAAACTGATATATGCAGTGATAATCATAGCAATAGTTGCAGGAGTATTCGCATACCTCTCAAAGAATCCCGTCAACGAAGTAAACGTCCCACTAACATCTTTACAGGAAAAACTTGACATAACAAAACTAGACAATGGAATGACAGTCACAATCAAAGAAGCACACACCCTGCCACTAGTAACAATACAATTCTGGGTGCACGTAGGCTCAAGAAATGAACCAAAAGGATACGAAGGAATAGCACACATCTTCGAACACATATGGTTCAAAGGAACACCAACACAACCAGTAGGAAGCTTTCACAAAAGAGTAGAATCACTGGGAGGAGAACTAAACGCGATGACCTCCCAAGACTGGACAATGTACTTTGTCACAGTCCCATCAGACAAATTTGACGACATCTTCCCAAACATGGTCGATTTGCTATTGAATCCTTCATTCGACAACACAGAAATCGAAAAAGAAAAAAAAGTAATCCTTGAAGAACAAAGCTTAAGCTATAACGAACCGGAAAGATTCCTAGACGACCAATTCGGACTATTACTCATAGACGAACACCCATACAGAAATCCAATAATAGGCTACAAAGAAACAATATCAGCAGCAAACAGAGAAGAAATAATCAAATTCTACAACACGTGGTATGCACCAAACAACATGAACGTAGTGGTTGCAGGAGACATAAATAAAGAAGAAACCCTTGAAAAAATAAAAAGAGCATTTGCAAACTTCAAACCAGGACGAATACCAACATTAAACCCGCCAGCACAACCACCAATCCTGCAGCCAAGATACAAATCAAGCCTCAAAGACATAGGATACACCTACATAGCTTTCGGATTCACAGGACCAGACTCAACAGAAAAAGACAGGTACGCGATGACAGTGTTAAACACCATATTCTCAGGAGGGGACAGCTCAAGACTACAACAAATAATAAAACAACAAAAAAACCTGATAACAAAAGGGCTCAGCGTATTCGTCCCATTAAACGATATAGGAGTATTCGAAGCAGTACTAACAGTCGAGCCGCAAAAAGTCGCTCAAGCAAAAACAGAACTCATCATCCAATTAAACAAGTTCAAAACAGAAGAAGTGACAGACGAAGAACTACAAAGAGCAAAAATGACCATAAGAGCGGAAAAAGTACGAGCGCAAGAAGAAATATTCCAGGTAGGAATGGACATAGGAAAAGCCTGGGCAGAAGGAGTTGACTATTCACAAGAGCTGGCAAACATAAACGCGGTAACAAAAGAAGACATCAAAAAAGCAGCACAAAAATATTTCACAGCATACACGATGTATGAACTGAAGCCAAAACTATGAAAAAAATAATCATATTGCTAATACTGCTGACAGCCTGCACGAGCGTAAGCTATCAAGAACACACAAACGCAGGAAGCAAATACGTGCTGGACAACGGCATGATTATCCTCCTGAAAGAAAACCCTGACACTGGAATGATAGGAATAGACTTCATGGTCAAAAAAAGCCTGGCAGCAGACGGAAACAAATACGGACTCGGATTTTTAACAAACAGAATGCTACTGGCAGGCACTGAAAAAAGAACAAGACAAGACATCATAAGAGAAATAGAATCAGCAGGAGGAACAATAAAAGCAAGAACATACGCAGAATACAACGAAATAGCAATAGAAATACCAAGCGACAGGTTCAGCACAGCACTAAACGTGCTCCAAGACATAGCATTACACTCAACAATAAATCCAGAAGAACTCGAAAAAGAACGCACCATACTAATAGGAGAACTCGAATCAAAAAAAGACCAGCCAGGAATAGTGGACGAAGAATTATTCATGAAAGGAATATACGAAGGACACCCATACCAGCACCCGATAGACGGATACGTTGAAACAGTAAAAAACATAACAAGACAAGACGTAATAGAACACTACAAAAACTGGTACGTGCCAAACAAAATAATACTCTCAATAGTCGGCAATTTGAAAGAAAAACAAACAATAAAAGCAATTAAATACCTGTTCGGAGAAATGAAAGAAAAACAAACAAACGAAAACGTACACGAACTACCCATCAGACTGCAGTCAAACACGCTCACACAAAACATGCCAATAGAAAGCTTCTATATACAATACGGATACCAGCTAGTGCCGGCAACACACCCAGACTTCATAAAACTAAGACTGGCAAGCGCAATACTCGGCTCAGGCTCAGGAAGCAGATTATTCTATGAATTAAGAGACAAAAGAGCACTCGCGTACACAGTACACTCGCTCACACCAAGCGTCAGAAGCACAGGATTCATCAAAATAAACATGATAACAAAACCAACAGTGCTAAACGAGTCAATAAACGGAATATCAGAACAAATAACAAGAATAAGAACAGAAACAGTTCCTGAAGAAGAAATAAAAATAGTCAAACAAAAACTGAAAGGATTCTTCTTCCTCGACCACCAAAGAACAATCGACCAGGCAAACTATCTTGGACTATACGAAATGCAAGGATACGGATACCATTACGATGTCGAATACCCAGACAGACTATACGAAGTAACTGCACCGGACGTAAAATACGTAGCAAACACGTACTTCAACAACCCAGTCATAGCCATAGTAGGACCATTTGAACAGGCAAAAATAGAATAATTCTAGTAAGGTTTTTATAGCAACTATTTGCAAACACAAGATATCGCGCCAGTGGTCTAGTGGCATGACACAGCCTTGCCATTAAAAAGCAGAAAGGCTGTTGCCCGGGTTCGAATCCCGGCTGGCGCATAAAACAGAGAAATATTCTTCTTTGCAGCAACATTGGTCCTTCGGACAGAGAGACGCCCGGAATAATAAAGCTTTAAATACCAAAACAGGAGAACTCAAAGCAACGGGCCCGTAGCTTAGCCTGGTGGAGCATTGGTCTTATAAGACCACAGCCGGAACAATCAAACAAACCGGCTGACTAAGAGCACCAAGGGTCAGGAGTTCAAATCTCCTCGGGCCCACTTTTCTTTTTTGCACTACGTGCTTTAACAGTTCAAGAAAGAGGAGATTTGACATCCGGAAAACGCAGTTTTCCGGCCCACTCGGATGCCTCGTGGAATCTCCTCGGGCCCAGTTTTTTCTCAAGCACAGGTTATTCAAGCCAATAATACTTTCAATACAAAACAGAAACATTTACATATTAAGATAAATCAATTACATAATAAGTTAAATGATATTTACATATTAAGTAAAATACTTAATTTGTAAAAAAGAGTGATAGAAATTCAAGAAGTCAATGAACTACTGGACAAGCTAGACCAACAAATAGACAGCAACATACCCATAACAGTATTCTCAACAGAGCTTAGCCCCGGGGAATCATTGGTAAAATACCTAAAAGAACACAAACAGAAAAAATACTCTGAGATTGCAAAAGCCCTCAACAGGGACCAAAGAACAATCTGGTGCATGTACAACAGAATAAAAGATGAAAAACTAGAAATAACACAAACACAACACACAATCCCAATAAGCACATTCAGCCAGAGAAAACTAAGCATACTGGAACACGTAGTCAGCCATCTGAAAAAACAAAACCTCACCACAAAACAAATATCACAAATCCTTAACAAAAAACCAAGCACAATAGCAACAGTAGAATTCAGGGCACGGAGGAAACAATGAAAAAAACCCTCCTTGCACTAATGATACTCGTTATAATCGGAATTGCCGCAGCACAATTCGAAGACTTCACAAACGATTTAAGAAATGAAAAGATTGAAGAGCCTGCCAAAAAAGCGCCAGATCCGCTGGCAGAAATGCTAAACAATGAAATAACAGAAAAACTCAATGAAGCATCAAAACAAGATATTGCGTCTAATGAAATAAATGATATTTTCGAAAGAAAACTAAATGACCAACTGACAGAAAAACAAGATAAAACGAGCACGACCGTAAAAGAACAAAACACTACTTCCAAACAGACACCAAAAACAGAATTAAAAGAAACAAGCCCTCTGCAAGACAAGTTAAACCAGCTGATAGACACAGAACTAACAAACGAACCAAGCAACCAAGAAAACAAAGAAATAGAAGCCGGCAAAATAAACAAACCCATTCAAAACCAGCCTGACGAAACGATATACGATGCACTTGACGAAAAAATCAAAAAACTGGGAGACGAAGCAGAAATCACAATAGACGGCATCAGCCTGGAAAAAATAAAACAGACAAAAATAAAAGACAACTTCGAAATAGAAATAACAGACCACCCAATCAAAAAAATCAAATTAAACAAAGCAACAAACCCTAAAAAATTCAAACTAAGAATAAACAAACCAGAAATCACCAATGCAGTACAAACATTCGCAATAGACCCCACGCAACTAGAATTCTCTGACGGAGAAATAACAGTAAAAGCACAAGGAACCTGGCTATACAAATGCCCAACCTGGAATTACGACACGCAAACCTGCGAAAGAGTGCAATCGTGCGACAATCCAAAAAACGAATGCACAACAACAGGCGGGTGGACAAAAATAATGCAAATAACACCAGGAGAAGAATATACAATAATAATCAACGCAACAGACCCGGCATATGCAGAATACAACGCAACAATCGGAGCACCAATATGCCCAACAGGAGAAAGCCCGTGCATAGCCAGCTCAACACTATTAAGGTCAAGAGACAGCCTTGCAACACCAGAACCAAACCAGCCAAACACAGTAGACACGTGCACAGACGGAACATCAGGAGTATATCTAACAGATGAATCAATAGAAAACATCACAATCACAAGCCTAAACGGAACATACTTCAGACAAGGAGACACAATAAACGTAACAGCAACATTCGCATGTTATAATACCGCAGATGACAACTTAAACTGGGTGTACAAAAACAACAGCAACTCATCAACAACAGGATGGACAGTAAAAGCATTCACAGACCCCTGCCCAACAGCACTCCCAAGCCTATACACAGAAACAAAAACATTCACAATAGACAACATAAACGGAACACACACAGTCAGAGTAATCAACGAATACAACGGAGCAACCACAAACACCTGCGGAGCAGGAGCCTATGATGACAATGACGACCTCGCATTCAGAGTGTATACAAGAATACCCCCACAAGTAAACATCACAGCACCAGTAGCAAACACAACAAAAAACATTAATGACACTGTAACAATAAACGCAACAGTCACAGACGACGACGCAACAATAAGCACAGTGCAGGCAAACATAACACTACCAAACGGAACAACAACACTCGTAAATCTATCAAGAGTAAAAATAGGAGAAATACAAGAAAACATAACAATCAACGGAAGCTGGAGAACAATAAACTTTGCAAATACTTACGTGGACCCAGTAGTATTCGCAAGTCCGCTTGCAGAAAGAGGAGCAAGACCAGCGGAAATCAGAATAACAAACATAACAAAAACAAGCTTCCAAATAAGAGCACAAGAACCAACAGGCCTGTATCCAGAAGCAGACAACCACCCAGACGAATGGCCCACCTCAATATTTGTAATAGAAACAGGAATCAACACACTAGCAAACGGACAAACAATAGAAGTCAGAAAAACAACAAGCACAACAACAATGTGGAGCGGAGGAGGAACCTGGACAACATACACATACAACTGGACCTGGGCAACAGCGCCAATAGTACTATCACAAATACAAACAAACAATGACCCGAGATTTGTAACAACAGCAAAAAGAAATGTAGGAACAACAACATTCGAAATGTCAATGGAAATAAGCAGAGACAATAACACCGCACACGGAAACGAAACAATAGCCTGGATGGCAATAAACGCAACAGGCTCAGGAAGCAGAAGCACAATAGACGGAATAAATTACAGCTCAGTAACCACAGGAAGCGTAATAAGAGGACACGACAACGGATGCTATGCAACAGCACACGGACTAGGACAAATACCAAAAGCAGTAATAGGAATGCTAACAACAAGAGCACAAACCATAGGAGGATGGGCAAGATACTGCAGCGACAACAATATATGGACAACAACAAACACGTACTGGGAAATAGAACTACCAGACTCAGGAAACAGAAGACACAACACGAACGAAGCAGCAGGATACATCGCATTCAACCAATCAGGAAACATACTACACCCAACAAGATGGACAGGAACATACAACGGCACACAAACAAGAGGACAATACAACATAACAATAATAGCAACAGACCTGCCAGGAAACGTCAATAATACTGAAACAACATACTTCAGAATACCAACATACCCAAATGTCACGCTAATAAGCCCAGCGAATGACAGCATAACAAACAATACAGCGAACGCATTCATCTGCAATGCAACAGATGACTTTGGAGTTGTCAACATAACATTCAACCTGTGGAACAGCACAGGAGGACTTATCCAGAGCAACACAACAACAGTTACTGGAACAACAAACACATCAAACATAACAACAACACTCGTACAAGGAACATATTATTGGGGATGTTCAGCTTACACAGTATACAATCTAACAAATTCTTCAGCAAACTGGACGCTACTAATTGATACAACACCACCAAATGTAACAAATGTAACGCCAATACCTGATACTCAATATGAAACACAAGACAATGTAACAATAACAGCAAACGTAACAGACAACATACAAGTAGCAAATGCAACAGTCGAAATAAAACAACCAGACGGAACAGCGCTTGTTTACAACATGACGCAAAATAACACAATATGGATATACATATTTAACGAAACAACACAACAAGGAACATACAATGTAACAATAATTGCAAATGACACGGCAGGAAATGTCAATAACACACAAAAAACAAACTTTACAACCAAATACAGAACGACACTCTTTTTGAACGAAACAAAAGACCCAGTAGAAAACGGAGAATACTTCTACTACTATGCTGATTATGAATACGCAATAAACGGAAGCGACGTCCTAAACGCAACGTGCACAATAGAAGCACTGAATGCAACAGACGTAAGATGGCACAACGGACTAGACAACACAGAACAACAATTAAACAACACACTATATACTGCAACAACACTAGAAAACCTGCCAGCAAACTATATCGGAAAAGAATACGTACTACAAACATACCTAACGAAAAACGGAACACAAAACAAAAACATAAACATATGGGTAACAAACAACCCGACAAACTGGAACTCAACACAAACACCCAATTTGACGATAAACACAACAACAAATCCAGAAATAAATACAACAATACAACTAATCAACACGACACTAAACACAAGCCTATTCCCAACATCAGCAAACTATACAATAATACTAAACTGCCAAGACTGCAACACAACAGACTACTATAGCTTGGGAAAAGACACAGACAACTTCGGACACTCATACCACTCAGAAGGAACAGAAATAACATGGAACAACATGACTTTAGATTCATTCGAAAACATGATAGGAATACTACTGACAACAAGAACATTCCCAATGACATACAATGCAACAGAAAGCAGATACCAAATAAGAGCAATACAATACTTATACGCAGAATCAATCTTCACATACACCTGGAGAGGAAACTGCACAAAAGAAAATCATACTTTCCAAACAAACACAACAACACTAACAGTAGCAAACAACTACCCACCACACCCAAACATAACAAGCATAACACCAAACCCCGCAATGTACAACATAGACGACGTAACAGTAAACTGGACAACAGACGCATCAGGAAAAGCATTCGGAATAACAACAAGCTACGTAAACCTAACATATCCAAACGGAACATTCGCAGGACAATACCAAGGAAGCCCATTTGTAATCAATAAAATAAATCTAACTGTGATAGGAAACTACACACTAACAGCATTTGCACAAAACAACTACGGAAGCAACACAAGCAACGCAACACTACAAGTAATATATCCAGCACCAAGCGTAACAATACTAACACCCAAAGGAGAAACAACACCAAACTACCAAACAGTCACAATAGCAGCAGAAATATACTCAATGAACGGAGTAGGAAACACAACAGCACAAGTAACAAAACCAAACGGAAGTATGACAAATATCACACTACAAACAGCAATACAAAACGACACATTCCAAAACGCAACACAATGGCAAAATTACACGTGGTACATATCACCCGGACAAGAATGCACACAAACAATAAACAATGAAATGAACATATTCATAAACGGAACAGGAAACATCACGCTAACAAAATGCGGATATTATGGAATAAAAACAACATACGGAAACTTCAACACAACAATAGATTTCAACATATCAACAATAAACCCAGGAGTAGTACTCATGTTCAAATTAATAGAAAATTACACCCAAAACACAGGAAACGGAGTAGGAATAAGCTACCAATACCTAGCAGACCAAAGAACAATAGCAGCACAACAAGAATCAGCAGGAAATATAACAATGCTAAACCAGACAGCAACAACACTAGATTACGGAACACTAGGAATAAGCAGAACAAACAACACATTCACACTATACTTCATTAATTCAAGCGGAACGCAAAATGTAGCAACAACAGAAATAAATACGTCAAAAGGATTATACCTCCAAATATACGCACAATCAATATCACCAGACTTTTATGGAAGAAACATAACACTAACAAACTTCACAATAGAATCAAACACCACAAACATCTATACCGCAAATTATTTTGACCCAAGAACAAACGGAACATACAATGCAACGATATACGCAAACAACACATACGGAGCAATGAATGATAGCGAAAAAACAAATTTCACAATTGAATACGTAAACACACCACCAAGCGCACCAGTAATATTATCGCCAATACAAGGAGAAATAATCTATGGAATATACCCGATAACATGGGAACCAATAACAGACTTCCAAATAGACACAGTACTAATAAACATCACACTATTGCATCCAAACGAAACATTCTATCAAAACATAACAACAGAACTAAATGCAACAGACACATTCTACTATTTCTGGAACACAAGCACAGCATTAAACGGATACTACAAAATAAAAATTACTGCTTATGAAAATGACACGACAGAACACCTAAGCTCGTCATCAACAACAGGAACATTCACAATAGACCAAGAAGCGCCAAGCGTACAAATAATATATCCAACAACCGGCGCGATAAAAGACAACACAAAACACGTAACAATAGCAATAAATATCACAGACCCCGACGGATTAAACAGCACATACGCAAACGTAACACTGCCAAACGGAACAATAACAGCTGTAAACCTGAGCACAGGACAACAAAGCGATGATTTCGACACAAACACAATGAACACAAGCTGGACAGTCGACTATTCAGAAGTCGCGCCAGAACAAACCTGCACAGCAGACATCAACAGCACAATACCAGGAAAAGCATTCATACAACTCACAGGAACACCAACAACAAGCTACTTCACAGAATGCAGCATAGCATCAACAAAACAAATCGCAGGAGACTTTGACATAAACGTTTCATTCGACCTCCTCGGAAAACTCAACGGGCCAAGCTCAGGAATAAGCCTGTACATCTCAGACGAACTGCCAACAGCTGCATCAACAAGAAAAGTCATAATAACATACGCAAACTACACACCAGACGAAAACGCATACTACGCATACTCACAATTAAACGGAACAGGACAATACACAGAAGTATATCCAATAGACGACCAGACAGGAAAACTAAGAATAAAAAGAACAAACAACACATTCCAAACATACTTCTGGAACAACACAGCAGGAAACTGGAAAGAAATAGAACTGCCAATAAACATATCAGACAACATGGAAAAAAGCGTTTACGCAGCACTGCAAGTTGAAAGCTCGTACCCAGAATTCAGCACGGTAAACACAAGCTTTGACAACCTAAGCATCTGGAGCAACAACTACACATTCGGAACAATACAAAGCACCAACCCATTAGGAAGACACAACGTGACAATAATCGCAACAGACAATTACGGAAGAACAAACGACACGGAAACAACCTGGTACAACACAACACAAATCAACGACCCACCAACATACCCGGAAATTCTAGCGCCAAGACCAGACGCCACAATAGGAGGACAATACAACATAGCATGGATAGAGTCCATAGATGAAGACGGCGACACAATACTATACAACATAACATTGTTGAATCCAGACTTAAGCCATAACGCCACAATAGCAACACAACTATACAACGCAACAAACTACATCTGGAACACAACCCAACACGCAGACGGAACATACAGCATGGAAATAACAGCATACGAAAACGAAACAACAGAACACTACGCAACAACAGCAAGACTAGAAGGAGACGGAAACTTCACAATAATAAACACAAGACCAAACGTCACAATAATAGCACCACAAGGCGAAACATATGACCAAAACAAAATAGTAGTAATAAGCGTAAATGCAACAGCGCCAAGCGGAATAAAAAACGCCACTGCGGCAATAGACACGCCAAACGGAACACAACAAAACATAACACTAGAAAAAGGACTCCAAAGCGACAACTTTGACAACAGCTCTGAAATGAACATCACCTGGATTAAAGTCTCAGACGTTGCAGGAAGCCAGGTGTGCACAGCAGACATCAACACAACAATACCGGGAAAAGGATTCGCAAACATCTCAGGAAACGGGTTCCCTAACACAGCCTCAATATGCGGAGTGGGAAGCAGCAAAAGAATAGACGGCGACTTTGACATAAATTTCACATTCTACTGGAATGCACCAAAACAAGGCCTGGGCGCTGGAATAATCCTCCGCCTGACAGAAGAAAACACCGCGCTTTCCACAAACAGGCAAGTTGCTATATACTACGGAAACATATCCCAAGCTGGAACAGCAATAAGAGTATATGCAAATGACAACAACACGTTCCAGGCAATAAGCCAAGTGCCCATATATCTGACCAACGGCACAGGAAGAATAAAAAGAGCAGGAAACAATTTCACAATCTACATCCTGAACGCGAGCTCAGGAAGCTGGATACCAATACCAACATCAAAGCAGACACTGAACCTGAGCAGGGCCCTGCACGTCCAGATGGGAGTATCCAGCTCATATCCACATTACAGTGATGCAGCA
>Ga0105099_10001765_pt1 | contig 13241 bp, 17 predicted proteins | sample PPLLak3cmMay2015_2_FD_79138 | JGI IMG/M metagenome (GOLD analysis project Ga0105099, IMG submission 79138) | Freshwater sediment microbial communities from Prairie Pothole Lake near Jamestown, North Dakota, USA - PPLs Lake P8 Core (1) Depth... | ecosystem: Environmental > Aquatic > Freshwater >...
GTTTTTGGTGGAAAGTATATGACAGATTGCACTAAAGAATTTCCTAAAAATTGGTTTACTAATGTAAAATTATCTCCTAAATTTCATGACCCTAAATTAAATTATTTTGGAGTAAATGCCAGTCAGTCACTTTCTGTTTGGAGAAAGAAAGATTGGATATATAAAGATGACCCAAGAGGGTGGTTTCAATGGTACTGTAGGTATTATATGGGCAGAAGAATTGAGGCAGAAGATATGAGACAGATAAAAAGATGGAAAGCGATTGTTCGACACATAGCTCAGATAAAAAAGAATTGTAGAGCTTCTGATTTTTCTTGTCGCCGAGTTCAACGCCAAGCCGTACTTCATTGGGCTTATGATAGTAGAAAAATATAGATTTGAGATTGTGTATTTAAATAGTATAATTTGATAATTATGTCTGAAATCAAACCTGTAATTTTACCAAGAGATAATGGACCACATGACCTAATAGTAGAGTGGTGGTATTGGAATGGTCACTTGTATGATGATAAAGGGAGAGAATATAGCTTCATGGATTGCTTTTTTAAGGTGAACTTGGTAAAAGTAAAGATTCCTCATATTGCTCCTCATTTAGTAGAAGATGTTTTTAAACATGGAGAATATATTCATTTTGCTCATTCTGTTATTTCTGATATTAAAGCTGGTAAGAGTTATAAAGAGATTCAAAATATTTCTCATATTTCAAAAGATAGTTTCAAAAAAGATTTACTTTATATAAATTATAAAAATATTCATATTTTAGGTGAAGAGTTGAATGGAGAAATTATAGAAACATCACCAAATAATTTTAATATTAAAAATAAAAATTTAGACTTGGTTCTAAAATCACAAAAGAAGCCTTTGCTCGAGGGTGGTCATGGTTATGTAGGTACACCTATTGCTGGGAGTTATTATTATTCTTTTACAGATATGAAAGTAGAAGGCAAGATAAACATTAAAGGAAAAGACATAATGGTAAAGGGGCAAGCATGGATGGATCATCAGTGGGCTGATGCTTCATATAAAGGTAAAGATAAATGGACATGGTTTTCTTTTCAAATGGAAAATGGCACAGAGATCATGTGTGTAGAATATGACACTGAAATAGGTCCTGATATTTTGATTGATATTATAGATAAGGATGGTAACCAAAAACAATACAAGAAAGCAAATATAAAACCACAAAATAAATTTTATAAAAGTAAGAGTACAAAAGCTCAATATCCCTTATCTTGGAAGATAGAGATTCCAGATGCAGGTTTAATAATAGAAACAGAAGCTCTAATAAAAGAACAAGAAATGATCTTCGGGCAGATAAATTATTGGGAAGGCCCAATGAAAGTGTCTATGATGGTAGACGGAGTGAAAGTCTTTGGTAGAGGATTTATGGAGCTTGTTGGGTATCCTTCTGATTATAACTACTTACTTTTAGAAGGAGAGATAATAGAGAAAAATCTTTTAAAGAAAATTAAAAAAACTTTTAAAAGACTTTTTGGGAGTAGTATTGACAAATAGGCTAAAACAGGGGTATAGTGAAGGAAATCAAAAATAAAATATTCACTAAACAATGGAGGATAAATAATGAAATCAATTTTCGTTTTTATGTTTATTTTTGCTTTACTTTTTTCAAATTGTGGCAAAAAAGAAATAGTACCACTTGTCCCTACGAAACTTAAAATGTCCGAACGAATGTTTGTCCGTACGTTAGTAAATGATCCTGATGTAAAGAAATTACAAAAAGGTTATTGTCTCACGACTGGAATAAACGAAGAGCGTGTCGTGTCATCTGCTACATTTTTTACTGTTCATAAATTGCATGATAGTTGCTCGTATGGGGAGTTGACGCAGTTATTGAAAAAAACTAAATTAAATTGTGTTTGGATTGCGCCGGAATCAGGTTCGTATTTGCTTATCGAAAGCTATAGAGATCTTGTCAGAAATTATGAATGGTATGAAAGGTTCCTCATTATCGAGCCACGACCAGTCATATCTGTAGAGATAGGTGATACATTGTACTTTGTTCGATCAACCAGTGAATTTTGGGGTGAAAAGGAAAGTGTTTTTAAGTAGGTTTAGGTTTAGTATGGTTAGCGGGGCTCTCAGAAATGAGAGCCTTTTTTATTTTAACGGAAAGGTTAAGTACTTGCAAAATATGTTTGTATGTGGTATAATGCACGGATAAATTTAGTTCTTTGAAATTTATTTTATGAATAAATAAATTGGATTATTTTTGCGTCTAAGATAATTGGAAGTAAAAATAATTCAATTTATAAACTTTATAAAATTTAATACTAAAATGAAAAAAGAAAGGAACATTTTAAAGAAACAAACCTCTATGAAAGTCATCTTGAATGGAGGAAAGTTTGAACTTGATGATGCTACTATCCCGTTTCAAATCGGCTTTGATGAATCAATCGCCGAAAAGAAACCTGCCTATGTTCTTGTTATGGACGTAACTCGAAATCCTTTTGATGAAAGAGGTAAGAGACTTAATTATGATAGCTACTCTGAAAGAAAATTATTTAAATTGGAACCTGTTCAGTATTTACAGCTTAAAAAGCCGGGTATCCACCATTTAATATTTATTCTTTTTGAAAAGTTAAATGATAATGATAAAAAATTCTTATTGGAAAAAAATAATCGGACAAGTTATGAAAATAGCTTATCTTTTGATTCGATTGAACAAGCAGGTGTCCTTATGGAAGAAATTTCTTATTGCGAAATGACAATCAGTGTACCAGAAGAGTTTTTTGCCATCAAGCCAAAAACTGGCATCAAAAAAAGTATCTGGCGATGGGTGAATTTATGGCATAGCTTTGACCCTGTGGATCAATGTGAATACCGTAAAAGAGTAATATTTGCATTTACTACCCAGCCGATATTTTGGTTAATTGGATTCATTGCCCGATTTATTTTGGTTACGCTGTGGACAGCATTCTTCATTATCTTTAAGACCATTGCCTTAATCTTTGGGTATCAACCTGTAAAATTTATTCCTTACAAGAAAAAAGTTTGGTATGAATTTCTCATTTGCTATTCTAAAGCAGGATTTGATGTTTTATCTCCAGGAGATTGGGTGTATAGGAATTTCAGTGGAAATCTAGAAGAGGGTTATCATCCTTATAAGACATTATCTGTTGGTAAAAAAAGGATGCATGTTCCTATAACACTAGCTGAGGTCATTACTTATCTTTCATTTTTTTATGCTTATACTATTATGATTCTGGCATATTTTTATGCAGATCTGTCTGTGGGGTATAGTTTGCTATTACTATTTGCAAGCATTATTCCTTCTTTAATAATTTCAAGTTTGGCTATATCTCAAACATTGCCGACACTTAAGAGAGATAAGAAATGGGGAGAGAAATGGGATTCTTGTTATGTTAAGGCTCATGAATTAAAAAAGAAGGTTTTTGTATGGATATTTTCCGTATTAGCTGGAGTGTCTTTATTATCATTTATGATAACTAAAATTCCGTGGGCTAAAATATTTGAATTAGGAATTAAAGTGATTATCCCTCTTGTTGTCTTTGTGCTCGTCGTTGTTGCTCTATATCCTTTGCTTACTTTTTTAGATAAAAAAGTACAAAAAATGAAAAAGAGTGCTAAGTCAACAAAAATAGTGCAAAAAGATAAATATCGTCTTCTTGAAGAAAAGCGCAAAGAATGGTTACTGGCGAGTTTTAATATCAACAATTTACCTAAAAAGGTTGATTTAGACTCAATGCCGGAATCATCAAGTTCTGTTCACAAGTTTGTTGTCAGATTTTGGCAAACTAAAGCCAAGGTCTGCAAACCTTACGCAAAATAATTACTTGCGATTAGTTCTTTAATTAAATTAAGGCTCTCAGAAATGAGAGCCTTTTTTATTTTGTATTTTAAGCTACAATGAAAATATGAAAAAGTCACTTTCTTTTACTCAAAAAGTTTATGCCGTTGTAAAGAGTATTCCGAAAGGGAAAGTTTTGACGTATAAGGAAGTAGCAAAGAAAGCAGGGAATGAGAAAGCAAGTAGAGCTGTGGGGAATATCCTCCATAAGAACTTTGACCCCGAAATACCTTGCCACAGGGTGATAAGAAGCGATGGCGATTTGGGTGGGTATAACAGGGGTGCAAAGGAGAAGAGGGAGAAATTGGAGGTAGAGGGTTTAATCTATAATAAAAATAAGATTTTAAATTATTGTTAATTATTTATAAAAAACATTAACAGAAGATAAAAATAATTACAAAATAAAGCTTATTTTAATTAAGATTTGACTATATGTAAATTTTATTTCACATGATGGTATTTTAACTGTTTATAATTGACATATATTTTATAAGGTTTACAATTATATTGTTATTAATTTAAATACCTTAGCAGTATGGAAAAAGAACTTAATGAAAATATTAAACGGTTGGGATTAAAACTAGATATATTAGTAGCATTATTGTTAAAATTAATTCCTAAAGACAAAGAAGGTCTTTCTTTAAAAGAGCAAATATCATTGTTGAAAAAGTTAGGAGTTAGACCTATAGATATTTCAAAAATTATTGGCATATCCCCAGGTCACGTAAATAAGGAATTAGCAAGTATTAATAAAAATAAAAAATAACACAATATATGGATACAAATAAATTACTTGAATCAATATCAAAGAAGATGGGAGTACTTATTGCTCTTAATCTTTTATCAATTAACAATAAAGCTTCAACTACTGAAAATATTGAAATGTTAGATAGATTTGGCCTTACTTCTATTGAGATATCTGAAATATTAAATACAACTACGGGTACAGTAGGTGTTATTAAAAGTCGAAATAAAAAGAAAAATAAATAATTTTATGGATACAAAAAACCTTGAAAATAAAATTGAAACACTAATCATTATTGAGCTTCTTAAACTTGGAGCAAGTCGAGATCAAGTTAGAGAGATTATAGGATCATTAAATAATGAAAGATTTGCTAAAATTAACAGTGTTATGAGTAAGAAGAAGTAATATGGAAAAACAAACTATTGATTTACTTGAGGATATAAAGAAACTTTTAATCCTAAAATTAATAAAGGGAACAACTCCTGTTTCATCAGATGAAATTGGGAGTGTTTTAGGTGTTACAGGGAGAACAATTCGTAGTATTGCTACAGTTTCTAAAAAACATACAATTAATAAAAAATAGAAAAATGGAAGATATTGATATTCTTAAGAAAAATTGTCTAGAATATGACAAAACACATAGCAAGGCTATTAGTGTGTTAAAAAAAGCAGATGGTAATAGTCGTTATTTTGAAATTGCTAAGGTTGTTGGTTTGCATAATACAAAAGTAAGTAGTTTATTAAAAAAAGCAGAAAAGTTGGGATTAGTTGAAAAAAACAAATTAGGAAATTATAAGAAAAAAACTGGGATCTTGAGTTATATGCCTAAAAATAAAACTAAAATAACCAAATTAAAATCTATACCTGATATAATGAAAAAGATCAAAAAACCGAAAAATAATAAACCCCCAGTTTATTTAGGGTTAAAAGTTCCTAGTAAAATTGAATCAAATTTAGGAAAGATGTCAGATGCTTATATACATTTATTTACTACGGAAAATATTTTAAGATCATTAATAAGAAAAGTATTAGATAAAAAGATAGATTGGTGGAAAAACAATATTCCATCGGGTATTCAAACCTCAGTTAAGGATGAAATTTTAAGAACATCATATCTCACTATTACAAGAAGTGACGAACTTGAATATACACATTTAGGACAACTCAAAGAAATTATTACTTGTAATATGAATTGGAGTGATTTTTTACCGTTTTTAAAAGAAAAAAATAAAAATGCTTTTTCTGCAACAATAGATAAAGCAATCCCATCTCGTAACGCCTTAGGGCATTGTATTCCATTAACCCATGAAGATATTAAGGTTGTAGGGGTAAGATTCAGTGACATATTAAATATGTTAGAATAACATCTTTTTAGTCTTTTTTAAATTGCTTTTTGTGTTTAAAAATGATCTAATTTAACTATGTCAAAAAGTAAAGAGTCAGGGGATAGTGGGGAAAAAGATGTAGTGGAAAAAGTTCCATGTCCTAATTGTGGTAAAAAATTAATGTTACTTCCTCCAAGTTATCCTTTATATGATGTGCAATGTATTGGTTGTAGTTTTCGTGCACAAGTAAAAACAAATCAATCTAAACCAAAATCTACAATTTTTGGGGCTGGTTGGGATATTATAGAAAAAGTTTTAAAATCTGGGTTCATAACTCCTCCGCTTATAACAAATTTTATTTGGAAAGATAAAGAGGGAAATCATCAAGAAATTCGTTTTTATCCATTTATTCCAAAGAAGAATTTAAAAATGCATCAACTTTCGCCAACCGCTCGGAGAGCAAATTATAAAATGTTTAATTATATTGGAATAGATAAATTACCGTATTTTGTGGTGTATGTAACATAATTTTATGAAAGATATTTCTTACAGAGATTATATTGTAGAAGATGTATTGGGACACATTGACGGTATAACTGCCAGAGGGATGTTTTCTGGGTGGGCGATATATCTTGATGGAGTAGTTGTCGGTATTATTGCAGAAGGGGAGTTTTATTTAAAAGCTGATAAAGAATTAGTTTTGAAATATAAAAAAGAAGGACTTTATCCTTTCACTTATGCAAAAAATGATGGAAAAATGTATGAGATGGCTTATATTAATGTTCCCATAGAGACCCTTGAGGATAGAGATAAAGTAAGAGAAAGAGTAATGGAATCATATGATGTTAGTATAGACTCTAAGAAGAAAAAGAAATAAGTATATCTTAATAATTGTGTTATAATTAAATTATTAATATTAATTACACCCTTGGGGAACCAAGAATTGAAATAAAAATAATATGGCAGAATTAAAAGCTTTGTGTATGAAGTGTAGAGATGATAAAAATAAGCCAACAATGCAAGTGATGAAAGATGTAAAAGTAGAAGAAAAGAATAATAGATTTTCCGCAAAAGGGCAGTGTAGCACTTGTGGAGGAAATCAATTTAAATTTCTTTCTAAAGCAGATGCAGAGAGTTTAAAGGCATAAATTAAATAGAAAAAGAGGATGACGAAGTCATCCTCTTTTTCTTTGTGGGGAGGGCGGACCATGAGTACATTTCTCGAAGCTGATACAACTTAGCGGACCACGAGTACGTTTCTCGCCCGCGACTAAAACTTTTTCGTCAAAAAGTTTTGTCTGGGCACTAACTCGTCTATTTTCAAAGCTTTGAAAATATGACTCCGTTGTTCTCGTCCGCACGAAAGCAAAGCAGTTTGCTTTCTTAAGGTCCACAAAAAAGAAAAACGCCTTCTAGGGCGTTTTTCTTTTTTGTGGACCTTAGCGGACTCGAACCGCTTACCTCCTCATTGCAAATGAGGCGCTCTACCAGATGAGCTAAAGGCCCTAAAACATTTGTAAACAAATGTTCGGGCGTCCAAATTACTATTTGGATTAGCCCAAAACCATTACAATGTTTCTATATTACCTGTATTTTTATAATTTTGCAATAGTTTTATGTAAGTTTGAAAAAGATAAAGTTATCCCCATATTATGCACTTTTGTCAAAGTTGACACATATGTAAATAGGTCTAAACTATTAGGTGAAGGTGAGTCGTGGTCTATTCAACTCTTTTAATTGTTTTGAGTTGTTTTTCTTTTTAAGAAAATTAGTAAACAATAATTATTAGTTTTTATTATTAATAAATTTTATTTTTTGAATTTTATAAAATAAAAAATTTATAAAGTTGGAAAAATTAAAATAAAAATGTTATGAAAAAGATTTTATTAAGCGTGGCGGTTATTGCAGTCGTTGCTGTCGGAGCAATCGGTGCAACTCGTGCTTACTTTAGTGATACAGCAACAATCACAGGTAACACTTTCACTTCAGGAACTTTGGATCTTAAGATAGATTCAGATCCAAGTGGTGATGTTTATGAATGGTCAGATGGTTTTGAGAATCCTTACAATCCATTTGCAAATGTAAAGCCAGGAGATGCAGGTAGTCAAATTATTGATATACAAAGTGCTGGTACAGTTGGTGGTGTAGCTACTATCGACCTAAACAGAACTTCTGCTTGGAGTGACCTTGCAGGTAAATTAATATTTACAGTAGAATTTGATGGTGATCATGATGGTATTTTCACAGCTACTACTCTAAGTGGTGCAGTTGATGCATATACTCAAGCTTACGATCTTGGACCAATCACAGGTGGAGATGGTATTGCTAGTGTAAAAATTAATTGGTCAGTTCCTGCATCAGTAGGAAATGAAATTCAAGGAGACAGTGTTACATTGAATGCATTATTTGGACTTAAGCAAGTAGCTGAAGAATAATTCGAAACTCGCTTCTCAATCTCTCTTAATAGAGGGGTTGAGTGTGGGAGTTTTGAGTAATTTCCAGTTATAAAATGAAGAAAATATCGAAAATAATTTATTATATAGTATTTACTGCAATTCTATTCTTTGCGTTATTGCTTATAATTTCTGTTTTCCCGATTACTGGGAATATAAAGATGTTAGCTGTTCTTTCTGGATCCATGGAGCCGAAGATTCATACGGGAAGTATTGTTATTATCAAACCGATTTCTAATTATAAGGTTGGAGATGTTATAACTTTTGGACCAAATACTAAGACAGAAGTGCCTACTACTCACCGTATTACAGATATGAAAGCAGTGAGTGGCGAGATATTTTACAAAACAAAAGGCGATGCCAACAATGCCGAAGATGGAAAAGAAGTTTCAGAAAAGGAAGTTATTGGGAAGGTTTATCTTTCAATACCATTCCTTGGTTATGCAATTAATTTCTTGAAGAAGCCGTTTGGACTAATGCTCGTGATCGTTATCCCAGCTGTGATTATTGTATACGATGAAATACAAAAGATCGGTAGAGAATTCAAAAAAATGAGAACAAAGAAAAAAGAAATTTTAATAGAAGAACCAAAAAATGAAAATAATAAAGAATAAAAATAAATATATTTCTTTTGTTCAAAAACAATCATATCGATTTGCAGTTGTTCTTGTTGTTTTCTCAATGTTTGTAAACATACTCAACATAAATCAAACCTCTGCTTATTTTAATGATGAAGCAATAATAGAAGGGACAGAGTTTACAGCAGGAACTTTAGAAATAGATTTAGATGATACAAATTTATTTTCTCCAGATTTAATGTATCCTGCAGATAGTAATTCTGTGTCTATGGATATATCAAATATTGGAAGTTTAGATTCACAATATATAGCTAAGACTATTACTACGGGTAGTGATAATTCAGCTTGTAGTTATATAACAATGACTGCTACTGATGGCACGAGTACATACACTGGGTTAATAGAAAATTTTATTTCTGTTGCAACTCCGACAACAGATACTACTTGGAGTTTTGATTTTACTGTGAATGCTGATGCCCCTGTTAGTGTTTGGGGAAAGACATGTTCTTTTAAATGGAACTACACAGCCTGGCAGACAGATTTAGCTGATTCTTCTATGGGTTTTACTGCTGTAAAAGAAAAATTGGGAGAAATAAAAATTGGTAAAGCTGTAGTAATGAATGAAATTATTCCAAATCCTGAAGGGTTAGATACTCAGAGTGGACTTCAGGGTGAATGGGTTGAGTTATATAATAATTCAAATACATCTATCGAGCTTAATGGCTGGAAGATAAAAGATCTTACAGGAAATATAAAAATTATTTCAGCTTCAAATACAATGAATGGCAGAACTCTAATCGGACCAAAAGGAAGTTACCTTGAATGGGTAGTTGTATTTATGAATAATGATATTATGAATAATAATTGTGACACTATAAGTTTCTATGATGACAAAGATAATCTTGTGGATCAATATAAATATAAAAATAGTGTAAATGATACTGATAGTGATTCAAATTCAACAGGAGGTGCTGATAATGATACTCCTGGTGGTTCTGAGACTGCTCATAACGAAGGCAAATCTCATGCTCGTATTCCAGATGGCACAGGAGAATGGATAGATCCAATACCAACACCAGGTACACCAAATAAATTAGATGAAGAAATCGTACCAACAGAAACAAAAGAATTATTAGATATTCTACAAGATGAAAATAAAATTACTGAAGAAGAAGAGGAAGAAATTATCGTAGAAAATGCAACTCCATCAGAAGCTGTGACAGATGAATCACAAACTGGTTCAACAGAAGAAGTAATCACTGAAGAAACAGAAAGTGATAATGTTGAAGAAGTAGAAGAATCAGATATTCCTGAAGAAGAACCTACCGATGAACCAATTGTTGAAGAAGCTAAAGAAGAAGAGTTTATAGACACAGAAGAAAATGAAGAAGTCACAATAGAAGAACCTGTTGTAGAGGAATTAGAAGAAATAGTTACAACAGAAGAATCACCTGTGCAAGAAATAGTGGAAGATGTAGTTGAAGAGCAAGCGGAAGCAGTAGAAGTAATAGAAACAGTAGTAGAGGTTCCTCCTGTGGTTGAACCTCCTGTACAAGTAGTAGAATAAAAATATTATGAAAAATTTTACAAAAATATTAATACTTTCAATTTTTACAATCTTAATGATTGGGGGTTTTGCCAATAATGCTTTTGCGGTTTCTTCGACTACAACAACCCCTCTTTCAGTAACCTTTAGTGCAACTCCTCTTTTCAGTGAAGCGAATTTTATTCCTGGAAATGAAGTTCTTCGCACGATAAATGTTGCAAATAATTCAGGTGAATCAAAGAATGTAATCATTGAAGCTACAAATGCTATTGATAAAGATGGTCTTGGAGATAAACTTAATCTTGTGATTACAGAAGGAGAGAGTCAAATATATAATAATACTTTAGGTAAATTCCTTCGTGCTGGAGAAGTTGCTCTTTCTTCACTTTCTAATAGTTCAGATACTACTTATTCACTTGGTGTTACTTTTGAAAGTGACGCTGGTAATGATTTACAAAACAAAAAACTCGGATTTGATTTATGTGTTGGCTTCCAAGGAGGGGAAATGCACTGTGGTATTACTGTTATTGCTGGTGAAAATGGTGGAGGTGGGGGAGGGATAAGTGGATCTGTAAAACTTATTATTTGGAATGAAAAAGCTGATAATATTTCTGGAGTGGGGGAAGCTGGCTCTGCGACAATAACTTGGAATACAAATAAATTGGCTACTAGTCAGGTGATTTATGGATTAAAATCTGCTGGACCTTATACTTTAGATTTGGATGCTCCAAACTTTGGTTATCCATTTTCTAATATTGAAGACCCGATAAAAGTTATGGATCACTCAATGGTCATAAATGGTTTAATTCCTGGGGAGACTTATTCATATCGTGTTGTATCACGAGCTTCACCAGCGACTGTGAGTTTTGAACATGAATTTTCCATACCAATACCTACACCAGTAGAGAATATTCTTGTTGCCAATAATACACAACAAGGGGAAGTGCTTGGAGCTAATGCAGAGAATATTCCAGAGGAAGATGGGGAAGTGGCTGGAGTGTCTACAAATAATTTATCGGCTGCGGTTGCTTCTGGTTTTAAAAATATAATTTCTCCTTGTTTTGTTATTTCTTTAGCTATACTAATAATTCTTTATTTGATTTGGAAATTGTGGCTCAGAAGAAGATTTGAGAAACAAGGAATAGAAGAGAGTGAAATTCAAAATAAGTTTTATCTTTTCTTTGCTGTCTCTTCTGTTGTCGCTCTCCTCGTGTTGTTGATACTTGGTCAATATTGTCCTCTTATTGTCTTTTTAATTATATTTATAATATCTATTAGTTTCTATTCTTACAGGAAATTAAGAGCTAAATAATCATTATACATAAGGGTTTTAGGGTTATTGGAGGCACCCCTTGACATTTACAAAAAAAGGGTAGATAATATACTAGAAAATAGTTTTGATTCTTTGTCAAAATTTAAATAAGATAGAAAAAACTAAAAATTATAAAATAATGAAAAAGATTTTGTTAATGCTCGTTATTATTTCTTCACTCTTCTTCGGAGGCTGTGAAGTTATAAATCCGGATCCGTTTAATCCGGGAGATGATACCACCGAAATTCCTCTTGGCAGACATGCCGTGAGAATTACTGCCCCTGAGGGGTTAACTGTTCCCCTTGCGGGAACAACCTATTTGGATGATGGTGATGACTTAGTCATCAGTATCAAAGATTTAGGTGGATACGAGAGAGCTGTCTTTTTAGACGGTGAGGAACAATTATTAACAGGTGATAGTCTAAAACTTGAAAATGTTTTAGAAGATCATAACGTTAAAATATTGTTCACTATGACCGACCAGTTAAGACTATTAGTTAATAAAAAATGGTTATTAACGGAGTGGACTGCTAAAGGTCAAAAATTTCCAGATTATTTTTGGAAAGCAGATTTCTCTGGTGGAGATAGTGTTTTTATAATCGTGAGTGTTTTCTATCCTTACACGTATACTCCCTCAACATCTTCAAAACTTGAAGATGTGCATCTAAAGGGTTTATATTTTGATAATCAAGGTAACCGCATTGGAAACTTTGAATATGAATTAATTAATGACTCTATTATCTATCCTAGAAGTGAAGATAATAATACAAAAATTCTTAAATTAAATGAAGATACTCTAATTACTAAAGGTTTTATGGGTATGGGGAATGAGTATGATGGTGATATTGATCAATTAATCTCAATCCGAACGTACAAGCCAATTAAATAAGAGTACTAAAAATAAAAAAGCCATGCTTGGTAACGAGTATGGTTTTTTATTTTTTATATATGTTATACTATAAACAGTTATTATTAATTTAATTTTCAATTATGAATAATCTATTTAAAAAATTGTTTGTTGGGGTATTTGCATTCGTATTTGTTTTAGGTTTAGTGTATATTTCTTCCAACGAAAAAGTAAATGCTGGTGTGCCTATAACCGTATTAATGAAAGCTAATGGTTCTCCAAATAACTTAACTGTTGCTCCGGGGACAATAGTAAGTATAACTTGGACATCAGAAGGAGATAGTGGTCGTACTTGTACTACTAATTTTAATTCATCAACGGCTCAATATAATAATGAGGGTTATAAATACACCGCTGGTGCGCTTGGCACTTCGAAAACTTTCACTGTCACTTGTAGTAATGCTCCATGTATAGAAGGAAGAGAAATTTTTACTGGTTCAGGAACTTGGACAGCCCCACCTAGTATAGAAAATTGTAAAGTTGTTATTACCGCAGTTGGTGGTGGTGGAGGTGGAAAAGGAGGATATGGAATAAACACAGATAACA
>Ga0105099_10001766_pt1 | contig 13231 bp, 8 predicted proteins | sample PPLLak3cmMay2015_2_FD_79138 | JGI IMG/M metagenome (GOLD analysis project Ga0105099, IMG submission 79138) | Freshwater sediment microbial communities from Prairie Pothole Lake near Jamestown, North Dakota, USA - PPLs Lake P8 Core (1) Depth... | ecosystem: Environmental > Aquatic > Freshwater >...
AATCCAGAGCCTGGGGCGGAACTCGTCAGCATCACTGTTAATATCAGGTCCGAAATTTACGGGTGAACTCCATGCACCGTTTCTGAACACCGAATAATACAGGTCATAATTGCCCATGCCACCCGGCCGGTTTGATGCAAAAAGCATCACATCCTTGTAAACAAGGGGGCATTTCTCATCGCTTTCGCTGTTTATGCTGTCTGCCTTCAGAGAAACTGAGTAACTGCCCTCCATCCACTCATCGATTGGTGTCTTTTCCGGCCTGGTTTTAACGTAGATATCAAAATCGCCGTTGATATCCGATGAGAAATAGGCTGAATCCTGCTCCAGGTCAAAGCATATGTAGGCATCGTCGGCTGAAGTATTGATCAGTGAAGCGGGATAGGGACCCTGAATTTCAGGCACACTATTGCTGTATACCGGCATGTTCCTGAAGTAATAAAAGTCAAGGTTGCCTTCCTCGTTTTCTGATGCCGTGAATAGATATTCATACCCGTCAACCTTGCTGAACAGGCTGTAGGGCCCGAAATCATTGCCGTCAGTGCTGGCAGCTTCTATAAGCTTGTCAAGAAATGTAAGGTTTGATATCGAATTAGTGTACTGAAACTCGCCTGTAGTCTGGTCAAAGATAAATCCTACTGTTCCCTGTTCAAAGTCAAATTGTCCGCCTGAACTGCCCCTGTTCGTTGAAAATAATATGTAAAACTCCCCATACAGCTGGTAGAGATTGACATTATAATCATCATAACCTGAATTTATGCCTGCCAGATTAGTTACGCTGTCCGGGAATGTTCCATATGGGAATTTTATGGGGTTTTCCGTCTTCTTGCAGGAAATAAAACCAGGGCAGACGAGAAACAGTAAGAATATTGCAGATTTTACTGATGATCTTTTCATACCGGCTGTAGTAGTCAAAGTGTAAACGCAAAGATATTAATAAATAGTATAACCGGACATAAATGAAAAACCGGGAGGGTGCCCGGTTCTTCTGAGGTAGAATTTAGGTTAATTCTAGGGTAAATTGGGTATAGGGTATTAATTTTGTATTATAGTATAAAGATGAATATTTGGCAACCGGGGTTGCGTGACAGTTGCAAAAAATGAATAAAAACCTGTCTGTTTTATCTTATAATATTGAATATTAGGTGTTTAAAAAAGAATTATATTGTTCATAATTGAATTATGACTCGTTCCCCCTTGTTAAAATAAGTATTAATTTTGTTCAGTTACCACTAATGCAATGGAAGAGGAAAAATTTGGATTCTCGCTTGAGGATGAGGTGATGCAGGCTGTCCATAAGTTCGAGAGCATGCGAAAGAACAATGAGAGTTGTTTTTTCGATGTCAATGAATTTGAGTCAATAATTGATTTTTATATTGAAAGCAACAATTCACTGAATGCTTATGAAGCTGCCGTTCTGGCAACCAGGCAACATCCCAATTCGATTTCTATCCAGCTCCGTAAAGCACGGGTGCTGCTCGATAAGGGAAGAGCCGTTGAAACGCTGAAGATTCTGAGGAAACTCGAAAGCATTGAGCCCGGGAACCATGAGATATATATCGCAAAAGGAACGGCAATGGGCATACTCGGGGATATCCAGGGCGCAAAAAAAATGTTCGATTATGCCATGAGCCTCGATTCTGATTCGGCTGAAAATATCCTGTTCTCGATCGTATCGGTCCTTCAGAATCTCAATTATTACGAGCATCTTATACCGTATCTCCGGATGCTGATCGAACGGGAGCCGGAATTCAAGGCTCACCAGTACGACCTGGCCTATGCATATGAAAAGACAGGTGATTTTGAAAACAGCATCTCTCTCTATCTCAAATACCTTGAGGATGAGCCATTCTCCGACAGCGCATGGTACAACCTCGGAATAATCTACAATAAGCTCGAACAGCAGGAGAAAGCAATCGAAGCTTATGATTTTGCCCTTGCGATAAATAAGGAAAACTCCTTTGCGCTCTTCAATAAGGCTAACATTCTCAGCAACCTTGAAAGGTATTCCGAAGCAATTCCCGTGTACCACGAATACCTTGAAATTGAACGCGACAGCTTTGAGGCAATGACTTACCTGGGGGAATGCTACGAAAAAACAGATGAAATTTTCCTGGCAAAGAAATACTACCATGATGCCATTGAGCTCTCTCCCGATTTTGCTGATCCATGGTTCGGACTGGGTGTAATTGAACTGAATGCAGGAAATGCCGATGACAGTCTCATTTATTTCAGAAAAGCAGTGAGGCTTGATGATGAAAATCCCGAATTCTGGTATCTGCTTGGCAAGGCCCATTTTGCAAAAGGAGAAAAAAAGGCTGCTTTCAGATGCTTCAGGGAAGCCCTCAGAATTGATGCTTATTATAACGAAGTGTGGACCGACCTTGGTTTGATGATCATTAAGGAAGGCCTTGTCCTTAAGGCAATTCCATACCTGGAACACGCATACAAAGTCACCGGGAATGTTCCCGGAATAAATTACCTGCTTGCTTCATGCTACCTTCATGCCGGCTCAGGTGACAGGGGTTATGATCATCTGGCAATTGCCCTTGATACCGGGAAAGACCTCTATAACGAGTTTTCTGATCTTTTCCCGTCAGGGTCAATGACAGCAGGAATCGCCAGGCTTCTTGAGAAATACGATCTTATCTGAATATTCTCTCATCAAACTATTTACTATGAAAGAAGTACTTCCTTTTATGCCCGAACGTCCCTCTAAACCAAGAGAGACCGGACTAACTATGGTCATGGATAAAGGCCTGAGCATCAGAGAAGCTGAAGACTTTATGTCTGTCGGCAGGAAATACACCGATTTTGTGAAACTCGGTTTTGGCACTTCGCTGGTCACACCCGGTTTCAGGAAGAAAATAAAGATATATAAGGAAGCCGGCGTAATTCCTTATTTCGGGGGAACACTTTTTGAGGCTTTCCTGGTTAGAAATATGTTTAAAGAATATATCAGGTTCCTTAAAAAGAATGAGATCGAAATGGTGGAAGTCTCAGATGGCTCATACGATATAGACCATTCAAGGAAGCTTGAATATATTGGTTTACTGGCAAAGAAATTTACTGTGATCTCCGAGGTCGGCTCCAAAAAGAAGGAAGTGGTATATACTCCCGAACAGTGGGTCGCTATGATGAAAGCTGAACTCGATGCCGGATCCGTAAAAGTAATCGCAGAAGCCAGGGAATCAGGCACTACAGGTATTTATAACGAAGACGGCTCAATAAACAACAAGATAATCCAGGCTATCTCAGAAAATGTAAAACTTGAAAATGTCATCTGGGAAGCTCCGATGAAATCACAGCAGGCCTGGTTTATAAAGCATTTCGGCGCCAATGTAAACCTTGGCAATATTGCACCGAATGAGATAATACCGCTTGAAACCCTCCGTCTTGGACTCAGGGGCGATACATTCTTCCAGTTCCTTCCCGATAATTTATACAAGTGAACGGGAACCGGCAGCTGCTGAAATAATTATCTGTTGAATGAGAAAATTCGGTCTGATCGGATATCCCCTCGGCCACTCTTTCTCAGCAAGATACTTTGCTGAAAAGTTCACAAGGGAGGGTATCAGGGATTGTCAATACAGTAACTACCCGGTTGAATGTCTTGACGAATTCACTGAGCTGGTGCGCAGCGATAAAGAGCTCTGCGGCCTCAATGTGACAATCCCGTATAAAACAGAGATCATAAGGTATACAGATGATAGGGAACAGGCTATCGACGATATCGGTGCAGTAAATGTTGTTAAGATCAGGAGGGCAGGAGCGAAGACCGTTATATCCGGATTCAACAGCGATGTCACAGGTATAGAATCCTCCCTAATGCCTTATTTTGCTGAAGGTATCAGGAGGGCGCTTATACTCGGAACAGGGGGCAGCTCAAAGGCCGTTGCATATGCTTTGAAAAAAGCAGGGGTAGCGTATAGTTTTGTATCCCGTACAAGGAAGGATCGTCATCTGGGATACAGCGATATCACACCGGAACTGCTCAGTAACGCCGGTCTGATTATAAATACCACGCCCCTTGGCATGTTCCCGGATGTTGAAACAATACCTGACATTGACTACGCCAGGCTCAATGAAAATCATATCCTTTTCGACCTTGTATATAACCCGGAGATGACATCATTCCTTAAGAAAGGTAAGGAGAGAGGCTGCAGGATAGTCACAGGCCTCGCCATGCTCTATGCACAGGCAGAACGCTCCTGGGAGATATGGAACGACGATAACCTTTAATGAATAAGACCTTGATTAATATGATAAATAACTGGTTGATGAGGAAGAAGCATCTTTTAACCAGAAACTTACTCCGGAGATACTGACCAGAGCTTTACCTTTCAAATCGGAGTTATAAAATGATATCTTCGCTGTTCCTGCTGAATCGGTCTGTATTTCAGGATCCCAGTAAATCGTTGTTCTATTGTCGGGTGTCAGAATGTTCTTATTATCATAATCAGGCTGATAGAACTCTCTTGCTTTGTAAATTCCCTGGAAGGGGAATACAATTGCTCCTCTGGGATTTCCCCTGTATGAATTCGAATAAGTTTTAAAAGAGACAACTGGTAAATATATCTTAGGATCCGCCGGCGCCAGGTACAGACCTTTTTTCATTACTGGCATAGGTGGAGGAGGCGTCAGCCATTGACTGTACTTGCTTACCGCCTCGTAGAATTTAACATCTGAAATCTCACTGATAGGAATTGATGCCGCCCATCCATAAAAATTATAATCATGGCATGGCGGACACTCAGTTGCAGTCATGGGAGCTCCGTTAACCACCAGTATCGGGTTATACATTCTCCCGTGAGTACCATACCCGGTGGCGGTAAAGGCTTTCTCCCCAAATTCCTCATATATCATCTGAAACAGACTTGAGTATTTTTTCCCTGTCGGATCATTCTTATCAAGATCAATCGTAATTTCAGGAGCAGAATAACCGGAGCGGTCTGATTTTGCTGTAATTTTAACTTCAGGCAGATTAATGTATTTAATACCCGGTCCGCCGGCTGTATCAATTTCACTGAATTTCTTGTCAAGAGCTTTGAGATATCCTGCTTTATATGATTTAAAAGGCAATTCATTCTTTCTGTAACTAATCACCGGAAATGAAAAAGTATCAAGAACAAAGCCGATATTTTCAGTTCTGTCTTTACTATTCATACTTTGAATAAAATAGACATGAGAGTTATAGAATAGAGGAATATCAATCTTGAATTGGTTGTTCTCATCAACTTTAGTAACACCGTGAAAACCTGATCTAAAGTCGAAATAATTAAGATTGTAACCACTGCACGAACTTCGGTTACTATAATTAAATACAAACCCGTCTATGCTGAATCCTTTTTCGATCGGATACAAAACTTCCAATGCATTGGTATACCGGATTGAATTCCATATAAAGTTTCTCCAGCCTTGCGTCATCATTACAAGATCTCTTTTTGAATTTCCGTCAGCTGTTGTATCAGACAGGTTCAATAATTTATAATCAATTACGCCTTTCAGTTCGGATGTAAGATAAAAGTAAGACTCAATATCAGGGTAGTTAATTGTTGAGTCGGTTTTAAAAGCATCCACCACTGCCAGTGAGAGAGAGGATCTGACCGGATTTCCGGCAAAATCAGTAACATTGAGTGTCACGGTTACTTCTTCTCTCTGGCTATATGTCTTTTTATCAGTTTCAACATTAATAATCATTTTCTGATCGGGGGGGTTATTGAATACCAGCCGCTCAGCCTGCGGACGAAACAGGCTGTCAAATAGTGTTATCTGCACAATGCCTTTAGGATACATATCCAGGGGAAGATGGATTTTCAGTGGTTTGTTATCCAGTCTTGTTTCAATAGAGGCATAAACAGTTCCGCGCACAGCTAGAAGAAGATAATGTCTGCTATCAAAATCATTCAGGTTGTTTTTAATAATGATGTCGCTGGAATCGGAATTGAAATGCAAAATATAACCTTTTGGCTCAACACCTGGAAGATTGAAAGAGTATTTTGTACCTGACTGATTCACCTGTGCTTTGTAGGAGCGATTATATTCAGGTGTAAAATCAAACTTGCCGACTCCCGAATGATCTCCTGAGATATGATTGACCATGTTATTGTTTTCGTCAATAATGTCAGCGCTGAATTCTGCCGGATATCCTTTATTATCTGATGCTTTATAAGCGATCACAGTATTGATTCCATCAACCATTTTACCGCTTTCAGGGAAGAATTGAAGATTAATCCCTGATTTCAGAGCAATTGATAGCCGTTGTTCTGAAATAACAGTCTTGCCTGAAAGAATAAGTCTAATGTCGACAAATGGGCAGGAAATAGAGGATGGAACAAAAAACCCCATCATTTCATTTAAATACTTTTGAAAATTGAAGGTTTTTCTTACGCTCAGGGTATCATTAAGCCTTGCAACTACTTCCAGCCTCTTTTCCTGAGACTTATATTCATCCGGAAGGATCGTTTTAATATAAAGCTCAACTGAGTCACCCTCTATACTTTTATTTATTACCGGATTAACCAGGATCATATTACTGAAATCCGACTGATGAACTGATATGTCCTTTTCAAAAAGGAATTCGCTTTGAAAACTTCTCATATATTGAGTGTAGGCTCTTAGCCTGTAGATTCCATTTTTTGCATCCTTATTTATAATAAAGTCACCGTATGTCCTGCCATCTCTTATAAAGAGTTTCAATTGCTTTTCCGGCATATTGGCTGCATTGATCAGATCGACATATAGTATTTTACTTAGCGAGGTTGAATCCATATTCAAATTGTCCAGAATAAAAGCACTGAACCAGATAGTATCTCCGGCAAGATAATCCTGTCTGTCTGTTTCTACATATACATTTTCTATTGCAACCATGTTATTATTCATGATCTCCACCAGCAAGTCAGTTTCGGGTGTTTCTGTTTCTACAGGGTGAAGATTTTCGGAATAAAACAATGTGTCATTTTCCCAATTTGTAATTTGCTTTTGTTCATTAATATCCGGAATTACACACGAGTTTTGAGCCCAGAACTCATGACTGTAGGGCTTCAATAGCAATTTCTTAGTCTCTGAGTTAAAACCCGAAGATTTGTCCGATATTAAATATTCACCCCTGAAGTTTATTTGTTGTCTCATTTTAGTTAAGTCTTCCTGTGAAACCTGATCTCTTACAGCATTACATATCATGGAAGAATCAGGCACCAAAATAAAAAGGGTACTTTTAGTTATATTCTGTAAGGATTTGTGTTTATCTGTCAATTTGAATTCTTCATTTGTACTCATCCAGTCTGTAAACCAGCCGTCACTGGTTTCCGTATTATTGGAAAATGAGATTTCAGCAGATAAAGTTTTGTTTTTCTGCCATATTGATTGAGATCCCGGAATTCGTTCCCTGTTTCGTGATTTGAATTGGCTGGTAAAATACAGAACAGTGGTGTCCGCAACGTTGATGTAATATGTATTTTTTGTTTTATTCAGATCGACCTCTACCATGGCAATCTGGCTACTGTCCTGCATAATATATGCTTTCCGTGTAATATATCGTTCAGCTAACATTGGAAGATTTATGTAGGGATCAACAGTAAACTCAAGTCTGTTTCCTGTTAGTCCGGGAATATGATCATTCTTTGATGCATAACGGGAAATTGATGGCTGATAATTACGGAAGCCACTCTTGCTGACATTCATTTGAGCATAACTTTCAAAAAGACTGTTTACGCTTGAGTCGATCGATGAACTGATGCGGCAGTATACGAGTTCCAGGTGTGAATGATCCCGGAATCCCATATAATAATCTGCCTTGAATTTTTCAAGCGCTTTTCTAAAGATCAGATTATATTGTAAAAGTTTTTTATCACCGGAATAGCTTTTATGTACATCAAGAGGAGTAAGTGAAATTATAAGTGAGTCAACCGGATTATTTATAATTATTGTCTCTTCTTTAAAGCCGAATTTTCTGACCCTCAGAGCGGCTGGGAAGTGAAGTGGACCAAGTACGAATTCTCCTTTTGAATTTGACTTTGTATATGAGGTTTTGTTGATGGTGAAGATATCCGCAAAACAAACTGGATTATTTGCGGAATATTCAATTATCCTTCCCCCTATAAAACCCTCTTTCTGAATTGTCTTATTTTGAGAGGATGAACATTTGTCTATGTGTGGATTGAATCTTAATTCTCCTGATACCTCAGATGAACCAATCGCCAGGATGAATATTAATAATTCTTTTAGAAAAAAATTAACACTAAATTTTATTAACCTTTTTTCTAAATGATCCATAGCGCAGGAGAGATTAATTTCAGGTATTTGATTCTTTTTACATTTTTAATCAAATTTTGTACCAATATTGAATAGCAGTACTTAAAAATGGTCTGGATATTCAATGTGGACTGCCACAACTATTTATTAGATTATAACCCTCCGCCTGAACAGCATCCAGATGGACAGGCAGTCCTTCAGAGCCTGCACTGAACGAAGTGAAGTGGGGAATGCTGCGAAGCAGCAGGAGGGTCAGATAAAAATTTCCTCAGGGTACTCTATATCTTCCAGGAATAAACCCTTCGCTGGGACGGATTTTCCGGCTTTTCCACGATCCTTTGCCATGATGATCTTTTCAAAATCCTCAATGCTTACTTTTCCCCGGCCAATTTCTACCATTGTTCCAACTATTGCTCTTACCATGTTGCGCAGGAACCTGTCAGCCTTTATCGTGAAGGTAATAATGTTGTTATCCTGAACCCATTCAGCTTTAATTACCCTGCAGTCGTTTGTCCTGACATCACTGTGAAGCTTGCTGAAGCTCGTGAAATCATTGTGCTTCAGCAGGATACTGCAGCCTTTGTTCATGGCGATAATATCCGGGGGAATCTGTAAGAACCATGCTGACTCTTCAGTGAAAGGATCCTTTACGGTGGTGATGTAATACCTGTATGTTCTGGAAACTGCACTGAACCTGGCATGTGCATCGGGGAGCACTTTCCGGATCCCTGAAACAGAAATATCTTTTGGCAGATAGCTGTTCAGCCTGGTTATCAGCTTCTTATTATTCGGAAGTTCACCTGATGAACTTTCAAAATGAGCGCAGAAAACCCTGGCATGAACTCCTGCATCAGTCCTTCCGGCACCTGTTGTGTCTGTTTTTTCATTCAGAATTGTACTCAGAGCATCCTCAAGTATTTTCTGAACCGTTACCGAATTTGGCTGTAACTGCCACCCGTGATACGATGTGCCTTTATATGAGATGAATATGAAGTAACGCGTTTTCACCTTCGTTCTTTCTGCAAATATAGTTATTCACAAAATGAACTCAATTGTTCAAAATATTTATAATTATTACCGGCACTCTGCTTGGAAATCGATCTTAAAATGTAAATTTACCTCTGCCAAAAATTCCGTATAAATTGTCTAACCTAAAATTCATAAAATGACAGAAAAGAAAAATACACAAGCAGTTGGCATGGCCTTTATGGGAATGATCTTCTTCCTGTTCGGGTTTGTTACAACTTTCAACATCACACTGGCTGACAAGTTCAAGGCTGTCTTTGACCTGTCGGACTTTGAAGCTCAGATGGTCAACGGTGCCTTCTTTTTCACATATTTTGTGCTCTCCTTTGCTGCAGGCAGCATAATAAAGAAGATAGGATACAAGAGCGGCGTCATTCTTGGTCTGCTTCTGGTGGCTGTTGGCAGCTTCCTCTTTCTGCCTGCAGCCAAAGTGCTTTCATTCCCGTTCTTCCTGTTCGCTATCTTCATTATGGCTGGTGGTGTAGTATTCCTGCAGGTCGCTGCAAGTCCGTATGTTACTGCACTCGGCCCGTCTGAAACTGCATCAGGCAGGCTGAACCTCACCCAGGCGCTTAACTCAATTGCTACCTACATTGCACCTTTAATTGCCAGCTATTTCGTATTCAAGGGCGCTGAAAATGCCTTGAGTGCTGCTGAAGCTGCTGAATCAGTTCCGATGCCTTTCATGATAATAGCAGTTCTTGTGATTATCATTGCTGTTGTGATATTCTTCCTTAAACTCCCGGTTATACCAACACAGGGGGAGGAAAAAAAGAGTATCTGGAAATACCCTCATGTAATACTTAGCGCTCTGGGAATCTTCTTCTACGTGGGTGCTGAAGTCGGATCTGCAGCAATGCTTCAGAGATACTTTCAGGAAGCACTTGAAATGGCACGCACTGATGCCGCTATGATGATTGCTCTCTACTGGGGAGGTGCCATGGTTGGAAGGTTCTACGGATCCTTTATGCTCTCAAACGTCACACAATCAAAGAAATACCTGTATACAGGACTTGTTCTCCTCCTCGCACTGTTTGTCGGATGGTTTGTAAGACGTGAAATAACCGACGGTCTTATCTTCGCCGGAATTGCACTTATTAACTACCTGGCAATGCTTCTTGGAAAAGGAAAAGCAAACAGGTCGCTTGCCGTTTTCGGTATGATAGCAGCTCTCCTGCTGCTCGTCGTAATGCTGGCCAACGGACCGATCATACTGTGGCTCGGACTCTCAATAGGCTTCTTTAACTCCATCATGTTCCCGAACATATTTGCACTCGGGGTCGACGGTCTTGACAAGGGCGAGCTCAGCATGGCTTCAGGGATCATTAATACCCTTATCGTGGGCGGGGCTATCATTCCTGTGCTAATGGGCCTGATAGCTGACGGACTCGGTGTGAGGTTTGCATTCATCCTTCCGATTATATGTTATCTCTACATCGTGTACTTTGCACTCGTGGGAAGCAAACACAAATAAAACATGCTGTTTAAATAATATTAACAGAGGCTGTTCCATAAATTGGTACAGCCTCTGTTATTTTAATGCAGTAATTATTATTTTTACGGTAAATCATGTATTAATCCTGATATCATGCCAACTAACGAAAGCCTGATCAAAAGAATCAATAACGGAGATAACAAAGCATTCCGTGTACTTTACGGAAATAATCCGGACGAACTGAAGAGGAACGGTAAAAGATATGCGGACCTTTTGCAAAGATTCAGCAGGGGATTTGGCACTGGTGATGCGGATTTCTTTACTTCACCGGGCCGGACGGAAATAGGGGGCAATCATACCGACCATAACTGGGGACGTGTGCTTGCAGGAGCAGTAAACCTTGACAATGTATGCGTTGCTGCAAAGAACAATACAAACATTATCCGTGTATTGTCGGAAGGCTATCCCCGGTTTGAAGTTGATCTTACTTCCCTTAAACCTGATAAAAGCGAACAATTTACATCTGCTGCGCTTGTAAGGGGCATCTGCTCGCGTCTTAAGGAGGAGGGCTTTGCTGTCGGCGGATTTGATGCCTGTATCGACGGGGGAGTGCCCAAGGGTTCAGGACTTAGCTCATCAGCTTCATTTGAAGTGCTGATAGGCGCAATTCTTAACCACCTGTTCAACAATGGCAGGGTTGATCCGATCAGGAATGCGATAATCGGACAATACTCCGAAAACAATTACTTCGGAAAGCCCTGCGGGCTGATGGACCAGACAGCCTGTGCAATGGGAGGACTGATTACAATAGATTTTAAGGATCCTTCAAGTCCGGTGGTAAAAAAAGTCGATTTTGATTTTGTGGCAACCGGCTTCTCACTTGTAATAACTGATACTGGAGGCAACCATGCGGACCTTAATGATGAATATGCCTCACTCCCCACAGACATGAAAGCTGTGGCTGCACAGCTAGGGGCCAAAGTGCTGCGCCAGGTGAGCCTGGAACAGGTACTGGACATTGCTCCTGAGATAAGGGAGAAAGTGGGTGACAGGGCTATACTCCGCGCTATCCATTTTCAGAATGATAACCAGCGTGTTGCGGACCAGGTTGAAGCACTTGAGCGGAACGATTTCAAGTCATTCCTGAATATGGTCATCGATTCTGGTTACAGCTCATACATGTACAACCAGAATATCTTCCCTGTGAACAATGTAAGGGAACAGGGTGTATCACTCGCCCTTGCCCTCAGCGAGCTGGTGCTCAAGGGCCAGGGAGCATGGAGGGTCCATGGAGGAGGATTTGCCGGAACAATTCAGGCTTTTGTTCCTCAGAACCTGCTCGATAAGTATATAGCCACCCTTGAGCACCTTTTCGGTAAAGGATCGTGCCATAATCTGTTCATACGGCGCCAGGGGGCAGGAAGAGTCGAACTGTAAACGAACCATCTTAAGCAATGAACATCATTAAGGAAGAATCATTCAGTACCATTCATAATGGCAGAGCCGTTGATCTGCATACTCTCAGGAATAAAAACGGCCTTATATGCCAGATAACAAACTATGGCGCTATTATAGTCACTCTTTTTGTACCTGACCGTGAAGGGAATCTTGCAGATATCGTTCAGGGTTATGATACGGCAGAAGAATATATAAATGGTAACGGCCCTTATATGGGTGCAATATGCGGACGTTGCGCCAACCGGATCGCGGAGGGGAAATTCAGTCTCCATAACAGGAACTATACCCTTGCTGTCAATAACGGCCCTAACCATCTTCATGGAGGAATTAACGGATTCAGCAGGGTGGTGTGGGATGTGGTCAGATCAGACCCCTCCGGCCTTCAGCTGCTTTACCTTTCAGCCGACGGCGAGGAAGGGTATCCCGGAAACCTGAGGGTCACAGTGACTTATACACTGACTGACAGAAACGAGTTAAGGCTTGATTACTCCGCCTCTTCCGACAGGACAACAGTAGTAAACCTGGCCAGCCATTCCTATTTCAACCTTTCGGGTGAGGGCTCGGGAAGCATTTATGACCATGAACTTCTGATAAACGGCGACTTCTTTACACCTACTGACAGTACTAATATCCCCACCGGAGAGATACTATGCGTAAAAGGAACTCCGATGGATTTCACCCGTCCGCGGAAGATCGGTGAATCGATAGAGATGGATAATGAGCAGTTGAAATTCGGCGCCGGGTACGACCACAACTGGGTTCTGAATCATCGTACAGGCACACTGGGGCTCGCCGCTATGGCACATGATCCTCGATCGGGACGGGTAATGGAGATCCGGACAACACAACCCGGAGTTCAGCTCTATACGGCTAACTGGATCGACAACGAGAAGGGCAAAGGAGGGAAGAAATACCAGCGCCGGTGGTCATTCTGCCTTGAAACGCAGCACTTCCCCGACGCTGTTAACCAACCGCATTTCCAGTCAACCATCCTTAAACAAGGCAATGAATACAGACATACAGTTATACATAAATTCAGTGTAAAATAACACGGCACAA
>Ga0105099_10001767_pt1 | contig 13224 bp, 10 predicted proteins | sample PPLLak3cmMay2015_2_FD_79138 | JGI IMG/M metagenome (GOLD analysis project Ga0105099, IMG submission 79138) | Freshwater sediment microbial communities from Prairie Pothole Lake near Jamestown, North Dakota, USA - PPLs Lake P8 Core (1) Depth... | ecosystem: Environmental > Aquatic > Freshwater >...
GCTATCCAAAAGTATATCCAGAACCAAGGAACACACCAACTTCCTCATCCCACCCTATTTGAAAAAGCCAGCGATTAGCTGGCAAGATAGATACCGCCGGCGTTATGCCGGCGGTAGTTCATTATCGCAGATTTATTTACGCAAATGCACGCAGATATAATTATTTAACAAAATATGGTAAAATATTATTATGAAAAACACGAAAGACATCTTATATTTCATGCGGTTGCCGGTGATATTTTTGATTATTGTCGTTGTCGGACTTTACTTAATTCTAATTGCCAACGGCTATATTTTTAATTTTCAGGCGAAAACAATCGAGCAGACGGGAATGATTTCCTTGAAATCAAATCCCAAAAATGTCAGCGTCTATTTAAACAATATTTGGAAAGCCGACAAAACTCCTCTTAAGATTCCCGAACTGACAAACGGCAGATATGATGTGAAAATTTCCCAAGATGGCTACCAAGATTGGGAAAAAACTTTTTATGTGGAAGCGGGGCTTGTGAGCGCTGATGAAAATGTGATTTTGTTTTTAAAAGAACCGGTAGAGATGCCGATCACCGATGATGAGAAAGAGGCGTTCAAAAAATTACCCAATAACTTATTAAACAATAATATTGAAATAAAAGATGGTTCGGAAATATGGATTAATTCTTTAAGCGACAAAGAAGAAGACACACTCATAACCCGCTTGTCCCAGCCAATCAAAAAAGTCACCTATTACAGTGACAAAAAGCATATTTTATTCCAATCCGGGAAAGAAGTCAGAGTGATTGATATTGACGGAACAAACAATATTAAACTGGCTGAACTCTCTAACGAAAATTTAGTTGAATTCTTTGTCGATGATTCCGGAAAATATTTATATTATCAAGTTGACAATGATCTAAAAAAAATCCAGATCCATTAGGGTGAAGAAGGAAGAGTATTATCGGTTGAGGGAGTAGTGCCCTGATTTTGGCCGTTAATTTGAACGGGTTTTTCCCCGCTTCCGCTTGGAGTTGTTTGTCCTGGGGTTGACTCGGCCGGAGCAGTTGTTTGTTTCTGACCCTTCCCTTCATCCTTGAATAATAATTCAGATCGAATAATTTGGCGTCTAAAATTGGTTCCAATAGGAACGCAGCTCATGAGTGTCAGTGTTGATTTGCCTTCAATGGAATTCATCACTTCAACTTGATCGGGACTCACGACAAACTTGTCATAAACCCTGTATACGTATTTTACTCCCTGATATGTAACAATGATTTCATCGCCGTTTGTTAAATCCGGCAATAGTGCAAATACCTGGTTGTAGGCGCTTTTTATCCACCAATAATTAGAGGAGTGCCCGGTCATAAATACATTTCCACCGTCCTGATTTGGCAAGGCGGTTTTTTTATAGTGAACAATTCCTTCCAGAAGTTTATTCTGGACATCGGCATCGTCAATATTCCAATTGACAGGGGCATCAACATTTATTTTCGGAATTATTAAATGATTGTCGGGAAGTGACTCGGTGGTTGCTGATTGAACGCTGGCAGAAACTGTAACATTTGGTTTGATATACTCGTCGGCAGATGGAGTTTTCCCGCGGATGCTATCAAACCAAAAAGATATCTTTTTGCCGATTGCCGGACCGTTTACGATGCTGAATCCAACCAGAAATGCCAAAATTACAACCCCGGCCCAAAAAAGTATTGTCAATCCAAAATTTTTCTTTTCCGGAGTTGTTTCTTCAATTATTTCTACCGAAACACTTGGAACATTTTCAGGTTCATGATATTTTAGTTGACCAATTGGCTCTTCAGGGGCCTCTTTTTCTGGAGAAAATACCTCAGGCTTACCAGTAGTTTCCTCACTGAAGAGTTTTTTGGCATCATTAAAATCTATTAATGGTTTTTCGTCGTTTTGCATTGTGAATTTTCTCCTATTATGATACAATTATAACAAATTTTGATAAAATAATAAATTGAAAAATGCCGAAGTGGCGGAATTGGTAGACGCGCACGACTCAAACTCGTGTGGAGGCAACTCCTTGAGAGTTCGATTCTCTCCTTCGGCACCAAAGTTATTAATAATTTATTAAAAACATCCAATTGAATGGATGTTTTTTTTGAAATATTACGATTAGGTTCTATTTTGCTTCTTTAACATTAACACTTCCCTGTCTTAATATTCTCGGAGGCCAAGATATCAAGTCGACAACCGTGGAGGGAAGATTCTTTTTTAAATTTCCGGCATCAAGGATTAAATCAGGTTGAATATTTTTATTTTTAAATTGTTTCAATACTTCCCCGATGGAATAACAGACATTTTTACCTGAAATATTGGCGCTCGTTGTGGTTAAAGGAAAACCAATCTTTTTAAGCAAAGCTTTGGTTATTTTGTAATCTGGTATCCGGAAAGCAACAGTGTTCATTTTTATTTCCTGGTATTTTATATTCAACAGGACAAAAGTTACGGCTCCCGGAAAATATTTTTTCATAATATTTTTTCTATTGTTGTCAATTTCGGCATATTTATCTACCAGGTCTATATCTCTTACTATCATGGAAATTCCTTTGCGGTCTCTTTCTTTAATGCGAAATATTTTTCTGAGTGCCACAGCGTTTGTAATATCCGCGCCAAGACCGTAGCATGTGTCGGTTGGATAGACAATGATTCCACCAAGTTTTAAAATGCTTGCTGCTTCGCTGATTATTTTTGATTCCGGCTTAAGCGGATTAATCTTTAATATTTTCATTTAACCCCTTTTCAATTATATGGATATTATAATATAATGAAAGAAAAAATACCAGAGATAGATGTCTGTCGAATACCTTGGGCCTATAGGTAAGTGGAATACCGCAGCATTCGCCCGCCTGCAACGTCTACGGGGATATAGCTCAGTTGGTAGAGCGCAGCATTCGCATTGCCGAGGTCGTGGGTTCGACTCCCACTATCTCCACCAGACGTAGCAATTGGCGGGCAGGCATTGCTGAGTCGCCAGTTCGATTCTGGCTAGATCCACCAATGAAATTTGCATTTATAAATTTTTATAGATATTATAAAGATGTTATTTAGAATTATTTTGGAGGTGAAATGGGAATACTCGATAATGAAAATTTAGTCAAGAAAATTGATAAAAGCGGAATGCTTCAAAGTATTAATGATTTGCCGGATCAGGTAGAAAACTCCTGGAAGGAATTGCAGAGTTTTACCTTGCCGACACATTACTTAAGATGCAACAAAATATTAATCTTGGGAATGGGCGGAAGCGCAATCGGCGGAGATCTGGCATCGTCTCTTGCCTTGAATTACTCCAAAGCGCCGATAATTGTGCAGCGGGATTATGGACTCCCGAATTTTGTGGATAGCAGCACTTTGGTGATTGGCGTATCATATTCCGGGGGCACCGAAGAAACGGTTGATGCTTTCTCCAAAGCGGCGGAAAAAAGAGCGAAGTTAATCGCGATATCTACCGGAGGTCAAATTGCGGCTTTTTCGGGCAAATACCAGTCCCCTATTTTTACAATCAATTACGGTTCCCAACCAAGAGCGGCGCTGGGATATCTTTTTACTGCGCTTATATATATTCTTAGCAAGCTTGATTTTATCAGTCTCGGAAAAAATGAGGTTGAAACGGCAATCAGGGAATTGAGAAGCTATCAGCAGGAAGTCGAATTTGCCAGTCCCACAAATAACAATCCGGCGAAAAAAATGGCGGAAAGATTGGAAGGAAAAATACCGGTTGTTGTAGGTGCGGGGACTCTTTCGCAAGTTGCTCATCGCTGGAAAACTCAAATCAATGAAAACTCTAAGCAAGCAGCATTTTTTGAGCTCTTTCCCGAGCTTTGCCATAATGTTATTGTCGGGCTTGATTATCCCAAAAAACTCAAAGATTTATTGTATATAATATCTTTGGAATCGGAATTCGATCATCCCCGCAATCGCTTAAGGCAAAATATCATCAACCAGGTTTTTCGCAAAAAAGGGATTGATTGCGAAGCGGTGATTATGGAAAAACCCATTTCCCCGCTGATTGAAATGTTTAAAATTATCATGCTTGGCGATTATGCTTCTTTTTATCTTGGAATTCTAAATGGAATCGACCCAACTCCCGTTGAGATGATTAAATTTCTCAAGGAAAAATTAGCGGAAAGTAAATAATATATAAAATAATCCGAATTTACAAATATCATCCGAATGTTCCAAATGAATTATTTGAAACATTTGGATACATTTGTAGATTAGTATTATGAAAAAATTAATGTGTTGCGGAGGTAAAAATGGCAAAAATTCAAACAATACACGGCAGGGAAATATTTGACTCCCGGGCTGATACGACTTTGGAGGTTGAAGTGACTTTGGATGATGGATCGATTGGACGGGCTTCCATACCATCGGGTGCATCAACCGGGACGCTCGAAGCCTATAAACTTACCGATATAAAACAATGCCTGGAAAATCTTGACATTTTGGCAAAAAATTTAATCGGGCAAGAGGCATCAAATCAAGAAAAAATCGACCTTTTAATGATTAACTCAGACGGAACCCCAAACAAAGAAAATTTGGGCGGAAATGTAATTTTGGCTATTTCTCTTGCAACTTGCATTGCTTCGGCAAATTCCGCCAAAAAACCTCTTTACCGATACATTAGTGAAATATCAAAAGCAAACCTTGCTTCATTTGTAATGCCGACGCCGATGTTTAATATTATCAATGGAGGAAAACACGCCGACAGCAATTTGCCTTTCCAGGAATTTATGGTAATTCCGATGGGTCAAAAAACTTTCAGAGAAAAGCTGGAAATCGGTGCAAAAATTTATCATCAGCTGAAAAACGACCTCAAAAAAATGAATTTATCGGTTTCTGTTGGTGACGAAGGAGGTTTTGCGCCGAAATTAAATTCCAATGACGAAGCATTGGAATTAATCGTGAACTCAATCCAAAATGCCGGCTTCAAGCCACTGGAAGATGTGGCAATTGGAATCGATGCTGCCGCGAGCTCTATCCCAGACTTGAACGCTGTTACCTATCCGGATAAACCAATTGATTATTTTAGCAAGCTGATTGAAAAATACCCAATCATACTTTTGGAAGATCCGCTTGGCGAGGATGATTGGAATGGCTGGATCGAACTTAATCAAAAAGTCGGCTCAAAAATTAAACTGGTTGGTGATGATCTTTTTACCACTAATCCTGCAAGAATTAAACTTGGAATTGAAAAGAAAGCTGCCAACAGCATCATCATCAAGCCTGATCAAATTGGCACTTTAACCGAAGCATTCCAGACGGTGCAATTGGCAAAAGGCGCAGATTTTAATGTTATTGTTTCCCACAGGTCCGGCGAAACGGAATCAACTTTTATTGCCGATTTAGCTGTGGGAATTGGAGCAAACTTTCTAAAAAGCGGAGCGCCGGCTAGGGGAGAAAGAGTGGCGAAGTATAATCAAATAATGAGAATCGAGGAGTCATTATAAAATAATGCCCTCCTATATGCTTACTGCAAAACCAATTTCATAGTGTTATTGCATTGTGCATTTCGGAAGGGCTTCCTGAACTTCCTTTCTGTTTACACAGAAACGGAATTCAGGATTGGAGGAAAAATGAGCGAAATTAAGCCAGTTGTATTGGTGATACTGGACGGGTTTGGAATATCTCCTGTGACTGAAGGAAATGCCATTTATAATGCACGAACTCCTATTTTTGACGATATAATAAAAAATTATCCGACTGTTTTGCTTCATGCTTCAGGTCAGGAGGTCGGTTTGGAATTTGGAGAAATCGGCAACTCGGAAGTCGGCCATCTTAATCTTGGTACGGGAAGAGTGATAATGCAGGATTTACCGAGGATTGATTTGGCAATTGAGTCTAAAACATTTTTTGAAAATACAGAAATGAAAGAAGCATGCAAATTGGTCAAAAAAAATCAGTCAACACTGCATTTGATCGGCCTTGCTTCAAATGGAGGAGTCCATTCTCATATTAATCATCTTTTTGCAATTATGGAATTGGCAAAAAAAGAAAAAGTTTCGAGTGTAGCAATTCATGTTATCACTGACGGACGCGACACTCCGCCAAAAAAAGCCAATGATTTTATTAAAAAAATAAATGAGAAAATCAAATCTCTTAAAATCGGAAAAATTGCTTCAGTGGTAGGCCGTTTTTATGCCATGGATCGCGACAGGCACTGGTCTGATCGAACAAAAATCGCCTATGATCTTTGGACAAAAGGCTTGGGAAATGAATATGAATCTGCCGAAGCGGCAGTGGATGAAAAATATAAAAATGGTGAAACTGATGAAAATCTTTCCCCAATAATTATTGATAAAAATTTGATCATCAAGGATGCTGACGCAGTGATTTTTTACAATTTTAGAATTGACCGGACCAAGCAGATAGCAAAAGCAATAATCGATCCGAATTTTGACGATTTTTCACGAGATAAAATACTCAAAAATTTATTTTTTGTGTCCTTCACCAATTATGGTTTTGAACCAACGAAAAATGTTAGAATTGCTTTTTTCAGTGACAAGATCAAAAATTGCCTTGCGGAAACACTAAATTTGAATAATCTTAGTCATCTGCATGTCGCTGAAACAGAAAAATATGCCCACGTAACTTATTTTTTTAACGGCGGGATTGAAAGGCCATTTAGCCGGGAGGAAAGATTATTAATACCTTCTTTAAGAATTAGTTCTTATGAACTGAAGCCTGAGATGTCAGCGAAAGAAATTTGTAAAAATTTTATACCATATTTCCAGAAGAGATTACCGAATTTCACCGTTTTGAATTTTGCCAATCCGGACATGGTGGGTCATACCGGCAACTACCGGGCGACAGTTAAAGGAGTAGAGACTGTGGATATTTATTTAGGCAAGATAATAAGCATGTTGGAAAAATACGACGCAAGAGTAGTAGTTACCGCCGATCATGGCAATGCCGAACAGATGATTAATCCTGAAACCGGAGAAATCGACAAGGAACATACGACAAATCCAGTTCCGTTTGTGATTATAAGCGGTGAAAAAAAAGAAACAGGTCTTGATAAAATGACGCTTACCACCCAACAACCGGTTGCAGTACTTGCTGATGTTGCCCCGACGGTTATGAGTTTTTTGGAAGTCAAACAGCCAAAAGAAATGAATGGCCAAAATCTGAGGGATATTATATGATAAATAATCGAAATTTCAGCCAAATTATCCTCCTTATTCTTGACGGGTGGGGCATAGCCCCATCTTGGGGCGGCAATGCTATTTCTGTTGCCAATGTTCCGGTGTTTGAACAGGTTTGGAAAAATTATCCTCATACGACATTATGCGCATCGGGTGATTGCGTTGGCCTTCCGGGACACGAGCGCGGTAATTCCGAAGTCGGGCATCTTAATTTAGGCACAGGAAGAATTGTCAAACAGGACAGCTCCAAGATTTTTGATGCCATTAAAAACGGTTCATTTTATAATAATCCGGTACTGATTGGCGCCATTGAACATGCCAGAAATATGAATTCTAACCTTCATCTTATGGGGCTTGTTTCAGATGGAGGAATTCACTCGCATATTGATCATTTGTATGCAATCATTGATTTATGCAAGAAAATGAATTTTGACCATAACCATGTTTTTATTCATGCTTTTACCGACGGACGCGATGACGAGCCAATGTCGGCGCTCACGACATTATCGCATCTTCAGGAAAAACTTAAAAAAATTGGAATCGGGCAAATTGCGACAATTTCCGGGAGGTATTACGGGATGGATAGAGACAATCATTGGGAAAGAACGTCGCGTGTTTATAATGCCATGGCTAAGGGCGAGGGCGGGTTGAACGAGTCAGTCTTGGCAACAATCAGTTCTTCCTATAATCAAGGGATTACCGATGAATTTATTGTTCCTACGGTTATCACTGAAAGTGGTAAACCGGTGGCGAAAGTTAAAGATAACGACAGTGTGATATTTTTCAATTTCCGGTCAGATAGAGCAAGGCAAATTGCCATGTCTTTTTTATCTGATAATATGAAAAATTTTCCACGAGGAGAAAAAATAAATAATTTATATTTTGTTGGCATGATTCCTTATGGTTATGAGAAAGAATTGCGACTGGACTTAAAATCTGCTTTTCCTCAAGAAGAGCTGATACAACCAATGGCAGAAACTTTATCGAAAAATAACTTTAAACAATTCCACTCGGCTGAAACGGAAAAATATGCCCACGTTACATATTTTTTTAACGGGGGTGTTGAAAATCCTTTTCCAGGAGAAAGTCGATTCTTGGTTCCTTCTCCGAGAGTGACAACATATGATTTGAAACCGGAAATGTCCCTTCGCGAAGTTAATGCAAATGCGATCAAGGTTATTAAAAGCAAAAAGAATGATTTTGTGCTTGTTAATTTCGCCAATCCGGACATGGTTGGACATACTGGAAATTTCAAGGCAGCGCTATCGGCATGTGAAATTGTAGACGCTGAATTAGGAAATATTATTAAGGCCGCATTTGACTCCAAGGCAATCATGATGATAACCGCGGATCATGGGAACATTGAACAAATGGTCAATCCCCTCTCAGGCGAGCCGGATACTGAACATACGCGCAATCCGGTTCCTTATATTATTGTCGGTGATAAAAATACTACAACAAAAGACCTGAATGTTCGAAGTGGCGGTATACTTGCCGATATTGCCCCTTCTATTTTAGAGCTTTATAACATTCCCCAGCCAAGTGAGTTTTCTGGCAAAACATTGATCACAAGGGTATAATATTATTAAGTTCCCGCCTGCCAAAGCCTGGCACCGGCGGGCAGGCAAAGTTCAAATCTAATATTTTAAGAATATGATTTTGCATTTGATTTTTGCAGTTTGAATTATAGGAGGAAAATGCCGCTTGACACAATAAAAATTACTAAAATAAACAAACCAATTGTTCTCATGATACTTGACGGATGGGGACTTTCCCCAACTTGGGGCGGTAATGCAATTGCGATGAATAATCCACCAAATATTAATAGTTATTGGCGTCATTATCATCATACTGTTTTGCAGGCATTTCAGACAATTTCAAGAGAAACTTACACGCTGGCCAATTCTGAAATTGGCCATGCCTCGCTTGGATCAGGCAGAATGATCAAGCCTGATTTTGAAGATATCAATGAAGCGATTGAAAATAAAAGTTTTTTTCAAAACTCGGTGTTAAAGGAAGCAATCGCCAAAGTTAAAGAAAAGGGTGCAAGCCTGCATTTATTAGGGCTGCTTTCTGATGGCGGTGTCCATTCGCACATCAATCATCTGTATGCACTTCTGGAAATGGCGAAAAAAGAGAAATGTCCGAAAGTATATATTCATGTAATTACCGATGGGAGGGACACCGGTTCCACATCAGCCATTAAATATTTGACTGATCTTAACGAAAAATGTAAAAAAATCGGCTTGGGGGAAATTGCCACAATTTCCGGCAGATATTACGCGATGGACCGAAACAAAAACTGGAAATTAATTGAATCGGCATACCGGGCGCAAGTTTACGGCAAGGGTCGCGCGGAAAAAGATCCGCTTCAGGCAATCAGTAATTTATACCGGGATGGTTATACCGACGAATTTATCATTCCAACGGTGATTAGTAAAAACAATAAACCGGTTGGCTTAATAAAAAATGGCGACAGTGTAATATTTTTCAATTTTCGGGCGGATCGAGCACAGGAATTAACAAGGGCGTATGTTGATCCGGCATTATACAAATCATTATTTATGCGTAAATATCGACTTCTAAACATTGATTTTATGAGTTTGACCGATTATAAATTAAATATACCTGGAATTAATATATCTTTTCCTTCTGGCAAAATTGATACTACGCTTGCAAAAATTTTATCAAATCACAGCTTGAAGCAACTTCATATAGCGGAAAGCGAAAAAAAAGCCCATGTCACCTATTTTTTTAACGGTGGATATGAAAAGCCTTTTGCCGGCGAGGATGATATAATAGTTGAAAGCCCTAAAGTTTCTTCTTATGATCAAAAACCAGAAATGGCTGCTCGGGAAATTACCGAAAAAACTCTCAGTGCTATTAACTCAGGCAAGTATGATTTTATTTTAATAAATTTTGCCAATGTGGACATGATTGGTCATACGGGAAATATTATCGCCGCATCAAAAGCAGTGGAGATTGTTGATAAAAGTGTTGGGAAAATTGTAGAAAAAACTCTTAGTCAAGGTGGAATTGCAATGATTACCGCCGATCACGGCAACATTGAGCAGATGGTTTCACTTCATAAACTGGAGAAAGATCCCGAAACTATCCATAGCTTGAATCCGGTCCCCTTTATCGCGATCGGCAGTGAATTCAAGAAAAATTTATTTAAAAGTGCAATCAAGTCAAACGAACTTTTGCTTTCGGAAATTATATCAACCAAGCATACACTTGCCGATGTCGCCCCGACCGTTTTGAAATTATATAATATTGCAAAACCTTCGGATATGACTGGCAGATCGCTGCTTGGCGAATTGGAATAACAAATATTTTTGACATCAAGGAGACAAAATGAGCATACCAATTGAAATTTCTGCAAGACATATTCATCTTACCCACGAAGATATGGAAAAATTGTTCGGAAAGAATTACAATCTAAAAATAAAAAAAGATGTCTCCCAGCCCGGTCAATTTGCTGCGGAAGAAACTCTCACAATCGAAAATAATAATCAGAAAATTGAGCATGTCCGGATTGTCGGTCCAGAAAGAAAAGAATCGCAAGTTGAAATATCTTTGACAGATGCCTACCATCTTGAGGTAAATCCCCCGGTTAGATTATCGGGAGAAATTGAAGGAACTCCCGGGATAACCTTGTCTGGTCCGGTTGGAAAAATACAACTGAAAAAAGGGTTAATCATCGCAAAAAGGCATTTGCATATTTCTCCGCTTGATGCCGGGAAATTAAAATTAAAGCATAAAGATATAGTTTCCGTTCGGACAAAAGGAGAAAGAGCCGTGATTTTTAACGAAGTGGTTGTCAGGTCAAGAAAGGGCAAAGATGAAATGTCGTTTCAGCTTGATACCGACGAAGCCAATGCCGCCGGTGTGAAAAATGGTGATCTGGGAGAAATAATATGAATAAGAAAATTTTAGTTTTTAATGCGGGAAGCTCGTCACTTAAATATAAATTATTTGAGTTCGAAAATGATGATATTGTATTGCTTAAAAGCGGTATCGTGGAAAATATCGGTGAGCCAAACGGGCCGAAAAATCATAAAGCGGCACTCTCGATTTTATTTCAGGGTTTTGGGGCCGGTGCTCCTTATTTGGGTAAAATTGAAAATTTAGCTGCGATTGGCCACCGGGTGGTTCATTGCGGCGATGAATTTTCCGAGCCGACTCTTATTTCAAAAGATGTAATCAGGAAATTGCAGAAATATAATTTATTGGCGCCTCTTCATAATCCGCATATATTGGAAGTAATGGAAGATATTATTAATCATAGCGGTCAAAAAGGCCACCGGGATATTCCGAATTATGCGATTTTTGACAGTACTTATTTTAAAGATATTCCAGAAGTTACAAAGGTCTACCCTATTCCCTATAAATATTTCAAGGAATATAAAATTCATCGCTATGGATTTCACGGCATATCCCACGAATTTGTGGTTACTGAAATTCTGAAAAAATATCCAAATGCCCAAAAAATAATTTCTATCCATCTGGGGGCGGGCGCATCTATTGCCGCGGTTAAAGACAGAAAACCGATTGACATTTCAATGGGATTTACACCGCTTGAGGGGCTCATGATGTCAACAAGATCCGGCGATTTAGACGCAGGGATTATCCATTATCTAATTGAAAAAAGGATTATCAGACATCAGGATGTTGACGAAATGCTCAATTTAAGCTCCGGGCTTCTCGGAATTTCCGGCACTGACTCTGATATGAGAGAATTGCTTTATGTTGCCGGATACCCGATGGAAGACCCGAATTATTCTCCCAAAACTCATAAAAGCTATATCGAAGAGGAAAAAATTTATCGGGCAAAACTGGCTATTGAAATGTTTATTTACCGGATTAAAAAATATATTGGCGCATACAATGCAATTTTAGGCGGCGTTGATGTATTGATATTTACCGGAAGAATGGCTATTGGCTCGGGTTATATTCGAACACAAGTTTTAAAAAATTTGGATTTTTTGATAAAAAATACTAAAATAGAAGTAATTGAAACTGACGAGGAAAAGCAAATAAGCAGGGAAATTATTAGCCTACTTGGAAAATAAATGATGTTTAGTGAAGAAAGCGAAAAATTTATTACCGGTAATGATGCGGTTGTTGAAGCGGCAATCAATGCCGGAGCGCGTTTGATGTGCGGTTATCCAATTACTCCGGCCACAGAAATATTTGAAAACTGGACCAAAAAGACACTTGATGCAAAACTCCGTCTCAAAGTTATTCAAGCGGAAGACGAGACGTCAGCAGGATTCAATGCCATTGGCGGGGTTCTCGCCGGCGTGAAATCGTTTACCGCAACGGCTGGTGTCGGCCACATTCTCATGCAAGATCCGATTTCCATGGCCGAAGCAATGCGGCTTCCGTTTGTTGGAATTATCATGCAAAGAGGCGGTCCTTCAACCGGGACAGTTATTTATGGCCAGCAGGAAACGACTATGGCTTGCTATGGAGGCAATGGAGAGGGCAATAGAATTGTCTATTCAACGAGCAATCCGCAAGAATTATATGATTACACTATTAAGGCATTTAACTCTGCATGGAAATACATGTTTCCCGCTTTTGTGCTCGGAGACGGTTATCAATCCAAAATGAAAGTCAAGGTAAAAATAACGAAACCCAATGTTGTTTCTTCAAGATTGATATTTCCTCAGAACCTGATTTCTACCAACCTTAGAAATTGCTATAATTTAGAAAATCAATTACAGGAAGTCCTGATAAAAAATACTATTGACTTTGAAAGATCAAGCAAGGAAATTTGTGAATACGAAGAATATCGATGCAAAGACGCCGAACTTGTAATTTTTGCTCACGGGATAGTTGCCGGAGCAGCAAAAAGCGCTGTTGATATCTTGAGAAACAGCGGCAATAAGAAAGTGGGATTGTTCCGGCCGGTTACTCTGAGACCTTTTCCGGTTGATGCCGCGTCGCGAATTGCTGCGAGTGCCGGTAAAATATTAATTGCCGAATCTTCATTTGGACATTTTGCAAGACTTGTTAAGGGAAATTTATATGGGCTCAGCCGTATGGAACTCTTATTAAATCCGGTTATGGAAATTAC